>Ga0182238_1000160_pt1 | contig 22897 bp, 28 predicted proteins | sample hydfrates6_PW_90_FD_132439 | JGI IMG/M metagenome (GOLD analysis project Ga0182238, IMG submission 132439) | Subsurface microbial communities from deep shales in Texas, USA - hydraulic fracturing test 6_PW_90 | ecosystem: Environmental > Aquatic > Deep subsurface > Shale gas/oil reservoir >... | reverse complement strand
TTGTAATATTATTTTCAAGTCAAGGCTAAAATTTTTTAGTGGAGTCTATAGTTCAATATTTTGATTAAAAAGCTGCTATAAGCTCTGAATCTAGGGCTCTGATAATTTCAGCTGCCCAGCTAATAGTATTTTTATAGTCTTCGTAAGCTGAAATAGAGTAATGTGTATGGGCATAGCGTACCGGTACACCTATGACTATTGTCGGTACGGAATAATTGCTCAAAGTAATTTTGGCCCCATCATTTCCCCCGCCAATCCGGACTGCATCCTGAAATGAAATTTGATGTTTTTTAGCAATATCTCTGGCAAATTTAATGAATCTGGGATTTGCAATGATGGAGATATCCCGATGTCTGATCTGAGGACCTTTTTTTAATACAGATTGAGCATCATATTCATCTCTAAATGTATCATCGGCTGGTGTACCTTCAAAAGCAATTGCTATATCAGCTTTAATCTTTCTAGAAGTAACTTCAGCCCCTCTTGTTCCAACCTCTTCCTGAGCTGAAAGACTTCCCACTAAATTAAGGCCAAGCTTTTCGGTGCTTAATTCATTTAATAGATCAATTACAGCTGCTGTTCCCAGACGGTTATCAAAGGCCTTACCCATCATTATTCCCCGCTCTTGATCGAATTCGAAGTCAACATCTGGTACAATTGGAGCTCCAACTTCAATCTTATAATCTTTAACTGTTTCTTTTTTAGAGGAGGAACCAATATCAATTATCATCTCATCTATTCCAATCAGCTTGTCTTTTTCATCTGCCTTCATAAAATGAGGTGGTTTAGAAGCAACAATCCCTTTGATGTATTGACCTTCACTATTTCTAATTCTAACTTTATGAGCCGGAATATTCTGTGGAAACCAGCTGCCTAAATTAACAAACTTTAAACTACCATTTTTATTAACTGATTTGACCATAAAACCCACTTCATCTGAATGGCTGTCCAACATTAAAGTTGGTTTTTGTGGGTTTTTATTTTCTGGATATAAATACATATTTCTCATTGAATCAACTTCTGTTTTTATGTTAGCAGCCAGCTTAGTTCTAACTACTTCTAAAACTTGATCTTCAAAGCCTGATACACCATTTGCATTTGATAAATCTTGAATTAAATTAATCGAATTATTCTTTTTCATAATCTACTCCTTAATTTAATTTTTGGGCAATATAAAAGCCATAACTAAAATAATCTTTATATTTCTGGTAGAGTCTAATTTCATCTTTTTCATTTTCAATTAATCTCTCAGCCGCATCAGAATAATTATGTTTTATCAGAAAATCTTCAAAACGTTCTTCCATCGGCCTGTAATAATTATCGATCCAGCTTGATTCAGGCAGATAAAAATATCCGACCGGTGAAAATCCATTCTCTTCTAATATTTTAATTTTAGCAGAGGCTGTATTAATTTCTGGATACTCATTATGCCAATATTCTTCTATTTCAGCTGGTCTGGAAGCTGTAGTCCAGGTTATTTCGCTGACTGCTAAATAACCACCAACTTTTAGATGTTTTTTCCACTGCTTGATTCCTTTTTCAAAGCCCATAATATAGATTGCTCCTTCTGACCAGATAATATCAAATTCTTCACTGCCAAAAGGAAGATTATCCATTGATTTTTTTAAGGTCTTTATTTTAGGAGCTAAACCCAGTTCTTCTGCCTTTGTCTTTAACTTTGCTAAAAATTGAGGGAAAAGATCAACGGCTGTGATCTTTCCATTAATCTTGCGGGCCAGAGTCAGTGTCTGTCCACCAGAGCCGCAGCCAATATCTGCAATTTTTAAAACTTTATCTTGATTTAAATCCATAAAGCTCAGAGCCTTTAGTGTATCTTCAGTACTGCCTGGTCCCTGTCTTTTAGCTTCTAGATGAAAATCAAGCATTAAGTCAAAATCTGTCATTTTAATTTCTCCTTATTTTCTATTATTTTACTGATAAGCACTTTTTCTAACTATTCCAAGTATAAAACCAAGTACAACTGCCAGCAGAGCCCCACTAATAACTCTAAATTCAGGGGCTAATAAAAAAGTTATTGTATTTACAGGCAGCCAGAACCAGAGGCAGGTGGGAGCAACTCTCTGCAGCATGTGTTCCCATCGTATTTTTTTAAAAGTACCAACTACAGGCCAGCTGCTGAACAAATTATCATTATCTATCAGTTTATTGAGAAAGCGATTAGTAACCATCATTGGAAAAGCAAATAAAAAGTTCATTAAAAATGATTTCCAGAATGAAGTTAATAAAGCCGAATTTTTACCAGGCAGGAGTCCTTTGCTTAAAAGACCCTCAACCCCAAAAGAATAAATTGGAAAAGCAATTGTAAATAGGATGCCGATAAAAGCCCAGACCAAAATTCTCTGGTGAATTTTGATACCAAAAATTTTCCACCTGCCTTTTACTATTTTTGTCCCCAATAAATCTCCCATGGTGCCTAACAGAGCAAGTTCCAACATCCCCATTAAATAGGGGTGCATATTAGTTAAGGAAATAAATTGAGCTCTTGTAGAAGGCAGGGAAAGTCCTGTCATTACTGCTGCAAGTATAGTGAGCCAGATTAGTGTTATTATCTGATCCTGATTTAAAACTTTATTTTTTTCATTTTTTAGATATTCCAAAATTTTTTCCATCTTAATTTCACCTCTGTATTTATAATCTAAATAGTTAAATAGATTAAACTCATGTCCACATAAGTTATGTTAACATAATAACTTTCTTATTTAAAAAATAAATACAGATTGAATCTATCAAAATGACATTCTACCTTTTATTCCATCTTTACTCCTTAAAATTTTTACTTAAGTTTTTCTGCTACAGAATTGATTTTTTTATCCATTTTAGCTTCTTTATCTCGACGGTCATCAATTTTTAAATTAGTTGTAACTCTTAAAGCTCCCTTATCAAAAGGGACCTCATGCATCTTTTTTGTGATTTCAAAAATGTCATTAAGCTTTCCCTCTAAAATAGTACCCATTGGTGTCAGTCTGTATATTACCTTATCCTGCTCTTTTAATATTTCATGGCAGCCGGCAACATAACTGCTTAAACTGGTACTTTTAGTACCAAGTGGTACAATTGTTAATTCTGCAATAACCATTTTCATCCCTCCCTATATCAAAAATTCAAATATTAGAGCAGCCTAAATGAAGATCCATTCAATATTTCTAAGCTGCATGCAGCTGATAAGTTATCTAATCTTCTTGATAAAATTTATTAATCTGAGTTGGCTTTTTCTCTTTTTTACTTTTAATAAATGTTCCATTGTCAAGTTCCTTTGAAGCTGCAGCCAGTTCCTCTCTGCTGTTCATTACAATAGGTCCACCCCAGGCTACGGGTTCTTCTAGTTTTTTGCCTGCAAGAAAAAGGAACCGCGCCTTATTTCCAGCTGTATTAACTTTTATTTTACTGCCGCTTTCATATAAAACTCCCTGCGGATATTTTTTGAGGTTTTCTTTCCCGGGTTCAAAATTGGCCTCTCCTCTAATTAAAAAGGCATAGGCATTATAGTCTGCCGGCAGTTCAAAAATAAATTCGCTCTCCGCAGCTAATTCTACATCAAAAAAAGTGGGTCTGGTGTCAGTTCTCTGAATCTCACCACTTAAGCCTTGATATTCACCGGCAATAATCTTAACTTTTTTCTGATCATCCTCATAAACCGGTATCATATCCTCAGTAATATCTCCATATTGAGGCTCAGTCATTTTATTACGGGCAGCTAAGTTTAACCAGACCTGAACTCCAAGCATTTCTTCTGAGGGCTGAGGTAATTCCTGATGCAGTATTCCTGAGCCTGCAGTCATCCACTGACACTGGCCATTCCTTATAACTCCACTATTTCCTATACTGTCTCCATGTTCAATTTCTCCCTTAATCAGATAGGTCACAGTTTCAATTCCACGGTGTGGATGCCAGGGGAATCCACGGCTGTAATCTGAGGGATCAGTTGAATCAAAAAAGTCCATCATCAAAAAAGGATCAAATTCTGGAATCTGATGATAACCAAAACAGCGTCTGAGTTTAACTCCTGCTCCATCCTGAGTTTCTCTACCTTCAAAATATTTTTTTACTTTTCTATACATTTAAATTACCTCTTTTCCTCAGTTTTTGTATTTTATTATTTGATTTTAATATTTTAGCTCAAGTCCCACTCCAACTTCTTTAAGTTCCACTACCTTCGCCAGTTCTGTTTTTGAATTTAAATCAGTACAGTGCGATGCATGAATAGCTGTTGGCTTTAATTCTTTTAGATAATTCTTCGTTCCCATGAGCTGTTTTTTTGAGGGATTCTGCAGGTGAAAGCCACCAATTACATCAATAATTCTGTCTTCATTAAAAATATTTTTTGCCTGTTCTATAATATTACAGATTCCAGCATGAGAACAGCCCGTTATAATTACCAGCCCCTGAGCAGTATTATAAGCCAGGGCTGAATCTTCAATTATATAGTCAGCCTCTTTGTTGCCATTTTTAATAACTTTTCCAATCGGCTTTTGAGCTTCAAAATTATTTTTCCTTTCAATTTCTCCTAAAAAGACTAATTTATCGGTCAGCCAAAAAGGCTCTTGGCTCAATTTTAAGTCAAAATGATAGGCAGCTCTTGCCTCAGAAATTAAAGAACCAATCTGATCAATCCCTCCTACTTTTCTGGCAGTAAATGTCTCAGGATGAGTCAGCAGCTGTGGCTTAGTATATTTCTTACCCTCAATTTCAGCTTCAGTAAAAAGCTGAATTAAATGCTGCAAACCCCAGCTGTGATCCAGATGGCTGTGGGAGAGAACCAGATAATCTAAATTAAGTAAATCAATATCCATTTTGCGCGCATTTTCTATAAAAAGATCTGAATAGCCGGTATCAAATAATATCTTTTTGCCATCAGCCTCTAAATAATATGATACTCCCGGTTCTCCTTTAAAATAGCGATCAATTAAAGTATTGTTTTCAACTAAAACAGTTAAGTTCATCTTTACCACCTTTTTAAAATTTATTGAAGAAACTCACACTACCATTTATCAAAATGCACTTTAGCTTCTATATATCTATCTGAAGCCTCTTTTTCTTCTGCTGGATAACCGAGGGAAATTATTGAAAGAACCTTTACTTTTTCAGGAATTTCTAAGATAGAATTTACATGCTCTATAATTCTCTCTTTCGGATGAACTCCAAGCCAAACAGCTCCTAAACCTAAATGAACTGCTTCTGTCAGCATATTTTCAGCTGCAGCAGCACAATCTTGTACCCAAAAATCTTGATACAGCTCTTCTTCTAAATTTGCACATACAGCTACAGCAGTATCAGCTTCTCTAAGGGCCTCCGCATAACCATGAATATCAGCAATACTATTTAATATTTCTTTGTTTTTTATAATTATAAAATGGTTTATCCGCTGATTTCCACAAGAAGGTGCTGCAAAACCAGCTTTAACAATCTTTTTTATTTTTTCCTTTTCAACTTTCTCCGCTGTATATTTTCTAATACTTCTTCTTTCAAAAATTTCTTTCATTATATAATCATAACTCCTATCTTTTAATCATTTTTAGGATTTAAAACTCTCTGATTAACTTATTTGCAAAATAATATTTTTTATTAAATTTAAATATTGATTAAAATTAAGGCTACTACTGTCATCAAAATCGAAACCCATTCCTTAGTCTTTAATTTTTCTCCAAAAAACAGACAGCCTGCAGCCGTTATCAAAACTATACTTCCTGCACTGAATATTGGAAAGACAACTGCTGTTTTAAGATAGTTTAAGGCGCTGATTAGAAAAAATGAAGAAAATAGATTGGGAATCCCAACTGCAAATCCGGTCAGCAGTTCTGACTTTTTGGGATAGCGGCCGACCTTTTTAAAACTATAGAAAGAGCTGATCAAAAAAGCGGAAAAGAAAACCCAGAACAAAAATAATACCTTATAATCAACCAGAGCATATTTTTGAAATATCTTATTGCTAAATTCTGCAATTCCACCGTAGAGAAAAAGAAATATTAAATTTAGCCTCAGAGCCTGCCCTAAGTCCTTCTTAAAGGGAAAGTTAACCAGAACAATTGAACTAATGGCCAGCAGAATGCCAATCCACTGTAAGTCCTCTGGATATTCCTGCCAGATAATTATTGCAAAGAGCATCGGAATTAAAATTCCTAGTTTGCCAAAAGTTCCGGCCAGACTGGCTCCATTTTCGCGTACACTCTTTTGATAATAGATAAAAGAAGTAAAGAAAAAAATTCCGGCAGTCAAGCCAATTAAAGTCGCCCACTGCTGACTGGATTGAGCCGAAAAAAGACCTTCTCCCTCAAAAATAACACGGCTGAAATTAGCTCTAAAATCACTGTGATTAAAATCAAAAAATTTGATGCCTTGGTTAAAAATTAAAAATAGGGAAACAGATGCCGCGGTAAAATAATTGATTGAAGTAACTAGATATCTGTTTAAAGTATTTGATTCGCTGAATTTAAAGATTAAGGCAATTGATGAACTGCATAAGACTGCTAAAAATAAATAGATCAAAGACTACACTTCCTTTATTGAATTAAAGTTATAGCTTAATTAGCTGCTGTTTTTTGTTAATAAGTTTCTTAACTATTTAATACTGATAAATATTCTGTCGAAATCTCGTCTGTCAGATAAATATCTTCGGCTGTTTTATAAAAATTATGCCCTTCATGATGGGCTTTCAGAGCTTTAACTTTCAAGACCACCGGCTGACTGGTTCTTCTTCGAGCCACTTTTTTAGCTTCTTTAACTCCAAGACTTAAGTGGACATAATTTCTGCCCATCGGCTTCAGTCCGGAAGCCAATATTTTAGCTTTGACCTCTGGTCTTGTTCCGTGATAAAGAATTTCTGGAGGTTTAACTGGCTGATAATCAGGGCTAACTCCTTCAATGCTGTGTCCATAATTAGCTCTGATTCTTTCATTATTATCTAAAAAACTGAAGCGTCCCTTAGGATCATTCTTTACCAGTTGAATTAGATCTGCTTTAGTTATATCCTGAAATCTATTTTGCAAAGCAGCCAGTAACTTATCTGTTTTGACTGAAGCATCTGCTGCCAGTTTTAAATCAAAGTCTTCAGGATGGTGGCGCAAAATATAGGAGACTGTTTTCGAAAGCTTTGTTATATTCATTAAACATCACCCAAGAATTATTTATTCTCAATTTTGAAGAAATTTTTTTAAGTTAAAAAGAGTTAGGCTATTTAATTATTTTCTAATTTTAGTTCCCGTATAAGTAAAAGCATCACTATTCATCTCAAGTCGGTCGTCTTTGATTTCGGCGATGACATTTCTGCAGTGTCCACAGACAAAGTCTCTACCTGAAACTTCTCCGTCATAGAGTCTTGTTATTTTAGATTTCCAGCAGCGAAGCACTTTTCCCTGCCCAATTTTTTTATATTTAAAAAGTTTAGTTTTGCATTTAGCACATTTAATAGTCAGCATAATATCAATCCTCTGATTACGATCTGTTTTTATATTTTTAAAGATTTTTAGAATATCAGCTTACAGAAATCTGATTTTTGCCCTGTTTTTTACTTTCATACATGTTATTATCGGCTCTTTTGGTGAGAGATTCTATTGTATCATTTTTGCTAAATTTAGTAGCACCAAAAGACATTGTGACATTTATCTTTTCCTGCTTGTGTTCGATAAAAGATTCATTAATTAATAATCTAATTCTTTCTAATAAATTTTTAAGATATTTGTTATTATTTATATCAAAGAGGATTAAGGCGAATTCATCTCCACCCCATCTAAAAGCTTTATCAGCATCTCTCAGATTATTTTTTAAGGTATTAGCAATCATCGCTAAAATTCTGTCTCCAACTAAATGACCATAATTGTCATTTATATATTTAAAATCATCAACATCTAAAAAACAAAATGCTATATTATCTTTATTTATATCATCTCGTTTAATTATTTCAGCTAAAATCTTTTCTAAATAGTTTCGGTTATTAATTTCAGTTAATTTATCTCTATGATTTTCTTGTTTTAATTCATTAATTTTTTCTTCTAAAGATATCATTTTTATGTTTTTTAAAAATAATTCTGCTGCGCCTACTATTTCATTCTTTTCATTTTTTAAAGGAACAGTTCTAATTGTTACTGGAACTCGCTGACCATCTTTATGATGCAAATATACATTTACCTCTCTTTTTTTGCCATCTTCCATTGTAGCATGCAGAGGACAGCCATCAAGACATAAATTAGTTCCTTGATCATCTACATGCTGAAGAATATTATCATAACAATGTTTTCCAATAACTTCTTCTTTTGAAAAACCAGTGATTTCTGCAGCTTCTTTATTCCAATATTTTATTTTTCTCTTTTGATCAACATAATATACTCCACCATATATATTATCTAAAATGTCATTTAAATCAATTTTCACTCTATCACTTCCTCTTATTTATATATCTTATTTAAAACAGCTCTTGGATTCTGAATAAATTTTGAATAAGAAAATTCTAAAAGCTCATTTTTAAGCTCAGCCTGTAATTTATCAGCCTGCAGCTTAATCTCAATTTCTCCGACCTTAAAGCCCTCAATTTTTTTAATCTGATCCAGATTATTATTTTTCAATTTAGGCTTAATGTCTTCTTTGAGCCTTTTTAATTCCAGCCAGAGCCGCCATTCTTTTAATGATCTGATACTCAGTTCAGGCAGGGTATCAGCCTTTTTGAGCAGCATCAAATTGGAATAGATATGGCTGCCGCTGACTCCATAACCTTCTGCTTTGATTTTTTTACCAAGCTGCTGCCAGTTTTCAACTTCCAAGATTAGGTAATCTTCTTTACCGCTGGCTCCCTGAGAAGGAAAGTCTATTTCTCTTCTCTTAACTATTCTTTTATTTTTGATTTTGCCATAGTATTTGACTCCACTCTCTTTGCCGAATTTGGCCTTACTCTGAAAAATTGCAATGTATTCTAAATTATAATTTAAAACTGGCTGCTTTAGAGGCAGATAATATAAATTATTAGCTAAGAGATACCGCAGCTGCATTTTTGTTTTCAGTGATCCAAGCAGCAGGTCAACCTTAAATTCAGGCTTTGGTCTGAATTCTTCTGCAGCTGCCGGCAGCAGATTGCGGTCAAAGTTGCTCTGAGCTGATTCATCAATAATATTTTCTAAAAACTCAGCTAAAAGTTCTGTGCTACCCGGTAAAAAGGGAAAGGCTCCAATATTGACCTGTTCTATACTCTGATAGAATTTGTGTTCTTTAAATTTCTGCTGATTGTGATAGGGAAAGAGCACATAAGCTCCGACCATTGTTCTTCGGTAATCTGCTCCCATTTCTGCCGCTACTGCATCTCGGTAGCGGTGCATGGTGTTGATATCTGATTCTTCCGGGCCAGGAATATAATCATAGCGGCTGCCATAGCTTGTTCCCTCTTCAGCCTGATTAAGCCGGTATTTAGCATCAAAAATAAACTTATACTGGTGCTCAGAATCATTTTTAGTTAAGGATAAAATATTATCCGGTTTCTGGTTGGTAGTAATCCCATCTCCAGTCTGAGTATTATAACTTAAAGTAAATATCTCACCGGTAACAGGATTTTGATATTCAACCTCTGCTGAAGCTCCCTTAGATAAAGTAACATTAACGCCGCTGTAGTCTAATTCAATAATATTATTTTTAACCATTTTGTATTTATCCTGCAGTAGGCGGTTCAGCTTTAAAAAAGTCCAGTATTCATAAAGCTGCCAGAGTTCTTTGATTGAAAGTTGAAAGATATCTCCATTTAGAGAAAGTCCCTTTAAGAGCATTAAGTAGTATTTATATAATTCCTTGTAGCCTGGAGCCATCTGCAGCACCAGAGAAATTGAATCAATTTTCTGCAGCTCACCTACTTCAGACAGAAATGAATGTTTGAGTTTTAATTTTAACTTTCTAATCATTTTATCAATTTTAGTAATTAGTTCTTCGTCAGGATTCATTTTTGAATTCCGATAGTTAGACCTAAAATGTTTGAGTCTTTTGATCAGTTCAGAAAAACTCCACTTAATAAATTTATTTTCAAAGTTATCATAGCTCAGCTTCTTTTCTACAGCCAGCATCTTTTCCGGCAGCTTAAGTTCCTTATCATAGTGGCGGCTGTTCTTATTTAACCACTTGAGGCTCTGTCTGCCCACTTTTTTGACTCTGGAGGCGGGTCTGACATTTCTATTTCTAATAATCCGGTGGTGAGGAGATTCTTCTACTCTTTTTAAGGCTTTAAATAAATCTTCAAATATATTTTCTATAATTACAAAAAATTCAGCTTCAGTGATGTTCTGCTTTTCTGAAATCTTCATCTCTTGATAGGTCTTTCTTAAAAAATCATAGGCTAAATTATATACTTCCTGATTTACCTCTTCTAAAAGCTGATTGTAGTCTTTTTGGTAGTCAATTTTACTTGGAAAGACTTCTAACTTTAAAGTTAATACCACCTCAGAATTGCTGCGGATTTCAAATTCAGAATAGCCGATATCACTGCCAAAGTTGATGCTGCCGTAGAGCACCTTTGGGTTTTCATTGGGATGTGATAGTGATTCTCTAATCTCACGGTTAGGATGGTAGAGTTCAATTGGCAGCTCGGATTCTATGTAAAAATCATAGTTTTGATATTCAAAAAAGAGGGGATAGCTTTTAATAGAATTAAACTGAGCCGGTTTGAGCTGATTCATTTCTGGATCATGGTATTTAAAGTCAAAGCTATCCTTCAAGCCTGAGCTGTAGCTGCATAAAGCCTGTGATTTATTTTTCTCCGGAAACTCCTTTTCATGATCAGGGTGCAGAGGTTTACCTTTGATATTTAGAGAAAGTTTATCATTTTTAATTGTGATTAAGTCTATTTTTTTGACTGCCATATTATCACCTTAATCTCTATCGATTATTTAATAATTAACCCCAAAAGATAGCGGTTGGATCTTCATGTAATTCATTAACCAGTTTTGGAAAATCACTTGTAGCTTCAATATTATCATATTCATACCATCTGCCTGTATGCCGCCACCAGTATAAAGACCACTTATTGGTGTCCTGATTAAATCTAAACTGAGCAATCTTCATTTCAACCCACTCTTCTGAATCTTGATAATGGGGACGCTTTTCAATCAATGTCACACTTTTACCTCTAATCTTATAATCCAGTTTAATCTGATCCTTTACTCTCTCCGGAATACGCTCATCGCAAAATTCATCCAAGCTTTTTTCGACTCGTTTCTTCAGCAATTCATTTAAAGCCATTATAATCTCCTCCAATTATTGGTTTGCAACTTCTTTTATTCTATCTTTTAAAATATTAATGTCTTCCATCATTTTAATATCACAATTCTTAAGAGCAAGTTTATAAATTTTTTCAGCTTTTTTCTTATTAGCTGCTGAGCCATCTAAAAAGTCATACTGATCTCCCCAGTAAATATATCCCCAGGTCCAATTTGGATACTTTTTAAGCAGTTTTTCAAATTTTATATCACCTTTTTCAGTTTTTCCTAGATTAATATAGGCTGAAGCTTCTGCTTTACTTATTGATTGAATAAGATAATCTTTGGATTCAGGTAGTAAATTGAGAAATTCTTGACAAAATTTAATCTGCTTTTTGAAATAATCTTTATTTTCCAAGCCTAAATCATGAAGATTCATTTCTAAGTCAGAAACCCAGTTTGATAAAAATAGATCACTTTCAAAAACTCTATTTACTTCTTTCAAACTCTTATGTCCCTCTTTTTCAATTCTAGCTCTAAAATCTTCCCAGACATCAAGCCAGATACTGCAGGCTTCTTCTGGTTTATTTTTCCTTAACATATTATATCCTGCTTCTATTTTTTCATCTAATTCTTCATCACAATTTTTACTATCCGTGAGTCTATTCCATAAAACCCAGGCAGCCATCCAGATAAAATCTTCTTTTCTTCCTTCTGCAGTAATATGATATTTCTGATACCAATCATCTGACAGATTGGCTGCAGAATAATAATCATCCATATTCTCTGTAAATTCATCAATATCAAAGTCTATTCCATAGTATTTGAGTCGAGAAATTATAGTATTTGTGTCTAATTTTTTTATATCCTCTAAGTATTTACTTTTTTTAGGATCTTCAAAGTTCAGTTTTTCTTTATCTATACAGCATTTTTTATATTTTTTACCACTACCACAGGGGCAGATATCATTTCTACCAAGTACAGCCATAAATATCTCTCCTAACTATCTGTTCTGTCTATTTACTTTTCATTATATTCAATATTATTTTCTTCACACCACTCAATAGCTATTTCTCTATATCTTTGATCTTTATAATCATACCAGTCATCTTCTATTTCATATTGATAAATCTTTTCTTTAAACATTCTAAAAGCACCATTCCCACGAATAGCATAAAGCAGTTCCTCACTCAGTTCTTCGTCTTCGATTGAATAGCAAAAATCTTCCATAATGCTATAATCATCAATTTCGTAGTCATCCGGCAGCCTTATATAGTCATCAGTTGAGATAATATCTGCTGCAGCTTTAATATTCTCCCGCTGCCATTCTGGAAAATCATCAAGGTCAAAATCTTCTTCTCCAGTTCTTAATTCATCATCCATTATCATGAAAACTACACCCGTTTTCTTATAATAGAAATAATTGCTTTCTCTAGTTCGAAGTTCCAGAGCTTCTAAAACATCTTCTAAATCAACTTTAAGTGTCATATTTTTACACCTCTATTCTTAAAATTATCAAAAAGGTAAATCTAAAAATTATCACTATCTTTAATTCGTTCAATTAAAAGTTCTAGTTCCTGATAGGCTTCTGGATCAACTTCTTCTTTATCTATAATCCCCCTGGTTATTGCTAGAGCAACAAAAAAATCAGTCATAGTCCTCTCATTATATTTCTTGAATATCTCTCGCGAAGTTTTACTATGAAAGATGTGTATTTCATGATCCAATTCAAAAGGATCCAGTTCATTATTCTCCCAATGCTTAAATTTTAACTGCAGCTCTGATAAAGCTTTTTCTAATTCTCGCTGATGAGCAAGTTCTGACAGCCGTCTTATTTCTTTTTTAGTTTTTTTGCTGTAAGCTTTCATTTTTAACTCCTTTGCATAAGTCTTGAGAAATAGATTTTTAAGAAATTATCAGTTTAATTATATTCTTCTAAGCCTTCAGGACCAATAACCATTTCAAAACCACATTTTTGACAAACTACTTTTTCTCCAAATTCAAGATCAGGAATCTCTTTAGAAACAAGCTCCTCGTTACTGCAACTTAAACAAACATCGGCATTATATAACCATATTCCTTCTTCCATCTCAAAACAATATCTTTCCCACAATACTTTTTCAATAAAGTTAAAACTATATCCTGTATTTTGTATTATGTAATTAATTTCTTCATCATTAGAGTAATAAGACTTTTCTTTTTTTAAAAAATCTTCGTCTGCATCAATTATATCACTAATAATCTTAGCCATATTTTTTTGTAAATACTTTTCTAATGTTTTTTTATTTGAAAATCTTTCAGTTATAAAATTTTTGAGTTCAACTAGATCATAATTATATTCTTCCATATAAATTTATCCTCTCTTTATAATAATCAAACTGGATAAACATTGCCGCTGTTAACTATATAATACTTTCCATTTTTCTCACCCAACTCCAAATAAACAAAAAAGTCTTTTTCTGTAAGATCAGTTATTTTTTTAGTTACGACAACTGGACCTATCTCTTCTCCGCCCTCAATATAATCTTTAACCCATAATTTACCGGGTTTAATTTTGGTGATGGCATAATTACCTTCTACATACGAATTATATTTATTAAATTCATTTTTGATTGATTCATCATAAATTAAATCAGATAATTCAACCGCCTTAGGAAGCCTATCCTTTTTTTCATTAACTGTAGAATAAATGATGTTAAACTTTTCTTCAGGAATATAATCATTATTTTTTAGCCATTTGCTAAAGCGGCGCATTACCGTAACTGTCTTTTTCATTAAATATTTTTCAGCCATTACTTTTCTGATCATAAAATCAGTCATAAAATCATCTATCTGCATACTGCTGAGCTTATCAATAGCATACATCTCACAATAGTTTCCTTCTCCGAAAATAGCTTTTTCTTCAAAGTTATCCTGCTCTTCCTCAGGTAAAAAATTATAAGCATAACTATTTAAGTAATCTTCAAATAGTGAAATCACATTACTGTAATCATTATATGTTCTCTTACTTAACCTCTCATCTTGATCTGATAAGAAATCTTCTAATATTTTCTCTAAGTTTTCCATCTTTTATAGCCTCCTTTTTTTAACTGCCGGTATAAGCACAGACTCCAACCCGGAGAGAATTAACGACCGGTAAAACCTGAATTAGCATTTTTATCGGTCCTTTTCTGTTAATTTATTTAAGCTTAAACTACCCAGATTATATCAAAGAGGATTGGTTAATTAATATAAAGCCTGAGATCAGCTTTTATCTCTTCCGGATCATATTCCTCAAATCTCTGACTTCTAGCCCACTCCATCATAGATTCATATTCTTCATGATCAGGGTTTGACATAATTTCCATAAATTCACTAAAACCACCTACGCCTCCAACATCTTCTGGGGGAGCAGTTCCTTCTCCTTCTAAGAAAGTAGGAGTATTCTTATTATAATCTTCTATAATTTCTTCAGTTTCTAAATAATGATGCCAGTTATCACCGTAATCATAAATATACTTGATCCTAGCAGGTAGAACTTCCTTAAGTTTAACTTCGTTTTCTACTGCAAGCTCAAAATCTTCAGCTGCAAAATTTAACTCATCTCTATTATATTCAAGATTTTCCTGATTCATAGACAGATTCAAAACAGCCTTAAATCCATCTCTATGATATTCTGACTGATTCCAATTTTTTGTATTATCCTTTTCTTCGCTGTAGACAAAGAAATCATGCAGGTGATAATCCTGCCAGTTATAGAGTTTCTGAAGAATATTATGCAGTTCTCTAAAGGTATAATTTAATGGTACAATAACTTTTCGCCAGGCTTGATACTCACCCAGTTCTAATTCTACTTTTAAAACTGCAGCCTGAGTTTGAATTACTTCTTCCTCGCCAAAATATTCTGCTAATTCATGCTGTAATGTTTCATCAGGATCAAAATAATCCTTTTTATCATTTTTACGCGCCATATTATTTATATTTTTTACCACACGCGACTGATAAATTTCACTTTCATTAAATCTGTCAGCAAATCTTTTAGCAATTTTACAGGAATTATTCATTCTGGCTATGTAACTTCTGTCTTTTGCTTTCTGATAGTAAAAATCATCAAATTGATTAAGATAGTTTTCAATTAAACTCCCTTTAATTCCATCTCGCTCAAAAGCTCTTTTAATTCCCTCTTTAACTCGATCAGGAAAATTATTTAAATCATCTTTTTTCATTCCATATAAAATTACTGTATAATCAGCAGCATCATTGACCAAAACTACTGTTTTGCGGCGATTAATTCTAAGAAAATTAGCATGCCAGGAAAACAAGAGAGGTCTTTCTTTTTGATCAAGTTCTTCTAAGTTTAGTTCATTTCTTAATTTAGTTGTTGCCTGAATCAACATAATTATCAGTCCTTTATTTATAGTTTTATTTACAGCTTAAATTCTGGTTAATACTACCATCAGGCAGCATATTATCAGGGTGATATTCTCCTTTTTCTTCCATTTGATAACGATGACAGCTTTTATTATCACCATGACAGTAGTTTTCAATCCACTTTTTATCTATTTCACCAGCCTCATAAAATCTTTTCATTGGACAGACTGGATACCATTTGCAAGTCACAATTAGCCTCCTTAAGTTCATCCAAATTTAACTCATCTCTTAACTTTTTAGTTGTTTGGATCAGAATACTTATCAATCTTTTAATATTAATTTATCTAAAATTTAAACTACTTAAATTATATCACAGAAGGTGGGGTAATTAAATGCTTTGAAATTTATCTACTGGATAAATAAAAAGACCCACCTCGTGGCAGGTCTTTTAAATAAGATTCAATTCTTAAAAGTCAAAGGTAGAGAATCAGAGTTACGGTTTAACCAACTCTACCCGCCGGTTTTGTTCTCTTCCAGACTCTGTTTCATTTGTTGCTTTAGGAGCCAGTGGACCTATTCCAAAGGGAGTGAGTCGATCATTATCAATATCGTAGTCCTTCACAAGAACTTCCACCAGCGATTGAGATCTCCTCTCCGATAAACCTATATTATATTCTAAATCACCGGTATTATCGGTATGTCCTACAACCTGAAGTTTGAGCTCAGGATTTTCTTTTAAAAGCTCTGCAATTTTTTCTATTGTTGGTTCTGATTCATCTTTAATTTTGGCGCTGTTAACATCAAAGTGGATCCCATAAATTGCAGCTTTACCTTTGCTCTCTATATCCTGCATCACACTTTCCATATCAATCAAATCAGTCTGCAGGTCTGTTTCTTCAATAATAACCTGGAAGACTGCTGGCTGTCCATCAGGCCAACTGCCTCCATAAAATCCATGTTTTGCTGTGAAAAGAGAGATATAAACATCACCTTCGGCCCGATTCAATTTCGCTGCCAGATAGCGGCCGCTCTCTTTATCTGCGCTCACTCCTTCAAAATGAGTTTCAGCAGCGTCTTTGAAATCTATTCCGTCATAAAGTTGGTACCTAAAACCTTCATCAACACCTCCATTTTTTTGCACTATTATTTCAAAATCGTTTGCTTTTAATGCCTGTTCATAATTTCTGTATATATTCAGTGTGGAATGCTTTTTAGGAACCACATAGAAATTCTGGGTCATTTTACCTTCAAGTCGAAGTGCTTTTTCAGTAAATTCTTTGTATTCATCTTTAAATTCGGCTTCATTAAGTTCATTTAAAGGCAGTATAAATTCATCATAATCCTTACTTTCATAAAATCTGATATAGGAATCAGGGAAACGGGAAATCAGAGGATGATCTTGACTATCTGTAACATCCTGAGTCGGAGCGTCTTCCGGAAAAGCCAGAGCTGTCGAAAAAGAGAAGAAAACCAATATCATAACCAGTGTTATTATGAGAAAAGATTTTTTGTAATTCATTAATAATCCCTCCTGCTGCTTTACTCAATTTACTGTAATTCAATCTCCTCAATTTTAAAATGACTCTCCTCATATTTTCTTTCAGCCTCTTCCATACTTATAAAATCAAAACTTACAGTCATCAAAAAATTTTCGAAATCTGCCAGTTTTACAGTTCCTGACTCCATTCCGTATTCAGCCAAATCATTTGATTTTATTGTGATTATATCTAATTCAGTTTCTCCTATCACTTCCTGTTTTCTGCTAACCTCACCTTTAGAAGCAATTCTTTCTAAATCTAATTCTTTAAAATTGTAAAATGGGAAAAATACAGCTTCTAACATCTGCTCCTTCATTGGCTCAGCCATCGCTGGTGGAATCTCCTGTTCATTTTGAATCATCTTTACGATTTCACCATCTGCAAGCCAGAGATTTGTCTGAGAACTTTCTGAAGTTTTCATAGTTGTAGAGCCGATAAATATTTTATCTGCCTCTACACCATTTACATCTTCCCGACCCTGGTACTGATATTCTATTACAACATCCTGCACTTTATTTTCTTCCTTAAATGAGACAAAGTTATATTTAAGCTTTTCAAAAGTATCAATTATATCTTCCAATTCAGTTGGTGTCTTAATTCTGTCAAAGGGGATTTCACTGCTCTCCTGGGCCAAAAGAGAACCAGAAATGACTAAAGAAATTAAAAGAAAAAATATAATGAGCTGATATTTCTTTAAATTAATCATAATTTCCCTCCTCTTTTATTCTCGTTACCGCAAATCTAATAATTTTAAATATGCTGTTCTGCTGATACTTATTTAATAATTCTTAGGAGGTTGATCAGAATTTTTCATTTTCTTAAGCTGTTCTTCAGCAAAATCACCAGCATATGGCAGTTTATAACTCTCACCCTGATAGGCCTTTATCATCAACATTATCAAGAGCACTAAACCTAAAATCGAAATTAAAACTGAAATCAACCACCCTAAAATGGGAATCTAGCCCAGAACATAGCAGAGCAGAGCTTCAAAATTTTGATCAATTCCTAAAACAGTATTATTATCCGCCATAATAATTCCCCCTTATAAATTTATCCATAATCAGCTGAATTTTATCAAAAATGTTGAAAGAAAACTCCTTCTAAATCTTTGATTTAGTGGGAGAGGTTCACTGTCCTGGATCATCTAAATTTAAATAATAACTTCAAATAAATAAGATTAGCCATAATTTTTATCATTTTGGCTAATCTTTTATTGAGATAGTTCTAATATATAATTTTTTAGACTTTATATTTTCTGTTGAACCGCTCCTATTTTACATAATTCGACATTTAGTAAAATTATCCTTCATTATTTACAAAGTAATTTAAATTTTCTGTCATTTTTGATTTTCTATATTAATCTATAATATAGAAGTCATTGCAGTCAATTTTATTCCTCTAGCCCTGATAATAGTATTAGAGCAGTGTTATTAATTACTTTGAGTTTAGTATTTTTAGAGTTATCATGAACGCTGCAATCATAACTAAAGTTGTAATTCCAAGTAGAATTATGTCAAAATAAGTCATGTTTATAAAATACCAGTTTATTTCATTGTACAACCAGTTAATATTGCGACCCATTAAATCAATATTTATAACCCCAATTATAATCGCAGAATAATAGGCTGTAATTACAGCACTAATTATTGCAGCTATCAAAGCATAAATGTATTTCATATAATTATCAGTCCTTTTTAAAAACCATAATTTAAACTTATAATATTTTAATTGATTCAAATTATATCACAAAAATTAACAAAATAATATGATTATTCACAATTTTTTAATTGGCTGCAATAATATAAACGGAACCTATTATTTATTAACAGCAGGTTCCGTTTTTTTAACTTATTCTATTTTCTATTTGCCCCAAGATTGGGTCTATTATTTCTATTCATATTTCCGCCTTCACTCTCTTTATTTTGAGCTCTTTGACTGCCGCGATTACCTCGGTCATTATTTAAAACTCTGTCAAATGCTTCTAAGTGGTTTTCACTTCCTGCTTTCAGATTAGCATAAACAGCTTTAAAGTCCTCTGGAGCATCAATCATTACTTCTTCCAAATCTGAAATATCTTTAATTTCTAATTCTTTGCCTAATTCTAAAGCTGCTTTCTCAGACTCTAAACCTCTGATTAAAAATTCCTCATATGCTGCTTTTAGTTCACTATTATTATACTCACCAGGATCTGCTGAGGGCTTTTCTAAATCATATTTAGTAAACAGAGCTGCTAAGACTGACATATGCTGTGCTTCTGACTTAGATATATTCTCAAAAGCAGGCAGATTCCATTCTTCTCCCAGGCGGGTATATAAATCTCTGGCCAGTTTTTCTTCTTCATACATGAATTCTAAATCTGCTATTTGTTTTTCGCTAAGTTCAAATATTGGATATTCATTTACAATGTCTTCTGGACTGTGAATACCATTTCCTGGTCCCTGTGCCATAATAGCACCTGCAGCTGAAGTTAATAATATGGCTGTTAACAATAAGGTTATTAATAATTTTTTCATTTTCAAATTCACTCCTCAATTAATTTTTTCCTGTTTTTTTGATTCTAAGTTAATTATAGGAGTAAACTTTGAAGGAAATATGAATTTAAAAATTATATTCAAAAAACTAAATATTTAATTCTTTTAGATCAGACTCCTCACTTTCAACTAAATCTAAAGCAGTTATTTATTTTAATCTTTTTTCAACAGTTTATTTAACAATTCGGGCATTTTATTTTTAATTTCCTGAGATAATTCTGCTTCCTTATTTTCACGAAAATAGTCGTTATATTTCCACCATATTTGACGCAAAAGAAAAAAAGTATCTTGATCACTGCGAATTTCTATTTTCTGAAATGCATTGGTGCTTCCCTTTTTCCATCCGTCCAGAATTTAGCCCCAATAGTATTACCTGACATTATGGTGCTCTGTTTAAATTTATGCTCACAATATGGACATGGTGGATTAAATAGTCTAATTTAGGAAGAAAAAAACCGAGAGATCCTGATCTTAGTTAAACTATTTATTAATTTCTTTATCTGCTTTATTTACCGCTTCCACAAATTTATCCCATTCCGTTTTTCTGAAAGCACAGCTTGCTGATACATCTTCTGAAGCAAGAAATAATCCGATTTCATCCTCAGATGCACTTACACCAACAGTTAATTTCTCACCAATTCTCAACTCATCTAAAATTTCTTCCACGAATATCACTCCTATTTCATTAGTTTTTTAATTAAAGATCTGCCGATTACCTTATTTTTAGCTCTTTTAGCAATTTTTTTAGGACTGCCGCTGCTTAAAGTTTCCACATCATTTGCAGTCCTTGCCAATTTGTAGAGAAAAGAAACTAACTTTGCCATTTTTATCACCTTCATATTTTGTATTATATCTAAAGAATACCACAGGGGAGTGACAGCGTTATGTCGCAAACTGGTGTTTTTTATTAGAAAAAACTTATTAACAACTAAGAATAATAATTTGAAATAGATTTATCTAAATAAAAAGTGTTAATAAATTCTAACTTCAAAAACACGTGCTTTTTTTGTTCCATGAGTTGATAAAACTTTCAATTTAACCTGATTGCATTCTATCTCTTCTGAAAAATTTATAATATTATTTCGCTGATAATTATTCCTTATTTTTTCTATATGCACAATTTTATTCTGATTATAAAACTCTAAATCATAATCTTTTACAAGTTCTGCTGGCAAACCAGGCTTTTGTTCAGATAATCTATAAGGAAATAGTGTAATAGTTATTTCTTGAGATAAATTAGAATCAAATCTAATTCTTAATTCTTTTACTTTTCTTTTTTTATTTAATTTAAAACAGAGCCATTCAGGTTTATTATTTTTCATATTTTTTGATATCCAACAATTCAAATTTTCTTTAACAGTTCGAGCAACTCCGTTAATTACGTAATCTGCTTTAGAATCTTTAATACACGAAGAAGCTTTTACTTTAGCTTTCCTGGCAATATCTAAACTATCTTTATTTTTTATACCTGGAATATAGCAGTCTTCTTTTAATAATTTTTGTTGTAATTCATCAATGTTTTGACTAATTTTTCTTAAATCAATTTTTTTTCTTAAAGCCAGCGCACTGGCAGTACCTAGTGCCTGACCAATAACTGAACAAGTTGCCATAACTCTTGTTGAACCGAACGCTATATGAGAAACACTAATTGCTCTCCCGCCAAGAAATAAATTCTTAATATTTTTAGAGTAAAGAGATCTATAAGGAATGGTATATAAATCATCCATTTCAATCCAGTCTGTTGGTTTTTTATCTGCATTGTCTATACCACCTACAGTATGGATATCCATCGGCCAACCACCATAAGCAACAGCATCTTCAAATCTTTTGCCAGCAAATAAATCCTGCTCTTTTAAAACATAATCTCCCTTAAGTCTTCTACTCTCTCTTTTACCAGGTAAAAATCCAATCCAATCTAAAGCATATTTATCAGCTCCATGATCACCATGATTTTTTATGTGATCCCAGACACCATAAACTGTTTTTAAAAGTTCATCTCTAATTTGCTCAGCATCTTTAATTGTATCTAATTTATCGCCACCAATCTCAACCCACCAAAAGCCAAATTTTTCATGATGATCCCGATATTTTAAATCATTTTCGGTAAATGTTTTAGCCCAGAATGGTTTTTCAAAATTAATAACTTCATTCATTTTTTTTGCTTTCATTAAAATAGAACTACCCATTGTTTTATTATCACTTTGTTTTGGAGCAAATTTTTCATCAAATATATCTTTGCCTTCACGTCCGCTCATATATTCTGCCCCTGCTAAATAGCCTAGTGTTCCATCTCCTGTGGCATCAATAAATATTTTCCCTTTAAATTTAAATAGGTTTTCTGTTGTCAGCTGTTCTGCTAAAACACTTATAATTTTCTGATTTATAGTATTAACTTGATTCATATGTGTATTTAAGTATAAGTCTAGATTATCTTGAAAATTAGCTTTTTCCCATAAAATCGTATCAAAGATGGAATAAGAATGCTGTGGATTTCTTTTTCTATTTTCTAAAAGAATTTCTTCAATTATTCCTGTTTCACGAGCATTATCTCTACTGGCATGATAGTCCGCTCCAAGAACGTGTAGTTTAACTTCAGAACTTGAATTTCCGCCCAGCACAGGTCTGTTTTGAATCAAAGCAGTTTTTATACCTTCTCTTGCTGCAGCAATTGAAGCACATATTCCTGATAAACCTCCTCCCACAACTATAAGTTCATATTCTTTTATAGTTTCTTCCTTTTTCATTTCAATACACCCTTATTTCAAAAATTCTAGCATGTTTATCTCCATTTGTTGAAAAAATTGTTACTTTAATTTTGTTACATAAGAACTTTTCTTTAATTCTATGCTTTGTAAATCTCAAATAATTATCTTCTACAAATTTTTCCCAGACAATATCATTATCTTTATATGCCGTTATCTTATAGTTCTTTACAATTTTACTTGGAATACCAGGAGTCTGATCTTCTAAATTGTGTTTAAACATAGTCAACATAATTTCTTGAGATAAATCAGAATCAAATTTAAATTGAATTTGTTCAGGTTTAATGTATTCATCAAACTCTAACTCAACCCACTCATTAAATTCTTCAGATTGATTATTCTCACCAGAAATCCAGCCATTATTTTGATTATTAAAATCTCTGGAATAGCCGTTAATTAAATTATCTCCGGTTGTTCCTTTTGCAGTTGAAGATACTTTAATCTTTGATTTTTTAGCCAAGTCATTTTGATCTTCATTTTTTATTCCAGGTATAAAAATATCATCTTTCAATAATTTTTGCTGTAGAGAACTGATA
>Ga0182238_1000158_pt1 | contig 22948 bp, 18 predicted proteins | sample hydfrates6_PW_90_FD_132439 | JGI IMG/M metagenome (GOLD analysis project Ga0182238, IMG submission 132439) | Subsurface microbial communities from deep shales in Texas, USA - hydraulic fracturing test 6_PW_90 | ecosystem: Environmental > Aquatic > Deep subsurface > Shale gas/oil reservoir >... | reverse complement strand
TAGACTACAATTATAAATGGTCAGAGAGAAGATTAAAAGGATTTTTAGCTGCTCGAGAAAAACTAATTCAACTATTTGAAGAAAGATATTAATTTATTTACACAAAATACTTGACGTTACCGATATGATGAATGCATTTAAAAATAAAGAAATAAAAGCTATATTTTCTAACATAGGTGGTGATGATACCCTTAGATTACTTCCCTACATAGATTTTGACGTTATAAAAAATAATCCTAAAATATTTATGGGTTATTCAGATACAACAGTAAATCATTTTATGTGCTATAAGGCTGGGTTGACAAGTTATTATGGCCCCAGTGTTCTAGCAGAATTTGCTGAGAATGTTGAAATGCATGATTATACAGTCAAATGGATTAAAAAAGTTTTATTTAATAATAAAACTATAGGAGAAATTGAAAGTAGTAACTACTGGACTTCTCAAATGTTACCATGGGAGAATAGAGAAAATAGTAAAATTAAAAGAGAATTGAATAAAGAAAAAAGAGGCTATGAATTACTTCAAGGTGAGGGTGTAGTTAAGGGAGAATTAATAGGTGGTTGTATAGAGGTTTTAGACTGGTTGAGAGGAACAATTTTATGGCCTGATTTAGAAGCATGGGAAAATAAAATACTATTTCTGGAGACTAGTGAAGAAAAGCCTACACCTATAGAAATTAGAAGATATTTGAGCTCTTTAGATGCAATTGGTATATTTGAAAGATTAAATGCTTTGATCATAGCCAAGCCGCAAGCTGAGAAATATTATGAAGAATATAAAGAAGAATATTTAAAAGTAATAAGAGATGAAGCAAAGAGAGATGATCTTCCAATAATGTATAATATGAATTTTGGACATACAGCACCAATGTTTATATTACCATATGGAGTAGAGGCAGAAATAGATTGTGATAATAATAAATTTCGAATTAATGAAGCAGGAACATCAGGTTTATAAGCTTTAAAAGTCAGCAAACTTTATAATATGACAGGGGATTAGTGTCATACCTTCTGTTATAAAACTTGCAATTTAATAAAAAAGGAAGATCAAATTGAGAATCAGGAGAAGCAGTAAAGATGATATTAATAAGTTAGTGGATTTATGGTATGAAGTATCATTAGAAGCTCATAATTTTGTTGATAAAAAATATTGGAAATCAGCAAAAGCAGATATGAAGGAAAAATATATTCCAAATTCTGAAACATATGTTATAGAAAATAATAATGAGTTATCTGGATTTATTTCAATGCTGGATAACTATTTAGCTGCAATTTTTGTCGATGCCAGATTTCAAAGCAGAGGTTTTGGTAAAGAGTTATTAGATCATGTAAAAAAAGATAGAGATTATATAGAATTAAAAGTTTTTAAAAAAAATATTAGAGCTTATAATTTTTATTCAAAAAATGGGTTTGAAATAAAAGAAGAATTGGTAGATAAAAAACTAAGCTTCACGCCAGTAAATATACAAGAACAAATCCAGGGATGTTTAATTTTTTAGTTTAGTTCAAAATAATAATATGTAACAATAATAACTGGCTAAATGAGCAAAAGCAAAGGATTGAGGGTTGATTATTATGGATAATAAATTAAATAAAAGGTTGAGCAGTTTAAAGAAATTCAAAAAAGCACTGAAAGATCACTTTATAAAAAAAGATGCTGAATGGATAGATATTAATGTAACTCCTCTAGGCAGAATAGATTTAACTATTGTTAGTAATAAATTTGAAGATGATGAATCAGAATCTTTAAAATTTATAGAGAGCTCTTTTCAGAAACTTGATGATTTCTACCATAAAGGATTTACTACCTTTTATAGTGTTGAAGATGCTGATTTTTCTGGAATCAAAAAACCCTCAACTAAAAAAGATGGATTTTCTGACTGGGAGAGCATGATAAAATCATTAGAAGCTGATGCCAAAATTAAAGATAAAAAAGTAAAAAATGATTTGCCTCACCTTATATCTTTTTATTCGTATAAAGGTGGAGTTGGGAGAACTCTTGCTTTAGTTCAGACCGCTTATCTTTTAGCTAAAAAAGGCAAAAATGTATTAATGCTCGACTTAGACATTGAAGCTCCAAGTTTATATGATATTTTCTCTAATAAAATTGAACTGGATAAAGGGATTGTTGATTATCTTTATGAACAGGAATTTGCCGGCGAAGAGAAAGATATAAATATTAATGATATTGTTAGTAATATCCAGGTAGATGAAACACTTGCCGGTAATTTGTATACTATCCCTGCTGGAATAATGTCTGCAGAGTATATTTATAAATTAACTCAGTTAAAACCTAAATTTCTTTCCCGGAGAGACTATTTAACTGTTCTATTAGAAAAATTGCAAAAAAGATTAGAGATAGATATTGTACTTATTGATTCTCGAACTGGTATCAATGATTGGGGAGCTTTTTCTATTTTAGATATTGCGGATGAAGTATTCTTTTTTACTTATCCAAATAGGGAAAACATAACTGGAACTCGAACAATAGTTGATTTAATGAAAAATATGCAGTTGAAGAAATTTACAGTTGTTTTTTCTAGAGTTGAAGCTGATGAGGGTCTTGATTATGCAGAAGAATTATTTGAAGAATTAAGGCTTGAGCAGGAATTCATCTCGATCGTGTATAATCCAAGATTAGCTGTAATTAAGGATTTTCCTAATGATAAATTCTTAAGTGAGTATCAGGAGATTGCAGATTTTATTTTAGAAAAAGATCAATTAGAGATTAATAAAACATATATTACAGATTATATTGATAAAAAAGAAGTGTTAAAGCAGCTGTTAGATAATATAAGTAAGGAATTTTATATAACTGAGGCCGAAAAAAAGGTAATGAGTAATAAATACAATTTTATAGCTGCTGACTCTCAAATAATAGAAAAACGATTTTCGAGATTAATAGATAATTTCAATAAAATTACCCCCATGCGAGAGGAAAAGGGGAGCTCTTTATTAGCTTTAGTAGAAAACAAACTCGTTTTTATTGAGGATAATAACTTTCTTGCTGAAAATCAATTTGAAGATTTATTTGATGTATTAAGTTATTTTTATTATGTAACTTTACAGGTATTGAAATCAGATGATTCAAAAATGGTTTTTACAGCTGATAACTTTATTCAGGAGGATTATTCTAGAATAAAAAGTGAGTTTATAGAGCTTGATTTCGATGATCGGATTCAAAAAATTAAAGATTTGACTCTGGTTGCAGAAGATTCAGATGATATTTTTTATTTAAATGAAACTGGAAACAGGATCAATAATGTAAGAAGAGAAATAAATTTGGTTATTAATCTAAATATTTTAGGGAATAATTATTTAACCGCTGAAAAAATTAATATATTAAATTCAGCAGTTGAATTTATTAGAGAACATTTTTCGAAGCTTAATCTGAAAATAATTGTATCTGATAGATATTATAAAAATAATCTGGAACTATTTACAGATTTACTTGGCGTTTATCAGCTTGAATGGAAAAAAGATGATCTAAAAAGGCTGGTGTTAGATTACTTACTTTCGGTTTCCAGTAATCTGGAAGATTACTTATATGCTATTAATCGGACCAATAAAGTTTCGGCTTTTGAAGAAAAAATGGCTGAATTTAAAAGAAAAGAAAATGAAGAAAATAAGAATCAAGTTAGTGAAAAGTTCAATCTGAATAATTACTTTGCCAACAGTGTAGAAATCAGAACAGACTATTTGTTAAATTTATTCTGGGGAATTAGAATTAATCCTGAAATTTATTCTAAAAAGGTTATAGATTATTTTTATGATTTACTAGAATCAAAAAATATGATGAATCCTATCTCAGTAGCAGAAGTTTTAAGTGAAACAATAAAATTAGAAATTGAGAATAACTTAAAGAGCAAAAAATCACTTATTAGTAAAGATAGTTTAGGCTGTATTTTTGAAAGATATTAGATGAAACTTAATAAATATTTTTTTAAAAATAAGGATTGAAGGAAATTAGATTACGGTCCTAAAATGATTAAGTAAAATAAAATTGAGTGAGATAGTACTCCTGGAGTCATTTATTAGCTTCCAGGAGTATTTTTTTGTTTTGGGAATAGTATTCTAAAAGAGTAATATCGTATACAAACTAAGCTATAAAATCAAGTTTACATAACTAATCGTACATGATATAATCAAATTGTATACAACTTGGAGGTGATAAAATTTGGAACACACTTTAGAAATTATGAAAATTATTGAAGGTGCTTTAAAATCAGATCAAGATAAGGTTGTTAACTATACGAAACTGCTCAGTAATAAACTTGAAAAAGAAGGAGAAAATAAAGTTGCTGATAAATTAAAAAAAGCTCTTTCTTCTAACAATACTAAAAAACATATGAAGGCGCAAAATTTAGATTCAATTATGAATGTTCCGGTTGATCAGGAGTCAAGATTATCTATGGCTGATGTAATAATGCCAGAAGAAATTTCTGGGGACATAGTTTTAAATAAATTAGAAAAAGAAAAGATAGAAGAATTCATTTTAGCTTATGAAAAAAGTGATTTACTTGCTGCTTCTGGTTTAGAGTTTCCAAATACATTATTATTTTATGGCCCACCTGGATGTGGAAAAACAAAATTAGCTCACTATCTTTCATTAAAAACAGGGCTTCCATTATTAGTTGCCCGACTGGATAGTCTTATTTCTTCTTATTTAGGTAATACAGCTAAAAATATTAGATATTTATTTGAATATGTAGAGACAACTCCCTGTATACTATTTTTAGATGAATTTGATGCACTGGCCAAACTGCGAGATGATAAAAATGAGCTGGGTGAATTAAAAAGGGTTGTTAACAGTCTGCTGCAGAATATTGATTTTCTTAATGAAGCTCACATCTTAATTGCTGCCACTAATCATGAACATTTACTAGATCCTGCTGTCTGGAGACGATTTGACTACACTTTAAATATCAAAAAACCTTCTTTTGAATCTAGAAAAGAACTAATAAGACTTTTTTTAGGAACAGATAAGTTAAATAAAATGGATTATGAGCTCTTAGCTCATATTTTTAAAGATTTAACTGGAGCCCAGATTGAGGATATCTGTAATAGTTCTTTAAGGGATAGTATTATTAGGGATAATAAATTTAATGTTAAAATTTTAGTTAAAAGATTTTTTTCTTATATAGATTTTTTTGATTCAGAGACTGATCTTTCTGATAGAGAGAGGGCAAAAAAAATATCTATTTATTTAAGGAATATTGATGATAAAATTTTTAGTTATTCTAAAATTGCTAAATTGCTTGGATATTCAAAGGCATATATTGGTCAGTTAATCCGGGAAGGTAGTGAGAATAGTGAGTGATAAGAATGAAAGATTGCCGATTAAAGTAGTTTTTTCTAGAAAACAGGATAAAACAAAAAATACTGGGGGAGGTCAGACTAAGTTTTTTGGAGAAGTGACACCAGAGCTTAGAAAAAGCCTGTCGGATAAATTTGTTAGTCTTAATAAATATTATTCAAAAAATTTCAAAGAATTTCCTGAAGTACCCTGTGTCGGTAAAATAAAAATAAAGAATAAAGCAATTGCTAAATCTCATAAACCCAATAAAATATTTAACCCTGATACTTGTCCTATTATTGGCAGTAATACCTTTGATGAAATTTTTATTAAGTTAACTAAGACTGGAATTGATACGGTTATTAGTGAAATGAAGAATAATAGTACTGAAAAATTTAAGTCTAACTTAACGGTTATTGATAATATATTACCTTATACTTCTGAAGACATTTTTTCTGAGTTTTCTAAAGAAGAAATGTATAAACAAATAAACTCAAGAAGACCAATAAAATTAAAATTATTTAATTTTGATAATCAACAGGATAATAAAAATTCACACCAAAATTTTTATAGGCTGTTAGAAAAATATAACCTTATTGATAATTTGGAAGAAATAAGTTTCAGTGATTTATTTAAAACCTTCAAATTAAATAATTGCGACAAAAATAGTCTGGATAATATAGCTGGATTTAGTGCGCTTAAAACTATTTCTCCTATTAGAACTATCAATACTGCGCCAATCAAAAGTTATTCAGTCAAAAGTATTGATCCTTCGGAATATAAGAAGCCTGGTAAAAGTGAATACCCCGTTATCGGTGTTGTTGATAGTGGGATAAAGGCAGACCATCCTTTATTAGAGCCCTGGATATATGCAAGAGAAAGCTTTGTGCCTGAAGAATATCAAAATAATCAACATGGAACTTTTGTAGCGGGATTAATTCAGTATGGAGATATTTTTAATGATTTTAAAAATAGAAGTAATCAAAAGTTTAAATTTTTGGATGTAGTTGTTATTCCAAATGATGATCCCCAATATGGTGAGGTAGATCATTTAACAGAAGACCAATTTATAGAGATCATGAATGAAGTTGTACCTAAGTATTCAAATGAAGTTAAGATCTGGAATTTATCATTAGGTTCCAGTATTATGTGTAATAATGATGAAATAAGTGATTTAGCTGTTTTTTTAGATGAATTATCTGATAAATATGAGGTTAAATTTATTTTATCTAGCGGCAATTATAATACTCCTCCATTTAGAAGTTGGCCACCTATTAATGATCTGGGTGAGAATGACAGAATTACTTCTCCAGCTGATTCAATAAGATCTCTCACAGTTGGTTCTATTGCTCACAAAGATTCTGCCACTTCAATTGTGAAAAAACATGAACCTTCTCCATTTAGTCGGCGTGGACCTGGAGCAAATTATGTGATTAAACCAGAGGTAGTGGATTATGGAGGTAATTTAGATAGTACATGGAGCTGTAATAATTTAGGTGTTTTTTCTCTTGGCGAAGATTGTTCTATATTTGAAAATATTGGTACCAGTTTTTCTACTCCTTTAGTTACTAATACTTATGCTGCTATAAATAATAGTCTGGATAACCAGGATTTATTGACTTCAAAAGCTTTATTAATACATTCTGCTAGACTTTCCAATTCTGTTAAGATTAATAAAGATGAAGAAAATAAATACTATGGTTTCGGTCATCCTAATGTATTACCAGCTGATATTTTAAGCTGCAGAAATGATAAGGTTACCTTAATATTTAATGAGGTTATCAAAAAAGGAGAGCATCTTGAACTATATGATTTTCCATATCCCGAGTCATTATTGAGAAATAATAAGTGGCACGGTGAAATATATATGACTTTAGCGTATAATCCTCCCCTAGATCCGAATTTTGGACAGGAATATTGTAGGGTTAATATCAATGCTTCTTTAGGGACTTATCAAGAAATAAATGAAAATGGTGAGTTAAAATTTGATTATTCCGGTGAAGTACCATTAGAAAAAAATTGGGATAGCAAATATGAAAAAGAGAGAATTCAAAATGGTTTTAAATGGTCTCCTATAAAATCATATTATAGAAAAATTCCCAGGGGAATAAAAAATCAGGACTGGAAATTAAGAGTAGATTTTCTGAATAGAAATGAAAATGATGCTACAGAACAAAGATTTGTTCTTGTCATTACAATTATTGATCCTGCGGGAGCAGACATATATACTGATGTAGTTAATCAACTAAGACAGAATGCATTTACTTTTAATAATTTAAAATTGAAACAGCAGGTAAGACAGCGATATTAATCAGGGAGTTTGATAAAAATTATTTGCATTGGTTTAAAAATCAAGATATAATAAATACAGGTAATTACCAATCTGAAAATTATTAATTTGTTAGATAGAGGAGAATACCAATGGCAAATAAATCTGGAGTTTATTATAAAGAAGTAATAGAAGATATAATGGAGAAGATAAATTCAAAAGAATTAAAAGTAGGCGACAAACTGCCATCTGAAAGGGAATTGTGCGATTTATATTCTGTCAGCAGGACTACAATTAGAAAAGCAATAGATGTACTTGTAACAGAAGGTTACCTTAATAAAGAAGCGGGAAAAGGAACCTTTGTTAAAAATAATAAAGGCTTGCTTAGTAATAATGAACAGTTAACTGGTAATGTCTTGTTTGTTCGCTGTGTACACAGTGATAATAAGGATAATTTCTCTAATGGAAATGACATTTTTTATCCGGCTTTATTAATGGGGATCGAGCAATCTGCAGCAGATAATGGTTACCACTGTATCTATAAAACAATAGACGAAAAAAGTATTGACCAGGAAGAAATTGATCAGCTTTTAGCAAAAGTAGAAGGTGTTATCTGGGGTGGGGAGCTACATAACAAAGAATTCTTAAATCATCTACTGGATATTAACATTCCCCTGCTTTTAGTAAGTCCCTCGATAACAGTGGACAATGTAGATACTGTAAATATTGAGGATAAAAAAGGGGCAACAAAAGCTGTAGAATATCTTATCGAAAAAGGACATCAAAATATAGCCTTTATTGCTGGAGATGCAAATAGTTTTACCTCACAGCAGAGAAAAGAAGGTTATTTAAATGCAATGCAGAAAGCGGGATTAGAAAGCAATCAACTGGTAATTACTGCAGAAGGTTGGGATTTTGATGCTGGCTATCAGGCTATGAAAAAAGTTGTGAAGAAGAATAAAGAAATAACAGCCATTTTTGCGGCTTCTGATCTTCTGGCAATGGGCGCTATAAGTCAGGCTAAAGAAGAGAATATTAAGATCCCTGAAGATCTATCAATCATTGGTTTTGATGATGTAGATTTGGCCCGACAGTTAAAACCTAAATTAACTACTTTAAAAGTTATGAAAGAGGAAATGGGAAGAGTTGCTGGAAAACTACTTTTTGAATCAATACTTGAAGGACGAAATTATTCCTTAAATGTTACTTTACCAGTTGAACTAATAGAAAGAGAATCGGTAAAAGAAATACTATAAAATAAAAATCTAAAAAAAATAATATCATATAAATTTTAACCTGCATATTTTTATGCAGGTCTTTTTTTTGAAAAAATATTTGCAATAATTAAAAAGAGGTTGTATAATATAAATACAGGTAATTACCAATTGTACAATTATTGACTTATAACCTATATAACAAATATAGGTAATTACCAGTAGTGAAAATAATTAAGGGGGGACATTTAAACTTTTGTTCAATAATCAGGTTATCAACAACTTTAGAGAGGGGACTAAAATGAAAAAAATTATTTTTTTTACATTAATATTACTTCTTTTAAGTATTAGTGTTTCTGCTCAAACAGTAGAATTAACTTTTTGGAATGGATTTACCGGACCGGATAGAGAATATGTAGAAGGAATTGTCGCTAAATTTAACGAAGAACATCAGGATATTGAAGTTAAGATGGAAATTATGCCCTGGGACAGCTTTTTTCAGAAACTTTTGCCATCACTGGCTGTAGGACAGGGACCAGATATTGCTGGAATGGGACGCGAACATTTATCCAGGTTTGCTGATGCTGGAATAATTGCCCCCATAGATGATTTTTATAATGATTACTTAGCTAAAGAAAATTTACCACCTTCCTTATATGAAGCTATGCGGTGGGAAGATCAAGTTTATGCTGCACCTATGACTCTGGCAACAGCTGGGTTTTATTATAATAAAGAGCTTTTTGCAGAAGCAGGTCTGGGAGAAGAACCACCTGAAAATTGGGATCAGCTTTTTGAATATGCACGCAAACTAACTAAAGATACTACTGGAGATGGAAAAATAGATCAGTATGGTTTTATTTTTCCTATAAAAGGTTATCTTGAGGCCTGGTCAATAGTTATCTGGGGTAATAATGGTCGAGTCTTAGAAGATGGAGAAATCAAAATCAACGAAGCGGAAGCAGTTGAGGCAATTAAAAGACTTACAGATGCTATGAAAGAAGACAAAATATCTCCCTTTGTAATTAATGGAGTCGAAGGAGACCAGCTGTTTGCTTCCGGTAAAGCAGCAATGTATTTTAATGGACCCTGGGCTTATCCTCAGTTTGAAAATGCAGGTCTAGATTTTGGTGTAGCTGCTGCTCCTAAAAATCCAGACGGTGAAAGCATTAATTGGGCTGGTGGTACTGCAATGGTTTAAAACAAAAACAGTATAGATAAAAAAGAAGCTGCCTATAAGTTTTTTGAGTACTGGAATTCAAAAGAATCTCAAATATATTTTTCTATAAATACTGGTTCACCTCCCACAAGAACCGATATTCCAGAAGCCGAATTTTCTCAAAAAGCTGTAATTAATACTTTCTCTGAGATTTCTGAGAAGTCAAGATTCCCTCTTAATAAAGAACCAGAATTTTCAACAATAATTAGTGATGTTATACATCCAGCTTTAGAAAGAATATTATATGATGAAGCTACAGCACAGGAATCTTTAGATCAAGCGGCGGAAGAATTAGAGAAATTTATAGAATAAATACTCGACAGTAGGAGGGGGATATTCCCCCTTCTATTTTAAAAGTTAGGAGGATGAGGAATGCAGCTACTAAATAAAATTAAAAATAGCTATAAACTGAGAAGAAAGCTGATGGCATATCTTTTTATATTGCCAAGTTTAACAATTTTTATTCTATTTATCTTATATCCGATAGTTTATTCGTTTATTATGAGTTTCTATGACTGGAATATACTTTCCACAGAGGCTTCCTATATTGGTCTGGATAATTATAATAACATGTCAAACGACAGCCGTTTCTGGAATGCTTTAAAAAACACTTTTTATTTTTCTTTTGGTTTTGTCCCGATTGGAATTATCATTTCCTTAATTTTAGCCTTATTTGTTAATAGAAAAATTAAAGGCAAAAATATATTTCGGACCATCTATTTTCTGCCTGTAATTGCCCCAATGTCAATTATAGCAATAATCTGGACTTTTCTTTTAAATCCTGATATCGGGATGATATCTTATTATTTTTCGTTAATCGGATTAGAGAATACTGCCTGGCTGAGGGATCCAGATCTGGCAATGCCGGCGGTTATTATGGTCAGCATCTGGAAAGAAATGGGCTTTAACATGGTTGTTTTTCTTGCTGGCTTGCAGAGTATAGACGAAAGTTATTATGAAGCTGCAAGAATTGATGGAGCCACGAAATGGGAACAGTTTTTTTATGTAACTTTACCACTTTTAAAATCTACTACAGCTTTTGTAGTAATTATGACAGTAATAAAATCACTGCAGGTCTTTGATCAGGTTTATGTAATGACAGGTGGTGGACCACTATTCTCGACAGAAACCCTGGTCCAGTATATTTACAAATTGGGTTTTGTAAACTTTAATATGGGTTATGGATCTACAGTTGCTTATGCTCTTTTTATCTTATTATTGTTTGTAACGGTTATCCAGCTTAGATATTTTAAAGGTGAGGAATAAATATTAAAAAAGTAGGTGTTAAAAAGTTGAAGCTAACTAATTCATTAATTTATATATTTTTATTTATAATTGCAGTAGTAACTTTATTTCCATTTATCTGGATGTTTTTTACTTCATTTAAGGCAGAAGCAGATATTTTAGCCTATCCACCTTCATTAATACCGAGATCATTTTCTTTAAGATCTTATCTAGAAATCTGGAACAGCATACCTTTTTTCAGACTTTTTGTCAATACAGTTATTTTTTCTGTAGGGGTTACTTTTATTTCAGTTATCCTGGATTCGATGGCTGCCTATGCTTTTGCCAGAATAGATTTCCCCTTTAAAAATATCTTATTCATAATAGTTCTAGTTACTCTGATGATTCCGTTTCAGGTTATTTTAATTCCATTATTTAAATTACTTTATGAGTTAAACTGGCTAAATACATATATGGGTTTGATTATTCCCCGTGCCAGCAGTGCTTTTGGGATCTTTCTGCTGCGACAATTCTTTGTAAAAATACCCTATGCTCTCGAAGATGCTGCCAGGATTGATGGCTGTTCAGAATTCACGATATTTAGAAAAATTATTATGCCTTTATCAAAACCAGCTCTGGCTACAATAGCAATTTTTCATTTTATGTATAACTGGAATGATTTTTTGTGGCCGATGGTTATTACAAACAGCATGAGTATGAGAACACTGCCTGTAGGTCTGGCCTTATTTAGAGGAGAGCATGTAATAGAATATGGAATGTTAACTGCTGGAGCAGTACTTGCCCTGTTACCAATAGTGTTGGTTTATCTTTATGCTCAAAAATATTTTGTGCAGGGAATTGCTTTAACAGGATTAAAAGGATAAAAGGAGAGGGAGAGTGGAAATGAAAAAAAATAAATATACTGATATTTTTAAAGATGATGGTGATTTTAAGTGGATAACTGGGGTGGAAGATACCTTTGTTGGTCAGAGCAAAATGGGAAAAAGAAAATTAGATGAATATGAGCTGACTCAACATTATATTTTCTGGCAGCAGGATATTGATTTAGTAAAAGAAACTGGTTTTGATATGCTGCGCTATGGAATCCCCTGGTATAAAGTTAATCCAGCTCCGGGAGATTTTGACTGGTCCTGGACTGATAAAGTATTAGATTATATGTTAGAAAAAGATATTGAACCAATTATAGATTTAATGCATTATGGGACTCCTTTCTGGCTTGAAAATCAATTTTTAAATGAAGATTATCCTAAATATGTTGCAGAATACGCAGCAGAATTTGCAGCAAGATATGATAATATTAATTATTATACCCCCTTAAATGAACCATTTATAAATGCTGAATACTGTGGGAAGAGAGCTTTTTGGCCTCCTTATTTAGAAGGTGATTCTGGATTTGTAAAGCTTACAAATCAGATTGCAAAAGGAATTATTTTAACAGTAAATAGGATCAGAGAAGTTAATCCTGACTCGGTAATGGTCCATGTTGATGCTATGGAAAAGTTTTTTGTGGACCCTGATAACTACAGTAAAAAAGCGGAAGAATATGTAAACTGGCAGAATGAGATTCGCTTTGTAAATTATGATTTAATATCCGGTCAGGTTAATGAAGACAGCAATATATTTAGATTTTTAGCAGAGCATGGTTTTAAAGACACTGATTTCGATTACTTTCTAAATAATAGGATAGACGTTGATTTAATGGGTTTAAATTATTATCCACTGGTTTCAGTTCAGAAAGTTGGAGAAAAAAATGGAGAAATCGAATCAAAACAGGTCTGGGGTGGTACAGAGCGTTATAAAGAGTTGATAAAGGATTATTACAGCAGATATCAACTTCCGATAATGCTGACCGAAACAAGCGTAGATAATGGTATAGAAAATAAAATTAAATGGTTAAATGATTCAGTAACTATGATCAAAGAGTTAAGAGCAGAAGATGTTCCAGTATTAGCCTATACCTGGTGGCCGATAATAGATATGGTTCACTGGGACTATATGGAAGCATTTGATGATGTAGAAAATTATTTACTGAGAAATGGAATCTGGAAATTAGAAATGCAGTTTGACAGGATTTTAAAACGAGAACATACCCCTCTGGTTGAACATTTTAAAAAAGTCATAAATGAAGGTGTTTAATTGATGATTTTAAATAAAGAGTTCTGACAGGCTGCACTTAAGATGATCCCCTGCTGGTAGACAGGTAGATTTTATAAATCTGTTTATCAGTAAGGGGATTTTTTTGTTAATAATTTCTTTATGATTTAATTGTTTATTGATTAATATTAAAACTAATGACTAATTATGTACTTATTTTAGAAATTGTTTTATTAAAAAGAACTTTCTACCAATTAGGAAAAATTTATTGCACTTTATGTTGGTGCTTCTGGAAATACATTAGTTTTTTTATATAGTAATTTAGTTTCCTTTATTAGGTAACCAATCATTAATAAACCAACTATCATTTAATAACTCCCTATACATAGCTACTTGCCAGGAATTTAATCTATATGAATATGCATCTATATTTTCTTTCAAATCTTTCATAACAGCCTCTGGGCCTATATTATTATATAAACGTAACATTTTTCTTTTTACCATAACTAATTCTTGTGCAGCATGTGAACTATATAATTTATTTAAATTAAAAAGTTTAAAATGATTTTTTACTCTTTTATATAATTCTTGGCTCCAATTTATAGGTTTACTAACTTTATAAGTCATAATAAAATCATTACTTTTAATAATTTCTCCGGTTAGCCAAATATCCTTCCCTAAATCATCAAAATAAGGATTTATGGTTGCTTCATCTAAATTTTCAATACTTTTATCTGATTTTGCTTTATTACAATCTTGGCAGGCTGGTATTAAATTAGTAGGAGTTACTACTAACGAAATATATTTACTCTTTGGAAGATAATGATCTAAGGTTGAAACTACTCTTTGGCCACAATATGGACATATATCATATTCTGGTATTGACATATACTTATCGTAATATTTTCTTCCTGGTTGTCCTTTTTTAGCCATCTTGTCCTTATAAACTTTTAATAAATCATCTTTAGATAAGTCATTTAGTTCATCATGGACTGTCATATTATGAATATTTTTATCTAACATTTTCTCTTCATAATCTATAGTATATGTTACTATATCATCTATGGAATTAATAAGCTTATTTTTAAAAATTTCATCTCTGAAATTGCTTATACAATCACTAAAAACTTTTCTGACATTGTCCTCTGGTTTTTCAATTTTATTCATTAATACTCACCTTCATCATTTAGTGCAAGTAGAGTCTTTAGTATAGATTTTGCTTCTAATCCTAATTCACCATGAAATTTATTCAATATATCGTTATAGTCACCATATTTTTTAACTGCCTTTTCCAATAAGTTATGAAATCCAGAGTCTGTAACTTCCAAACCAAATACTTCTGTTGTCAAAGAAGTTATATTTTCACCAAAAGATTCAATTTGCAATCTTTCTGCCTTTGCAATAGGCCCTTTTCTTCTCATTTTCCAAACGCAACTTTTTGGTACTTCTTGAAGAACTACAGGAGAATGTGTTGCGATTATAGCCAATCCATTTCGATTTATAAGTAACTCCGATAAAGCCCTTATAAATGCTGAAAGTAGTGGAGGATGTAAGTGTCCCTCGGGTTCATCTAGAAATACTAATGTTTTCTCCTCAACTTTTTGTACTAATTCAGTTACGGTAAGAATTATTTTTTTATGTCCTGAACTCAGTTTTTCAAATAAATCACTTACTTCGTCTTTATTAAAATTATCCTCATCGCAATATTCAATAATTCCGGCCTCTTTAAATATTGGGTCTGATTCCAAAATATTAATAACCCTTATTAATAAATCTTTTTTTATACCAGATAAACAAGCTCGTAGTGATTTAACAAAATTACTTGTTAATAATTTATATCTATTAACATCAGATGATGAATCATTATGTGGTAGTCCAATCTTAATATATGGAATTATAGGGTCTTCAATATTTATTGATTTATCAAATGCACTAAAAGAGACAAAAACTACTTTTGAAAATATCTCTTCAATATCATCATCTGTAATAAAATTACCGTAACTATCATTTTGATCATTATTTACTATGGAATTTATCATATTTGTAATTAAATATGTTTTTCCTACACCATTTCTACCTATAAGCACATGTATATTTGTTGGAGGATTAGATTCAGGCTTAACATAAAAAAACAATTCCATTGGAGCTATATTTAATCCATCATTTACATAGCTATGGTATTTAAAACTATAATTAGTTAATCTTGCTCCACCATTTGCAATACGTCTAAATTGACCTGTAACAGTTCTTGATGCAATACTTCTCATTAAAGAACCAGATGTGACATTTTTGTTTTTATATTTTTCATATATATCTTTATCAAAAGCTATGTCATTTAAATTATTCAAGATCTGTACTCGTGTATCTCGACCCATTTCTTTTATTTTTTCATAATAATAATCACTTTGTCCTAATGCAAAAAAATTATCTTCTAATTGTTCAAACTCATTAGGTAAGTTTGGTCGTATCTGGTTTTCTGCCATATCCTCTTGTCCTATTTTAACTTTCCCTATTTTATGTTCTTTTCCATTACCATCAACTATCCACAAGTCATACATTGTTTTATATTTAAACCAATCATTCCATTGATCTTCGACTAAATAAGCTGTATTCATTTCTCTTATTTTATTTTCTTCACCCGTATTTAATACTATAAATTTCATTAAAATCTTCCTTATATGTATTGTAAATTTCTGTTATGGTTATATATTAGAGTCAGTTTGAAAACTTTGCGGAGAATATTTATTTACAGCATTTTAAGATTAACCAGATATATTTATCTATTTAAATAGTCATTTCTTAATTATAAAAAATTGTGAATATATAATAACCTTCGTATGGGAGCTATTAATTTTAAAGATTATTATATTAAAGTTAAAATTCTTTCATTATTTATTAATTATTATCAACCTCTTATTTATTTAGAATTCAGATTATCTATTTCCCAACTATTTTGCTAACAACCATAAATTTATCTTTAAAAAAACTGCTGCAATAACTGCCAGTATAATTTAATAAGACATAAAAATTAATGTTCTAATTGGCTACCTAGATAGTTCTAAAATATAATAGCAAAAGCTATCTCTCTGCCTCAATAAATTGAATTAACCTTCTATAAAAATTAATATTATTTGAGTCCATTCCCTTTAATGCATTGAAAAGAGATTTAAGTTCTTTGTTATTTAAAATTTCTTTGGAAATCTGAGTTTCACTAATTAAGTAATTATCATAATCATGAGCAAGTAAAGAGTCAATACTAGACCCCAAAGCATCAGCAATTTTTTTTAATATCTTATATGAAGGTTCCCGCTCTTCACTTTCATACCCTGCAATAGTTGAACGTTTAGCACCAACAAGTTCTGTCAATTCATTTTGGGTAAAGTTTTTATTTTTTCTAGCTTTTTTAAAAATTTTCACCAAAAGTCATCGAGAAATACCTCCATTTTATCAGATAATCAAAATAAATAAAAAAATAACCAAAAAAACCTTGACAAAGTTCCAAATCATAACTATAATAAAATAGAAATGTGATGAATAGAAACTATAATCCGAAATAAAAATAGACAGAGCTATCCCTGGGTTCTTCTAAAAAGAAAAGGAGGGATTAGACTAATTAAATCAGGGTAACAGATTTCAGTGGGCACTGATCTGTTAAAATAATTACTTAATAATTATACCACAGTAGTAGTACCATGTAAATTTGTGGAATTGACTTGTAGTGTTAAAAAGTCAGAATCTTGATAATAATTTATTTAGGCTTTAAAGTTCCCGGGAGTGATACTTGTGAATAAAAATTCTAGAGTAGAACAGAAAAATCTGGCAGAATAGCAACCTGGCGATAAAGAATTTAAGTTTTTTAAACATAAGCAGATAATAATAAAAGGACAGATAGAACAATTCCTGATTAAAATTGAAAAAATTAAATAATGAGTCTAACCTGGGGCCGTGGGCCGGGAAATTTATTTTCCTGACCCTATTTTTTTATCTTCAAAGCATAAAATAAGCATTAATTTTAGTCAAAAACAATAAGGAGGGTCTTAAATGGCCAAAAAATTAACTTCAATCATGTTTTTTGTTCTAGTCTTCTTTTTCCTATCTACCAGTGTAATGGCTCAAACTACAATCGAAATCTGGCACAGAGTAGATATGGCATACAATGAAGCTTATACTCAAATTGGAGAAAGGTTTAATAAAAAAAATCCAGAAATAGAGGTAAACTTTGTTTTATATCCTCAGTTAGAAGATAAGTTAATAACAGCCGGAATGAGTGACAGTTTACCCGATGCCTGGATATTAGATAATGTCACCACAGGTAAGTGGGTTACTAATGATTTTGTTAGATCAGTTAACAGAGATCAATTTTCGGATCAAATTATGGATGTTGCCTGGAAAACAGCTCAGGCAGGAGACGGAAAGTATTATGCAATTCCCTGGTCGGTACAGGGGATGGCGATGTATTACAGAAAAGACTGGCTTAATAATTTGGGATTAGAGTTTCCTGAAAACTGGGAACAGCTAATTAATGTTACTCAAAAGTTTACTAATGCTGATCCAGATCAGGATGGAGAAGACAATACTTATGGAATTGGCTTATATGGAGCCAGCACCAGAGGTTATGGTTACTGGACATTACAGAACTTTTTGTGGCAGGCTGGTGGAAGTCTGATAAAAAATACTGGTAATGGAAAGTTTATTTCCAATCTGGATACTGATGCAACAGTTAGTGCACTGGGGTTTTTACATGATTTAGTTTATAAATATGAAGTAGTACCGCCCGGGGTGAGTGCTGCTCAGTCTACAGAAGTATATTCTTCCTTTCAGAATGGTCTTGTAGGGATGGTTTTCCATGCTAATTATAAAAATAGTGCTTATACAAATGCTCTGGGTAGAGAAAATGTGGGGTCAGCCATCATGCCTGCTGGAACTGCCGGGAGTTTTGGTCTGGGAGAAGGAGAAAATATTTATATTAACAGTAACACGGAAAAATATGAAGAGATAATAAAGTTAGCGAAGTTCATGACTACAACTGATATTCAGAAATTTGGAATGCAGATTACTCCTTCCAACCCGGTCCGGCTTTCTGTAAGAAAAGATATCGATATCGCTAAAGTAACTAATAATCCTTTAGACAAACCTTTTCAGGAAGCTTTTTTGAATAATAAGATCAAATATCCGGAGAATATACCTGATTATTATCCAATTAAGATTATTGCTGCAGAATTAATGCAGGAAGTATTTCTGGCAGAAGAAATTCCCAATTATGAGCAGTTAATAGCGGAATATGATCAAAAAATAAATGATGAATTAAAAAACCAGGGAGTACTGGCTGAATAGTTAGTTATAACAATAAGTATATACAAAGCGGGATATTTCAGTCCGCTTTGTATATAACTTAAAAAGGTGGTATTAATGAAAAATATTAAAAAGAAAATCTTAAAATACAGAACTCCAATCCTATTTGTTTTACCAGCAGTAATCTTTTTTACTGTATTTAAAATTTTTCCGATTTTAAATTTATTCTGGTTAAGTGTGCATCAGGTGGGCAGAGATGTAGGCGAATTTGTAGGAATGCAAAATTACATCCGCTTATTTAGTGATGAGGTATTCTGGTTAGCGTTAAAAAATACAACTATAATAGTAATTTTAGTAGTGATTTTCGGTACAGTTTTTGGCTATTTTGCTGCATTATTATTAACCGAAGATTTTAAAGGGCAAAAGATATTTAGAACTTTATTTTTTATTCCTGTAGTTACAACAGTATCTATAATTGCCGTTGTCTGGAAGATGATGTATTATCCAGGGGAATCTGGAATGCTTAATTCGATTCTTTCCTATTTAAATATACCAGCCCAACAGTGGCTGGCAGATCCTGACATAGCATTATATGCTCTAATTGTTCCCTTAATCTGGCGAATAATTGGTTATAATATGATGATTTTTATTGCAGCTCTTAAAGGATTGGATCAGAATCAGTTAGAAGCAGCAAGAGTAGAAGGAGCTAACTGGTGGCAGAAACTGATTTATATTATAATTCCTTCTACTAAATATGCGATAAATATGGTATTAATTTTAGCAGTTTTAAGAACTTATAAGGTTTTTGTTCCTGCCTATGTAATGACTTCGGGAGATCCTCAACATCGAACGGAGACTATAGCAACCTGGATCTACAAGCAGTCATTTAGATACTGGGATATGAGTTATGGAGCAGCGCTGGCAGTAGTATTATTTTTAATAATTATGTTCATAACTGTGATGCAGAAGAAGTTTCAGAGTCAATAAATTCAGGAGGGATTAAATTGATATTTCTCGAGGCCAAAGAAGAAACGTCTATTGTTAAATTTATAAAATATTTTATTTTGATATTGATCTCAATTTTTATGATTCTACCTTTTTTATGGATGCTCAGTGCATCATTTAAATCTCCAGGAGAAATAAGCCTTTTACACTACACCTTAATTCCGGAAGACTTTACCCTGAGTAATTATTTTTATGCACTGACAGAACTTAATATCTGGCGCTATTTTTTGAATAGTGTTATTGTAGCTTTTTTTGGAGTTATCTTGCAGACAGTAGTTTGTTCTCTGGCAGCATATTCTCTGGCCAGATTTAATTATCCAGGTTCAGTATTTTTGCTAACTGTTTTTATTGGGACAATGATGCTGCCTGATGCAGCCTTAATGGTACCTTTATTTAGAATATTAAGGACTTTTTCTTTAATTAATAGTTACGCGGGAATGATCTTACCTGTTATTCCCTGGGGTTTTAGTGTTTTTATGTTAAGTGAATTCTTTAAAGAAATCCCACCGGAATTAGAGGAATCAGCCAGGATAGATGGTGCTTCTTCACTGCAGATTTTTATTAAAATAATTCTTCCTTTATCCAAGCCAGTTTTTGGGGCAGTGTTCATATTTTCCTTTATCATGGTCTGGGATCAATTTATTATTCCCCTACTGGTTGCAAACTCGCAATCAATTATGACGCTTCCTTTATGGCTGGCTAATCTATCCAGTGAAACATCAAGTAATAGGACAATAGTGGCTGCTGCAACAACTCTGGCTACCATACCTTCGATTATAATTTTTATGCTATTTCAACGCAACTTTATTCAGGGACTTACTTCCGGAGCTGTTAAGGGATAGACATATTTAATAAATAGCTGAGATTAGACTTTGAGGAGGGATTTTATTGGATAAAATGTGGCAGGGTGAATGGATTATGGATTCTAAATTTTATGGCTTAAGTCCGATTAATTTATTTCACCGAGAAATAGAAGAAGGTGAAAAAAGAAAACACCTGGAAAAGTTAAAAAATAGGCATATGCTGGTTAGAAAAACATTTACTATCACTGAGGATATAAAGACTGCCTATCTTGATATAACTGCTGATGACTATTATAAGTTGAAAATCAATGGAAAGACTGTGGGAGAAGGACCTGCACCTGCTTACTTTTTTCACTATTTTTATAATCGTTATCAGGTAGAGAACTACTTAAAGGAAGGAGAAAATTTAATCTCAGTGCATCTCTATTATCAGGGTTTAGTTAATAGGGTCTGGAATAGTGGCGATTATCGTCAGGGAATGATCGCTGAACTATTTATTAATGATAAATTGAAACTAAAGTCAGACAAAAGCTGGAAATACAAAATAACTGAGGCCTATCAAAATGGAGGAATTACGGGTTACCAGACTCAATTTTTAGAGAATATTAATTTTAACTTAATTGATAAAAACTGGCAGCAGCTTGATTATGATGATAGAAATTGGAGTAATGTTTGTATTAATAAGAGTGATGATCACAAATTTTATAAGCAGCAAACTTCTGGTCTGGATTTCTATTATATCAAGCCAGTTAAAATCAATAAAATTAAGGATAATCATTATTTGATTGACTTTGGTCAGGTAATTGTGGGTTATTTTCAGATGATAGCAAAGGGCTTAAAAAATGAAAAAATTGAAATCAGACAGGGTGAAGAATTGAGAGAAGATGAAGATAGAGTTCGCTACAATCTGAGATCTAATTGCAAATATCAGGAGTTTATTACTCTCTCAGGCGGAAAAGATAAACTTAACTTCTATGATTATAAGGTGTTCCGTTATGTGGAAGTTATTGCTCATAATCCAGATTCTAAAGCTTTAGATCCAGAAACTTTTAAGGCTTTAGTTCGACACTATAAATTTGCAGATGAGAACACTACTTTTTATTCTTCCAATTCAAAGCTAAATAGGATCTGGCAGATTTGTAAAAATAGTGTTAAATATGGGACTCAATACCGATATTTAGACTGTCCTGGTAGAGAAAAAGGTCAGTATCTTGGTGATGTTTTAATAACAGGGCTGGCCCACCATTATTTAACAGGAGATTTAAAATTATATAAAAAAGCAGTTGCAGATTTTGCTTTATCATCTTATATTTCTCCAGGTTTAATGGCAGTAGCCCCAGGAGGATTGATGCAGGAGATTGCTGACTATTCTCTGCAGTGGCCGGCGCTTCTATTAAAATATTATAAATTAAGTGGAGATAAGAATTTTTTAAGAAAAATGTACCCTACAGCAGAAAAACTGCTTGTTTACTTTAAACAATATCAGCGGCAGGATGGGTTATTGACTGAGGTCAACGAAAAATGGAATCTTGTTGACTGGCCTAAAAATATGAGAGATAACTATCAGGTCAAGCTGGAACAATTAGATAAAAATCCTGAATATGGATGCCACAATGTGCTTAACGCCTTTTTTATCGGGATGGTGAAAATTATAAATGAAATTAGAGATATTTTATCCATAGAATATAAAAATTCATTTTCTCAGTTAAAACAGGCTTTTATAGAAGCTTTTTACAACAAAGACAAAAAATTGTTTGTTGATACCGAAACTACAGATCATTCTGCTGTTCATTCCAATACTTTGCCTCTGCTTTATGGATTGGCACCAGCTGAAGCAGAAAAAGAAATAGTAGATTTAATTAAGGAAAAAGGACTAAAATGTGGTGTTTATATGGCCTATTATCTCTTAAAGGCTCTTGCTAGAGTAGGTGAATACTCATTAATTTATAATTTAATTGTAAACGAAAACAAAAACTCCTGGAATACGATGTTAAAGGAGGGGGCAACAACCTGTTTTGAAGTCTGGTCCAAAAAACAAAAAGAAAATACGAGTCTGCTCCATCCCTGGGCAAGTGCTCCAATAATAATAATCATTGAAGATCTGCTGGGAATTGAGTTATTAAATAATGGCAAGAGAAATCAAATTAAAATGACTCCTCACCTGCCAGCTGAACTTGATAGGATTAAATTTACCATGCAGAATAAAGATCTAAAAATTGAAATAAAAAAAGATAGTGCTCAAACTAATTTTTTTATTAGTTCTGTTTTATAAATAAAATAAATTTTGGAAGGAAGTGTTTAGTATGACTATTGAAATTGCTGTGGGACAATTGGAGAAAGTGGAAAAAGAGGCAGTGAAGTTTGCAAAACAGCTGGGAGTAAATAATATTCATTTTAATACTCCCAAGATCCCAGGAGATGAATATTGGAGTTATCAAGATTTAATTAAGTTTAAAGAAAAATGTAAAAAGCATGAGCTAAAGTTAAAGGCGATAGAAAATGTGCCTTTGAGAT
>Ga0182238_1000157_pt1 | contig 22976 bp, 18 predicted proteins | sample hydfrates6_PW_90_FD_132439 | JGI IMG/M metagenome (GOLD analysis project Ga0182238, IMG submission 132439) | Subsurface microbial communities from deep shales in Texas, USA - hydraulic fracturing test 6_PW_90 | ecosystem: Environmental > Aquatic > Deep subsurface > Shale gas/oil reservoir >... | reverse complement strand
TATCTTCACTATGTATAACATATGGAGAATCAGTGATTTGTAAAGCTGGAATAGAAAATTCTGAGTTTTTAGGACCTAAAGTATAAAACTTAACAAACATTTCTTTACCTTTCATACTATTTTCTAAGTGAGAATAAACTTCTTTTAGTCCTTGTGTCCTATTTATATGGTTTGTATTTTTGTTTAATTTAATATTTTCATCAATTAGGTATTTAGTATTAAATTTATCTCGAGCCTGATCATAATAATTATCAAAGTGACATGTATGATTATCTAACTTAAGTGGAAATTCTTCATTACTTTCAATAGATTTATTTCTTATATAATTTAAACTTTTTGAAGATCCAGTCAAAATTGATATTTTATCAGGTTTACATAATTCAGCAACTTCCAGTATAATTTTTTTAACATGTTTGTTATTTAAGTCAGTTAAAACTTTATGATCTTCATTTGTTAGATTCATAAATAACCCCCTATGATGTTGTTGAAAAATATGATTTAGCTTAATAAATGAGCATATATTTTTTATGTATACAGTATACTATATTATTTCGTTAATAATTTTGCTTTTCCTGCATAGTTTTTAAAATTGGATTATTGTGAATATTAAATCTTTTTATTTTTGTTGTTATAAATTTTAATTAACTAAATTATATGATATAATAATTTTAAATAATAACTATAAAAATTTGATAAATTAGTGCTCTCTAATTTGTGAGCAAATAATTATAAGAGGAGTTGAAATCAAAATGAGAGATATGAGAAATGTTAAAATTGTAGATACGACCTTAAGAGATGGAGAACAAACAGCTGGGGTAATATTTTCAAATGAACAAAAATTAAAAATAGCCAAACTTTTAGACAAAATCGGGGTACACCAAATTGAAGCAGGTATACCAATAATAGGAGGAGACGAAAAAGAAGCAATTAAAAATATTGTTAAAGCTGACTTGAATGCAAGTATTATGGCTTGGAATCGAGCTGAAGTTGATGATATAAAGGCATCATTAGATTGTGGGGTTGATTCTGTAGCAATTTCTATTTCTACTTCCGATGTGCATATAAAACAAAAATTAAAAAAAGATAGAAACTGGGTTATAAGAAAAATGACAGAGACTGTTAACTTTGCTAAGAAAAATGATTTATATGTATGTGTAAGTGCTGAAGATGCTTCACGTAGTGATAGAGATTTCCTCATAAGATTTGCTAAAGAAGCAAAAGCGTATGGCGCAGATAGAATACGTTTTTGTGATACAGTAGGTATTATGGATCCTTTTAATACAAAAGCTGCTATTGAAGATTTAATATTAGCTGTTGATATTGATGTAGAAATGCATACTCATAATGGTTTTGGTTTAGGAGTTGCAAATGCTTTAGCCGGTGCTAAAGGAGGCGCAAAGTATATAGGGCTATCAGTAAATGGATTAGGTGAAAGAGCAGGTAACCCAGCGTTAGAGGAAGTACTTATGGCTCTAAAATATTTATATGATGTAAAGTTAGACTTTGAAAAAGATGATTTTCGTGAATTATCAGAATATGTTTCAAAAGCATCATCAAGAGATTTACCTCCTGAAAAAGCTATATTCGGGACTCATATATTTGCACACGAGTCCGGAATCCATAAAGGTGAAAATCTAAAAGATATTTCAAATTATGAAGTATTTAGTCCTGAAGAAATTGGAACTGAAAGACAAATCTCTATTGATGAAAATTCTACTAAAAATGAAATTGTTAATAAATTTAAGGAATATGGAATTAAATTAAACGATAGCGAGGCTGATAATGTAACAAAACAAGCAAAAAAATTATCAAAAAAATACAGGAGAGCTTTATTTGATAAAGAATTAATGTATATTTATGATAGCTAAAAAATAATTAACTTTTTCAAAAAGGAGTAGTGAGCAAAGAGAATGCATAATGTAACAATGATTGCTGGAGATGGAATTGGACCAGAAATTTCAGAGGCTGTAGCCAAAATTATAGATGCTGCAGGTGTGGAAATTAATTGGGATAAGGTAGAGGCTGGAGCTGGAGTGATGGATAAATATGGTACTCCCCTTCCAGAAAAAGTTTTTGAGTCAGTTAGAAAAAATAAAGTAGCTTTAAAAGGGCCAATCACAACACCTGTAGGCAGTGGTTTTAGAAGTGTTAATGTTGCAATTCGTAAAGAATTAGATCTATATGCAAATGTGCGACCACTAAAAGTACATGCCAGAAAATTTGCTAAAGATGAAAATTTAGATATGGTAGTTTTTAGAGAAAATACTGAAGGACTTTATGTAGGGATTGAGCATTATGTCGGTGATGAAGCGGCAGAAAGTATAAAAATAATTACTCGTAAGGCATCACGCAAGATAACAGAAAGAGCTTTTGAATATGCTGTCCGTGAAGGAAGAAAAAAAATTACAGCTGTACATAAAGCTAATATTTTAAAATTTAGTGATGGTCTCTTTTTAGAAGAAGCACGTAAAGTTGCTAAAAAATACAAAAAGACTAATCCAGAAATAGAATTTGATGATAAAATTGTTGATAATATGTGTATGCAGATGGTGCAGTATCCAGAAGATTACGATGTTTTAGTTACAACTAATTTATATGGCGATATTATTTCTGATTTAGGTGCTGGTTTAATAGGTGGCCTGGGGCTTGCTCCTGGAATGAACTTAGGTGATGATTTAGCTGTTTTTGAAGCAGTCCATGGTAGTGCTCCAGATATTGCAGGCCAAAATAAAGCAAATCCGGTTGCTCTGCTATTTTCTGGAATTTTAATGCTTAAACATCTTGGAGAAACTGAGGCAGCAGATAAAATAGAAAAAGCGGCTTCTTTAGTTTTAAATAAGGGAGAAGTTTTAACTAGAGATTTGGGTGGTAGTGCCTCAACTGATGAAATAACAGAAGCTATAATTTCCGAATTATAATTAATAGAAGCTTAAATTATTTAAGAGAAGAGAGGAGAGATTAGTTAATGGAAGCTAAAATGGAAAAATTATTAGATTGTTTAACTGAATACAAGAAAAAAGCAGCAGCAAGAAAAAATGCTTATGGACTTGACCCCAGGCCTTTAGAGGCAGGGGAAGTTGAATGTCTTTTTGCTGGTCTGAAAGTGGAAAGTTTAGAAAATGAAAAATTCGAGATATTTACAGAAGAAAGATTAGATAAATTAATTCTGAGGCTTATTTCAGAAGAAGTAAAAAGGGGGACATTTCCTGCTGCTCATGCTAAAGCTGAAGGACTGGCAGAAATTATTAAAGAAGCAAAAATAAGAGAGGTAGAAAACCCTTATTTAAGTTCCAGCAGGGCATTAGAGCTGCTGACAAAAATGAAGGGTGGAGCCGCCACTTCTCGTTTAATTGATTTATTTGCTAAAGAAATTTATAGAGAGCAGATAACTGAAATTTTAAAAGAGACGGTATTGGTAACCAGAGCTGATTTTAAAAAATTAAAAGAACTTGCAGCAGAGAATCCATATTTTAAAAAGAAAATTGATGAGTTGATGCTGAGCTGGGCTTATCGAGAATTTGCTGAAGACTGGGAACTTAAGGATCAATATCAGGGAATATCTTTAAGAGTTGGTGATAATATTACAACAGGACACTTAAGTCCTTCTAAAAATGCTAACAGCAGAACAGATCAGCCTCGTCACGCTCAGTTTGTAATGGATGGACGTGATGATGAAGAAAATCTCTGGGGCAGATTAAATGAACTTAAAGCCAAAGGAGAAAGTGTATTCTTTACAGCTGATAAAGCACTTGGAGAAGGTTCATCCCGTAAGTCAGCTACGTATACAATGCAGCAGCTTTTAGGAAAACCAGTGGCAGGTGAGCCAGAAAAGAAAAAAGGCGGAGTTGTAATAGCAAAAAGTTTTGCGCCTATCTTTAAAGAATCGTTGGTGGCTTCAGGAATCTTGCCACTGGAAGCTGATACTACTGAGATTAAAGAAGGAGATAGTCTTAAAGTTGATTTAACAGCAAAAAAGATTTTGGTTAATGATGATTTAGAAATTGAAATTGAATTACCAATTGATTATAAGATGAAAAAAATTGCAGCAGGTGGTATGACTTATTTTGATGCAGGTAACGAACTTCAAAAAATGGCTTTAGCTTACTGTGAGGAAAATGAAATTGAGACTGGTGATATCAAAACACCTGCCGAGCAGAATGTAGTCAAAGAAGATTCTAAACCCGCTCAAACCTTAGCTCAAAAAATTGTAGCTTATAACCGTCTTGATGGTAAGGATACAATCTTGCCAGGTGAAACAGCTCAGGTTAAAATGAGAGGGGCTTTTTCTCAGGATACAACTGGTCCGATGACCATGGATGAATACCAATCAATGGCCGGAGAAGATTTTGGAGCAGAATTTGTTGTCCAGTCTTTATGTCATACTGGCGAATGTCCTTCCAGTGCAGAAAGAGATACTCATAAATTTTTACATGAATTTGTGACAAAAAGGGGTGGAGTTTGTTTACAGACTGGAGAAGGTATTATTCATACGATTGGTAATCGTTTTGTGCTGCCGACTGATGTAATAGTTGGTGGAGATTCCCATACCAGAACTCCACGTGGAGTTTCTTTTCCAGCTGCTTCAGATATTGTGGCAGGAGTTATGAAATATGGTAAACAGGATCTGACTATGGATGAATCAGTTAAAGTTAGATTTACAGGTCGTCCACCAGCAGGAATTACTGCTCGAGATCTAGTTTCTGCTTTAGTAGTTTATGCTGATAAAACTGTGGGTAAAGAAATTTATAATGGTCGAGTTATTGAAATGGAAGGTTTAGACTTTCTAAGTTCAGATGAGCGTTATATTTTAACAAATGCTGTTGCAGAGCGAAGTGCTTCAGCAGGTGTAGTACCATCTGATGAGATTACTATTGAGACTATTAAAGAAAATCTCGAGTATTTACAATCACGTCCGGATGCTGATTCGTCTCCATCTGTTAAAAATACCATTAAAGCAATTGCAGATTATCTTAAAGATCCAATACTCTTTGAGGCAGATGAAAATGCTGAATATGCTGCAGAAATTGAAATTCCTTTAGCAGAAATTTCCGAGCCTTTAGTTGCTAAACCACATCACCCCGATAATGTGGCTGCTTTAAGTGAGGTTGAAGGAGAGAAAATTGATGAGGTTTACATCGGCAGCTGTGTTGGCGGAGACTTAAAAAGCATTCAGGAAGCAGCATCAGTAATTGCTGGTCATAAGATACCGCAAGATATTAACGTGGTTGTGGGACCGGCTTCTCGTGATATTTACGAAGAATTAATTGTTGATGGCACAATGGAAAAACTAACAAAGGCAGGAGCGACTGTAATTATGCCTGGCTGTGGATTATGTATGGGTAATAAGCGAAGGATTGGATCTGGTGCTACAGCTTTTACCACTACAACTCGTAACTATCAGTCTCGCATTGGTCCTTCTGATTCCCGGACCTATCTTGGCAGTGCTCAAGTAGCAGCAGCTACAGCAGTACTAGGGGAAATACCAACTGCAGATCAATATTTAGAATTATATAAAATAAGGTAGGTGTATATTAGTTTATTTTCCTTCCTCTCAGATCAACAGCGTACCGTTCGTTGTTACTGGATGTTTCATTAATAATTAATTACTGGTGCATATCCTTCCGTAAAACTAAAGTATTCCAGTTTCTTTAGTAATAACTAATTTGTAAAGATTATTGCAAGTATTAGGCTATTGGATATTATCCAATAGCCTTTTCTTATATTGTCATATTCCCACGCTTTAGTTTTTCATCCCCGATTTTCTGTGCATTCTAAAGCTTATTTTAACTTTCCTCCACCATTTCCAGTATTATTATTCATTTTTTGTCCACTAGTCAAGCTCTCTCATCTTTTTTTATATCAACTATTATAAAATAGCTGACTCAGCCGATAATTGTCTGTTTTAATTCTCTTAATTGATTTCGGATGGACTCTAACCCTTATTTTTTTCGATAAAATGAAAATCCTAAGAATTTTCTTATCCTGGGTCTGTCGACTACACTTTTTACCGTATTGACTTTAAATTTCAGTTTCTTTTCAATAAATACGGTTATGCTCTTCATAACTCTTTCAGCCTCTTTTTGCTTCTGACATAGATCTGGTTGTCATCGGCATAACGACAGAATTTATGATTGGATTTCTCCGGTTCTTTATCTAGTTTATCCAGCATAATGTTGCTGAGCAATGGACTTATAGGCCCGCTTTATTCAAAGCAAATGAAAACAGAGCTCTTATATGTTAACTAATTTTCAGATTACTTTACATAATATTCCTCTTTGCATAAGCCTCCTTGAGGATAACCATAACATCGTTATTTAGCGTGATACCCCTTATGCGGATTAAGTACGTTAACCTTTGAAATTAGTATTTAACGCCAGGTTGCATCAATATGTCACAAAAAAACGAGGCCCTCTTAGATAAAAAATGATTATTTATGAATTTGAATATCATATGGGTTCTTGTTAGGCCATTGCCATAATTTTACATCATAGCAAAATGGGTATCTCTATGCATTTTTTCTAAAAAATTATTGACAATTATACGCTATATAATAAAAACTCCCATTCATAAGACTGGGATAATTTACAAATAAATTTATGAATTTAAATCAAAACGTTTTACTGACTGATTTAAATTAGCTGACATTTCAGCAAGTGAGTCTGCCAATGAAGTGATTTCTTCGATTGAAGCATTCTGTTCCTGACTGGCAGCTGCTACTTCCTCAGTATTAGCAGAAGTTTCCCCAGATATACTTGCAATTTCACCGACTTCATGAACAATTTTCTCAGTATAACTGTCCACATCTTCTACAATTTTAAGGGAAGACTCTATACCGGTAGCAGCATTTTTTATTTTGTTTTCTATATCACCAAAAGAATCTTCGGCACTGCTGACAACATTTTCTCCATTCTGAATTTCATCAATTCCATCATCCATTCGTGAACTTGCAGTTTTGGTTTCTACCTTAACGTCCTCTACTAATTTTCTGATTTCTTCGGCAGAATTTACTGATTCTTCGGCTAGTTCTCTAATCTCATCTGCAACTACAGAAAATCCTCTACCAGCTTCACCAGCCCTTGCGGCTTCAATTGCAGCATTTAAAGCAAGTAAGTTTGTTTGTTCAGCAATATTATTTATTATATTCAAAATTTCACCAATCTCATTAGATATTGTCTCTAAATTAGAAATACCCGCTGCAACTTCTTCAATAGCATTTCTTATTTTAGCCATTTGATTGCTAACCTTATCGATTTCAGATTTTCCATCTGTTGCTGCATTTTCCATTTCATCAGCCAGTTTTTCTACTTCCTGGTTTGAATTTTTTAATTTTTCAATGTCTTCAGCAAGAGTTTTGATTTGTTGATTTATAGTATCTACACTTTCAGCTTGATTATCTGCACCAACTGCCACATCATTGATAGATTTAGCAATTTGTGTTGATACATTACCAACTTCATTTGAAACTTCTCTCATGTAATTTGAAGATTCTTCTACTTCATCAGAAGCATTATTTATTTCACTAATAATATCTTTAAATTCTCTTATCATATTATTAAATGATTTACTTAATTTACCGATTTCATCTTCTTTTTTAGCAGTTTCGATTAACATAACGTCATCAGTTAGTTTTCCTGCAGCTAAATTATCAAATGCTCTAATCAACATTTTTAGTGGTTTGAGCTGCCAGCTTAAAAGAAAATAATTAGCTAAGAAAAGAATTAAAATACCTACAATAGAAATAAACAAAATTATATTTCTGATGTTGTTCACAGGACCATTAATAACATTTAAAGGAACATCTATAGCCATGTAAATACCATATTGATTACTTATTTGATCAAAATATTGTTTTCTGTTCTCCAGATCTCTAACAGCAGATTCTTGACTAGAATTTATTTGAGTTTCATACCAGGAATCATCTATCTGATTTCCCATTAGAGATTTATCTGAACTACTTAATATATACCCATTAGAATTTAATAGCTTAAAAGAGGATATACTGGTTAATGATTGCAAAGAATCACTATAAAAAATATCTAAACTCATTGCCATTACATAATAGCCTGTTGGTCCATCCTCCTCTGCTCCTTCAGCATTAATCTTTGAATTAAATAAAACATATGGTTTCCCGTTATAAATATGTACTTCTTCATTTAAAACTTTTGAATACTCATTTTCTGAAAGTTTTTTACCAACATATTCTTTAATATTATCAGTATTTCCAATTCTAGAATCCGCAACTACCACTCCATTTTCATTTGTTATATAAGAAAATTCACTTGCTGCTAGCATTCCATTATTTTGAGTTAGAATATCTGAATTTTTAGTTATTAAACTGCTCCACACATTTGTTAACTCAACTAATTTTCCATCCTTAATAAAATAATTATTCATACTAATTAACCCTTTAATATCACTTGACTCAGAAAAATATTGAGTCATCTCTTTAATATCCTTAATTTCACCTAAAATTTTTCCTCGCTGATTATTTCGAATTAAATCAATTTTCTCAGCAATTTGATCTGACATTATCTTCTGAGAATAATTATAAGTAAAAAATGCCACAGATGTCATTACAGCAATAACAATTATTGATAAGATAAAACTAATTTTCCATTTTAAATCTAATTTTTTAAACATAAATAAAATCCCCTAATAACTATTTTTGTTATAACTTTTAAAGCTAATTAATAAAAGACTTTCCCCATTTTGAAAATAGCAAAAACTGAGAGTTATCATTAAGTCGTAAAGAAGACTGCTGAGATAACGCAGTAAAATAGAGTTTTTATCTGTTCTAAAAGCTGAATTAATTTATCTTGAAATTTATAGAAATAGAAAAGCATCTAAACTATGTCTCTAATTTAACGAGAGAACTTCATCAAGAACCATGAACTTTGTGATTATTATAGCTGTGAACATAGTCAAATAGCTCATATTATATCTCTTAAAAGTTGTTTATAATTTTTATAAGAGAATTCAGTTTTAACTAATTTAAAGACTTTCTGCACTACATTATAATAAGTTAGATACTGACAAAAACATCTAAAATTTCTTTATTATTTTTCCTGTTTTAAGCCTAGATGCTTGATAACTTTGTTAGCTATTTTTCTTTTTATTTCTTCATAATATTTTCTTTAGTTTTTATGGTTTTATTATATCATATCCGATCTATGCCTTCTATTTCTATTCTCTTAATTAATTTTGGTGTGATTAATATTAATAAAATAATTTTAAATATATCCCCTGGTATAAAAGGAATAATTGTCATGTTTATTGAAGATAATATAGAAGTAGCAGTAATAAAAGCAAAGTATGTACATCCTATTATATAATTAATTAAAACTGCACCAGAATAAATCATAATGTTTTTATATTTATTTTTTCCAGAATGAGAAGCAATCCAAGAAACCAAAACAAAACTCATCAAAAACCCCCCTGTTGGTCCCAATAAAATACCAATTCCTGATCTACCTCCTGAAAATATTGGTAAACCAAAAGTGCCTAGTAAAAGATAAATAATTTGAGATAAAGGACCATATTTTCTACCTAATAATATACCAGACAAAAGAACAAAAAATGTCTGAAAAGTTATCGGGACTGGTGAAAAAGGAAGCGGTATTATTATATAAGCACCAACTGCTGTTAATGATGTTAATATAGCTGTTTTAGTCATACTTTTTATATTAATTATTATCACCCTTTCAATAAATTATTTTATTAAACTAGTTAAATATTTATTTTATTTTTTAGATTTTAATCTATAATTAGACCTAATAATATTCATTAATAAATAAAAATAATAATCCTGCTATAAATGGTTTAGCTGTTGTTGAAACAAAGCTAACCACAAGCAGGATTTTGTTCATTTTATCTGTAATGTTTTTTTAGGAAGTCTTCTGCTACATCTGGAAATAAAATATAAGAAAGAACATCTTCCTCTTTGGTTATAAAGTCTTTTATTTTATTCAGAGTTGATTCAAATTCATCATCAAGTAACTCAGCAGGACGACAATCTATTTGTTTTTCTCCATCTAGAATTTTTTCTTTTAATTCAGGATCAATTTCTCCAGGAGGACGACCGTACATTCCCTTTACATATTTTTTTGTTTCTCTTGAAACTAGTTTATATCTTTCGCCTTGAGCAATATTAAATACTGCCTGAGTTCCAATAATTTGACTTGTTGGAGTTACTAATGGAGGATATCCAAGTTCTTTACGAACCTTTGGTATTTCTTCCAATACATCCTCATAATATTGAGTCATATTATTATCTTTTAATTGCTGTCTTAAGTTAGATAACATACCACCAGGTATCTGATTTTTGATAACTCGTGGGTCAATAGCAAAAGATTTTTCATAACCATCATGAGTATTTCTTACTTTCCTGAAATAACCCGCTATATCAATCACCTCATCTAAATTTAAGTGTGTATCATACTCAGTTCCTTCTAGAGTTGCAATTAAAGACTCTGTAGGTGGCTGAGAATTTCCAGAAGCTAAAGGTGATACTGCAGTATCTATAACATCGACATTAGCTTCTACCGCCTTCAAATAACTCATAGCTCCCAATCCTGCTGTATTATGAGTATGTAATTGTATCAATAAATCAGTTTCTTCTTTTAGTCTCTCTATAATTTCATATGCTCTATATGGTGTTAAAAGACCAGCCATATCTTTTAAACATAGTGAATCAACCTCAAGTTTTTCTAATTTTTTTGCAGTCTCTATATAATGTTCGATATCATGGATTGGACTTGTCGTATAAACTATTGTTCCTTGGGCATGACCTCCATATTTTTTTGTATACTCGATAGATTTTTCTAAGTTTCTAACATCATTTAATGCATCAAAAATTCTTACTATATCAATACCATTACTTATTGCTTTTTCAATAAACTTTTCTAACACATCATCTGGATAATGTTTATATCCCAAAATATTTTGTCCTCTTAATAACATCTGAAGTTTTGTATTTTTAGTTCTTAATTTAATTTTTTCTAATCTCTCCCATGGGTCTTCATCTAAATAACGCATGGCCGTATCAAAAGTAGCACCACCCCATACTTCAAGGGAATGATAACCTACTTTATCCATATCTTCTATTATATCCAACATATTGTTTGTTTTCATTCTAGTAGCTAAAACTGATTGTTGAGCATCTCTAAGTACTGTTTCAGTTATTTTAACTGACATTTTATTCCTCCTTTTTAACCTAAAATCGGGTTAATTTTGATTTGCTAAATTTATTCAATAATAATTTTCTACAAAAGATATATAATTACTTGATTTTACCTTAGTATAAATAAAACTACTTTAACCAAGAATCGATAGTAATGTACCGGCCGCAATTGCAGAACCGATAACTCCGGCAAAGTTTGGTCCCATAGCATGCATTAACAGGTGATTAGAAGGATTTTCTTCCTGACCAACTTTCTGTACAACTCTGGCTGCCATTGGCACTGCAGAAACTCCTGCCGCTCCAATTAGTGGATTAACCTTGCCACCACTTAAGCGGTGCATCAGTTTCCCAAATAAAACTCCTACTGCTGTACCAAAACTAAAGGCAATTAAACCTAAAACTAAAATACCAAGGGTTTCAGCATTCAAAAATGCTTCTGCACTGGCTGTTGCCCCAACAGTGAGACCTAAAAATAAGGTTACTATGTTCATTAAAGCATTCTGAGTTGTTTTAAGTAAACGATCAACTACTCCTACTTCCCGCATCAAGTTACCAAACATCAGGCTTCCTAAAAGTGGTAAAGCAGAAGGTACTAATAAACCACACAGTAAGGTTACAGCTATTGGGAAAATAATTTTTTCTTTTTTAGTTACATGTCTTAACTGCTCCATTTTTACCTGACGCTCTTCTTTGGTAGTTAAAGCTTTCATAATCGGCGGCTGAATAATTGGCACTAAAGCCATATAAGAATAGGCGGCTACCGCAATTGGACCTAGCAGATGTGGCGCCAGTTGACTGGCCGCAAATATTGCTGTTGGACCATCTGCTCCACCAATAATTCCAACTGCACCCGCTTCTGCAGGTGAAAAGCCAAGAGCAATTGCTCCAAAAATAGTAGCAAAAATACCAAACTGAGCTGCTGCACCCAGGAGAGCTGTTTTAGGTTGAGCAATCATTGGACCAAAATCAGTCCAGGCTCCAACCCCCATAAAGATAATTGGAGGATAAATTCCTAATTTGACCCCCTGATAAAGATAATATAATAAACCTCCAACCTGGCCATCTTTTCCGGCTGCCATTAACCCCCCTAAAGGTAGATTAACTAAAAGCATTCCAAAACTGATTGGCACTAAAAGTAATGGCTCATATTCTTTAACCACTGCCAGATACAGAAGTATGGAGGCAATGATAATCATTATAAATTGTCCCAGTCCCAGGTTTAAATAACCTGTTGACTGGACAAATAGCGAAATCTTATCTAACATAATTTAACCCCCTACTCAATTACCAGCAGTATGTCTTCTGCATCAACACTATCTCCAACTCTTACTTTTATGTCCTTAACAGTTCCGGCCTCAGCTGCAGTAATTTCATTTTCCATTTTCATTGCTTCTAAAACAATTAAAACATCACCTTGACTGACACTCTCACCTTTTTTAACATCAATTTCTAAAATACTGCCCGGCATTGGAGCTACAACATCTCCTTCACCAATATCAGCTGGTGCTGATCTCTCTGTTTCTGGATCTTTTTTAGGCTTTGCTGTAGCTTTTTGGGGTTCTGTTTTAGTTTTAGCTACTGTGCTTTTGCTGCCTGCTTTAGTCGCATTGCTTTCAACAGTTGGACTATTCTTTTCTCTTCCTATTTCTTCAACATTTACAATAAATTCTTCACCATTTACTTCAATTTTAAATTTTCTCATTCTATATTCAGCTCCTATCTTTTTTAGTTTTGATTTCTTTTTTGTATAGAAATTATTTTATAATTCTTTTTATCATTTAGACTCTCATAAACAGCTGCAGTCACTATTGCTACCTTTTCATAGGGCATGCCCTGCTCAGAATCAGCTGTTTTTTCTTCTTTTTCAGCTATATCTTTTTTATTTTTAGTTCTTGAAAGATCGTCTTTCTTTTTACTTTTACTTTCCGGTCCAAAGAGTTTCCCGCTAAAATGGAGGAAAACTGAGAGTAAATAAAGGGAAAGAAAAACCGTTCCCATTCCAATTGTTAATAACTCCAGACCAAGAACATAGTTATTCATACTTTCACCTACTTATTACTATATTTTTTATAGTTAAACAATATTATTATTTGCTTTTAGCGATGATTTTAAGTTGTATATTACCGTTCATTTTATCCATATCATTTTTACGCTTATTGATTGATCATCATCTTCAGGCGATTAATCAGCCTAACTCTTGTCTTTTCCATTTTTATGACATCATTGATCTCTCCTTCTTTGCTTACATATAAATAATCTGTTCTAAATTTTTTTCTATTTTATAAAATAAATGAGTCGTTGCTAATAAATCTGCAGATCCTCCTGGACTTATTGAGTTTGATTTCATGAATTTATTCAATTTTTCATATTTCTTATTACCTTCAAAAGTTAGTATCCCATTTTGTTTTTTTAATTCTTTAAATTGGTTTTTTATATATTTTAGAGTATCGATATCAGAACGATATATAATATTGGTATCATCAACTTCAGAAATTAATGAGATTAGAGTTTGTATTGAAGCAAAATTGTTTGAATATTCCTGTCTTTTATATCTTTTTAATACAGGTAATCCATAATTTAATACATTTTCAAACCCACTTTCCGCTTCTCCTCTTGCACCAGTAATACCGTAGCTCAAATAACATATTTGACCATGAGTTAATTTTTTAACTGAAGTAAATTTTTTATTATCATTTATTGTTTTTTCAACTTTGATTCTTAACTCTGATTCAACAAGGCCAAAAGTCCACTTCTTAATGATTTTGCTTATAGCTACAGAAATATTATCAAAATTAGTACAATCATATTTAATAAATAGTTCTCCTAAAGCAGCTATAACTAAAGCAAAAGAAAATATTATTCCCTTTTGAGTATTTACACCATTTGTAGCTGCAAACATTTTTTCTTCAGTTTTTGTACCTAAAGATCTTAATAACTCAAATTTATTTTTTTTATCAAAGTTTTTTGCGCCTTTTATAAAAAATTTACTGAAAAATGGTTTAATAGCATTAGAGCTTCTTAAAAAAGTATCTAAATTCATATCATCATGAGAGCCGCTATCCATCAAATCTACAAGACCAGGTTTAGGAGATGTTAGGACTTCTCTTATAATTGACTCATAAGCTAAAACTTCAACAAGTTTTGCTGTTTTTTTTATTTTTTTATTTAGATATGTTTCAAATTTAGATCTTAAATCATCTAAATAACTTTCTAATTCTTTATTAGTATGAGAATTTTTGACCATACAAATTTTTGCATTTTGACCACAAATAAAACACTTGCGAGGGGGATATCCCAATTCATCTCTATCAATGGCTATATTTTCATTATTATATATGTCAATATCTAATAATCTACCGGCAATATAATTTTCTTCTATATCTATTGCAATTTTTTTTAACTCATTAGTAATTAAATTAGTAGCTAATAAAAACACTGATCCTGCTTTATTTCTAAATGTTTTATTAGCAATAATATTTACATTTTTTTGGTTTAATTCTTTCTTTATTACTTTTTGAGCATCTCCAAACACTTTTTTTGAGAAATTATTTGTTTTATTATATCCTGGCATATTAATAGTTAAACATAAATAAGAATTTGCTTTATTTACCTTCATAAAATTGATTCTTTTTTTTACTCTCTCTTCACGACCTTTGAGAATCAAATTCAAGATAAATCCCCCTAAGTATTATAGTTTTATTTAATTTCTCTTACAACATCGATAATTGTTCCATCTCTATATTCAACTAATCCTACAATATTATCTTTAAATTCAATAGAATTTGCTGGCTTAGTAATTGATTCTATTTTTTCTTTTAATTCATTAATTTCTATTATATCTAAAGAAGTATTTTTTCTTATATCTTCTTTTATATCCTCTCTTTTGGGGTTAACGCATATTCCTCGTTCAGTTACTAATATATCTATATCAGATCCTGGTGTAATAACAGTTGTTACTGACTCTTTAATGGTAGGCATTCTACCTCTTATAGAAGGAGCAACAATTATACTTATGTTTGAACCAAAAGCTGTATCACTATGTCCGCCTGAGGCTCCCCTGAGTACTCCATCTGATCCAGTCAAGACATTTACATTAAAATCAAGATCAATCTCCAAAGCACTTAAAATGACAAAATCTAAATTATTTACTAAAGGGCCTTTATTAAAAGGATTTGCATAATCAGAAGCATCAATTTCTAAATGTAACTTGTTTTTATTTATGGATTCAACAGCACCTATATCAAAACTTTGAGTATCAAATATTTTTTTAAACAATCCATTTTCAAGTAAATCTACATGACCGCTAGTAATTCCCCCCATTAAAAAGCTTCCTGTTATTTCTTTTTCTATCATTATTTTTTTTAATAAACTAATTGTTTCTAAAGAAATAGAACCAGAACCAGTTTGTAACGAAAAATCTTCTTTAAAATAACGAGATCCACGAATTATTTCTGCTACTTTTGAAGCAACTATCATATTTTTTGGTGGCGTATCTACAGACTTTCTAAGAGCCCCTTTGGCAATTTTACTAGGATCACCAATCTGATTTACTTCAACTACATAATCAACTAATCGTTGTGGAATAGAAATTGACTTCACTGGAAAATCTACGATATTATCTGTAAAAGCAACAGTTTTTTTAGCATTTCTTGCATCCACTGCTGCGTATCCTAGAGCCCCACAAGCTGAAGGACCTTCAGCTCCACTAACATTACCTGCTATATCTGCAGTCGGAGCAGCAATAAAAGCAATATCTATATCAAGTCTCCCAGTTTCTATTGCTCCTGCTCTTCCTCCATGAGATCTAATAATAACAGGCTCTCCCATCAAACCATTTGAAATTTCTTCTCCCAATTTCCCTCTTAAACCACTTGTATGTATTTTTTTTATAACTCCCTTTTTTACATTTTCTATAACTGTATCTGAATGTACATTAGTTAAAGAACTTGGTGCTAAAGTTAAATCTTTGATCCCTCTTTCAGCAAGATTTTTAATTATTTTATTTAATAATATATCACCTTCGCGAAAATGATGATGAAATGAAATTGTCATTCCATCTTTAATATCTAATTTATCTAAAACTTCCTCAAAATCAATCAATTTATCATTGTTTTTAATAATATCTTTGTTAGAACTACCATAATAAGGTTCTAGATTAGTATAACTGGAAACCTTTTTAGGAACATCTCTATCAAGTATATTCTTCAATATAAACCCCCCATTATTTTGAAGTGCTTTCTGCATAAGATAATATTTTTTGAGCCCTCTCTACTATTGGATAATCAATCATCTTATCATTTACTGTAATTGCGCCTAATCCTTTTTCTTCCGCTTCTTTAGCAGCATTTACAATTTTTATAGCTTCGTTTATTTCTTTTTCAGTAGGATTAAATACATTGTGAATTGGTTTTATTTGATTTGGATGAATGACGGCTTTTCCTGAAAACCCTAATTTTTTGATTAATTTTGTTTCTTTTTTTAATCCTTCTATATCTTTTACATTACTATATATTGTATCTAATGCATCAATATCTGCTGCCTTTGCTGCCATTACAATTAAAGATCGTGCCGTAAAAATTTCTTCGGAACCTTTTGTTCTTGTAACCCCCAGATCTGTTGCTAAATCTTCACCACCAATAGTTAAAGCAACATTTCTCATAGAAGCTTCCGCAATATCATGTACATTTTTAACTCCTTTGGCTGTCTCAATCATCGGCATTAACTTAACATAACCAGCTTCAATATTGTTTTCTTTTTCTATTTTTGATATTAAATCATCCACTTTTTTTATTTGTTCTGCTGTTTCACTTTTTGGAATTCTAATTGCATCTGGTTTGCTTGCAACTATTGTTTTTAAATCATCAACATAAAAATCTGTGTGTATAGGATTAATTCTAATTGTTACTTCTATATCACCATAATCAATATTATCTAAAGCATTTTTAACTAATATTCTAGCAGAATCTTTTTCTGATAATGGTACGGAATCTTCCAAATCAATTAATATAGAGTCGGATCCATAAATATGTGCATCTTGAAGCATACTTGGTATATTACCTGGTAAATATAACATACTTCTTCTTAGCCTACTCATAATCTCCCCCCCTTTTTTTATTTATTTTGATTCACTGGCTCTTTTAAGTGCTGTTTCTAATCTTGCTTTTATCGTATAATCTAGAGCTCCTTGATCTTTAACCTTTATATGAATATTCTCTATTTTAAAAGAGTTTATAGTGTCTTTGACTATTCTTTCTATCCGATCACCATACTGTTTCATTACATCACTTTCAACCTCTATTTTGATTCCGTTATCTGGTTGTATTGAAATTAATACATCACTTGATTCTAAAGTGCCAACAGATGCAGCTTTGTTTATTTCCATTTTAAACCTCCTCGTATAATATACTTAGTGACGGGTTTTGTTCTTCTTTATTTTAGCAATAACCTGTTTTGAGTTTTCGCTTTCAAGATAATCATAGGTTGTTTGAGGAACTAAAGGCTTAACTTTATTCATTTTATCATCACGTATATATTGTCTTACAGTTGAAGCACTTATAGCCTTACCTTTAATTTTTTTTCTTTTTATAATTTTTATATCAATATTATATTTAGGTAGATATTTTTTTAAAGCTTTATTATAGGCTGCTGTAACTGGAGAGTAAGGTTCTTCTCCTACATATCTAGAATTTATTTTTAAAAATTTTGCATAATATTCAGCAAATATTTTAGCATCCAACTCAGCAAATATTCTATTTCTCTCATCTTCATTATCTGGTCCAATAAAATAATTGGGAAAAGTAGCATGTGAAATCATATATTCACCTGCTTTTACTACTATTACATTATCGATATCAGAAGTTGCTTTTTTTACTAAATTATATCTGACTTCAGCTGGAAATAAAGATAAATCTTCATCTAAAACAAAGATGATTACAATTTCATTTTCTTTCGCTGCTTTTTTTATCAAATATAAATGTCCATTTGTTATTGGATTACAATTAACAGTAATAGAAGCAATATCATAATTTTCAAGACTATCTGAACCAAACTTATTATAAATTGTTTTTTTAACTTTTTCTTTTTTTTGATTAATTGAATATTGAATTCCTTTAATTGAATTTTCCATAAAAACTGGATACTTATTTAATCTTGTTATTTCTTTAAAACCTAAAGATTTAAATTTTTCTGCATTAGTTGCTTGAGTATATACAAAAATTTTAGAATAACCTTCATTATTTATTATTTTTTTTAGTTTAGAAATAATTGTATTTAAAATTCCCTGTCCCTGATAGTTTAAATCAACTGCAACATCTTTAATTACGTTTTGGCTATAAGATCCTGTACCCAAAATTTCTTTAGAATTTCTAACTACAATTGTTTTTTTTATATCTTTTTCAAAATACAAATCAAATTTTGCTAAAAAGTCTTTAACTTCTTCCATACCATCATATTTTGGATCCAAAATATGAACTTCATAATTATAATTCAAAAAATTGGTGATAGGAGCACCTCCCAAAATAAATGTTAACATAAATACTGTATGCTGTATACAGTATTCTTTATTTTAATTCAAATTTTTTTCCCTTAGCAACACATTTATAGTATTGCCAAGGGGTTATTTTGTGGATTTGAATTTTACTTTTTTTAAATAGCTTAATTACCATTATTGCTTATTTTTGATATGACGAAAGGAGATAATGTTGATAATAAAGTTAGGCCAATAAGTACTAATGCAATAGGTGACTCGAAGAACACTCCAAAGTTACCTCCACTAATTTGTAAAGCACGTCTAAATGCATTTTCGGTTTGCCCTCCTATAATAACTGCTAATATTAACGGTGTAATAGGGAAATTGAATTTCTTCATTAAATAACCTATAATTCCAAAGATTATTAATACATATAAATCAAAAGTATTATAGTTGATAGTATATGTTCCTAAAAATCCTAGCCCTAATATAATTGTAAATAATATTTTTTTTGGTACTGCTAATACCCTAACTAAAATTTCTGCGAATGGTAAGTTAATTATTGCTACTACTATATTTCCAACAATCATACTTGCCATTAAAGTCCACACTAAATTACTTTGATTTTCGAATAATAACGGTCCAGGTTCTAAACCAAGCATCATTAAAGCACCCATCATTACTGCAGTAGTTCCTGATCCAGGAATACCTAAAGTAAGCAATGGAATTAATGCTCCTGTGGCAGCAGCATTATTTGCAGCTTCTGGTGAAGCAACTCCTTCAATCATTCCAGTACCAAACTTATCACCATTTTTATTTAATTGTTTTTCGGTATTATATGCCAAAAGCGATCCTAAAGTTCCACCTGATCCAGGTAAAACCCCGACAATAAAACCAATTGGCGTACCTCTTAAAATAGGTACAATGCATCTTTTAAATTCATCCATAGTTACCCAGATTCTATCAAAAGTTTTTTGTACTTTTTTAACAGCTATATGTATGGATTCAAAATTATATAAAACTTCTCCTATAGCATAGATACCTATAATAACAATTAAAAAGTCTATACCAGACTGTAAAGGAGCCAAACCAAATGTAAATCTAATTATTCCAGTCTGTAAATCTTGTCCAATTGTTGATATTATTAAGCCAAAGGTTAAAGACACCAACCCTTTTAAAGGTGAGCCTCTTGTTATAGAAACTGTTGCAGAAAAAGCAAATAACATTAATAAAAACATTTCAGCTGATCCAAATTTAATAGCAAAACCTGCAATTGGTTGAGCTAAAAAGACCATAAATACCACAGAAATTAAACCACCAATCAAAGAAGCAATAGCAGCCATACCAAGTGCAGACTCAGCTTCTCCGTTTAAAGTCATTGGATAACCATCAAATGTCGCTGCAATAGCTGCCCCATCACCAGGTGTATTAATTAATATAGAACTACGAGAACCTCCAAACATTGCACCATAATAAATTGCAGATAAAGTTATCATAGCTGTATCTGCTGGTAAAATAAATGTGAGAGGAAGCAAAACAGCAACACCTGTAGCAGGACCTAATCCAGGAAGCATACCTAATATTGTTCCTAATGTCCCTCCAAAAATTAGAAAACCTAAATTCGTTAAGGAAACTGCTCTAACTAAACCTCCCATCAAATTAGCAAGTATTTCAGTCAATTTTATCCCTCCTGTATCTAAAGTGTAGGTAAGTATATTTGTAGAAATTTACCAAAAGTAAATATTATAACATAGCTAAATCCTAGAGGTATAACTATATTAGAAATCCATTTCTTTTTTCCTCTTAAAAGAAAAAGCATTGAGCTAAGATACAAAGTTGTAGATAAAATATATCCTAATCTTTTAAAGAAAAAAGCATAAACTATAGAAATTAGTATAGTTGCAATAATTAATTTGTAATGTTCTTCTTTTTGTTCATCTCTTTTTTGTTCTGGAAGACCTTCTTTCTTTATCTTTTTATAATTAATATAAAAAAGTGAAATTCCTGCTATGCACATTATTACACCAGCACCTAATGGTAAAAAAACATGTTGCCTACCCCCAGTTAAAAATCCAGCAGGTAAATTAAGTGCTAGAATTGATACTATAAACCCAAAAATAGCAGCTACTAAACCAGTATACATATCAATTTTTTTTTGCATTATATCCCTCCATTTAAGCCTGGGATATTAGCTAATATCCCAGGCATATAATTATACCAACTTATTTTTGTCTATACATTCCAATCTCTTGTAATATTACCTTGTAATCCTCATTAGTTTTTTCTAAGAATGAAGCAAATTCTTCTGAATCTCTATATTTTTGTGTCCATCCATTCTTAGCTGCGATATCATTCCATTGATCTGTTTGAGTCATTTTATATAGTTTGTCTTCCCAGAATTTTACCTTATCTTCTGGCATATTTGGAGGTCCAAAGATACCTCTCCAATTAATGAACGTAGTATCTATACCTTCTTCAATTAAAGTTGGCACTCGTTGCATTGAGCCAGTTTCAATTCTTTCTTCAGAAGTAACAGCTAAACCCTTAATATCTCCACTCTTAATAAGACCAGCTAGTTCGGCCATACCTGTTGATACCATATCAATATGTCCACCTAGTAAATTGGATAGTGCTTGACCTTCCTGAAAGCTTACATAATTAATTTTTTTAAGATCATCAACACCTGCTTCTCTTGCAGCAATTAAAAACTGAATATGGTCCATACTACCAGGAGAAGAAGCTCCACCAACAGTTATTGCAGTTGGATCTTCTTTTAGAACTTCCATAACCTCATTTATATTATCATACTTAGATTCTTTTCCTACAGCAAAAACTCCATAATCTTGAATTAAATTAGAAATTGGTGTAAGATCTTTATAACTTAATGCTGTTTGGCCAGTTAAATTAATTAATAATAGTGGAGGAGAATAAACAATTAATGATCTAGCTTCTCCTTTTTTAGTTTGCATATCTGCTAATGCAATTCCACCACCAGCACCACTTAAATTTTTAACTGGAAGTGGTACATCAATTAAATCCTGATCTTCTAATACTTTGGCTGTACTACGAATTGTTGTATCCCATCCACCACCAGCACCTGAGGGAGCAATCATTTCAATTGGTCCAGATGGATATTCTTCAGCAGCACCTATACCAGCAAATGTAAGAACAAAAACAAAAGTAAGTAATAAAACGGAAATTTTCTTCATTATATTCCTCCTTATAATTTTAATTAAAAATGATTCTAAGAATAATCAATAATCTAGAGAAAAAATATACTTATAATTTGACATTCAAATAAGCCTTATATGGGTTATATTCTCTAAAATTCATACTTAGTTTGCATTATTAGCTAAACTAAACGTTACAATGTTAAGAAAAGTTCTACTAGTAAATTAAATAACCCTAGTTCCCAAAATAATCTAATATGTTTTTAAACTATATTTTTTGACCACCTCCTTATTAGATTTTAGTCTTTTATATATTATTAGAACATTGTAAAAATAGATTAAAATATTTATACTGTATTCTGTATACAATGTTCATCAAAATAATAAGTTAAAATGCACTCTAATTACACTTTAACTTATATATAAAGCTAATTTTGTTTATCCAATTTTTTTAATAAAGCCCTCTTACTACTTTCTGAGTGATATTTTGATAATTTTTTTGCTTTTTCTTTATCTTTTTCAATTACTGCCTGTAATATTTCTTTATGTTCTTGTAGAGCTCTCTCATGTCTGCCTTCAATTGTACTTAAATATTTCCTCATCATATAATTATATTTTTGGTAATTTTCCTTAATATTATGAATTAGTTTATTGCCACTCATTTTAAACATTTTCTCATGAAAATCTGTATTTAAATCTATAATTTCTTCATCATCTACATTTTCTTTTTCTAAAACTTCTTCAACCTTTTTTATATCTTCTTTAAGTTCTTCTATTAATTTATCATCAATATTGTCAATTGCTTTCATGATAGCCAGCTCATCAAGTACATATTTAATTTCATTCCATTCTCTAATATCATCTTCCTTTATTTCAGCCACTTTAACCCCACCATTATCCATAGACTCAATATATCCTTCACTTTCTAGATGTCTAATGGCTTCTCTAATTGGCGTTCTACTTATACCCATATCTTCGGCTAAACGAGTTTCTACTATTCTTTCGCCTGGTTTAAGTTGACCACTGAATAGTGCTTCTTTTAACATATCATAAATCCTATCTCTTAATAATTTTTTGCGTCCTACTTTATCAAAACTCATTTTTTCACACCTACTTTATAATTAAATTTCTTTTGTATTCTGTATACACTCATTAACTA
>Ga0182238_1000154_pt1 | contig 23052 bp, 27 predicted proteins | sample hydfrates6_PW_90_FD_132439 | JGI IMG/M metagenome (GOLD analysis project Ga0182238, IMG submission 132439) | Subsurface microbial communities from deep shales in Texas, USA - hydraulic fracturing test 6_PW_90 | ecosystem: Environmental > Aquatic > Deep subsurface > Shale gas/oil reservoir >... | reverse complement strand
GCGCTCCTCAAACTCGACATCCATCCACTGTCCTTCGCAGATATCCCTGCATGTTCTGGACAATATGTCGATACACTTCAGGATCCTGTCAGGGTCTCCTTCTGCGTGTGTGAGTATCTCAAAAGCCTTGGAATACAGCGTATCTCCGGCAAGTATGGCAGCTGCCTCTCCCCACTTGACATGTACTGCCGGCATTCCCCTGCGGATATCATCCCTGTCCATTATATCGTCATGCACCAGTGTGAAATTATGCACCAGTTCCACGGCTACGGCAGCAGGGATCACTTTTTCAGGGTCAAAACCCACCGCTTCAGCAGTGATCATCACAATGGCAGGGCGAAGCCTTTTTCCACCTGCATCCGGCAGGTAGCGGGCTGCCCTGTAAAGTTCTATGGGTCTGGAGACAGGGAGGTAGTCCTCGATGCCTTTATCAACATGCACAGACCTTTTTTTTATCTCTCCAATTAAGTCCATACTAATTCTCACTGTTTTTCTGGTTTTTATATATGATCACTCATCTTCGATGTAGAGTTCTTCTCCATTCCTCAGCAGATGCAGTGTGTCACCAAGTGAATAGCCTGCATCTTCTGCCATCCTGATGTACTCGCTGTGCATCTGTATGGTTCCGTGTGCAGGGATCACATGTTCGGGCTTGAGCATACGAAGCAGTTCCCAGTGATCTTCTTTGTATGCATGTCCTGAAACATGCACATCATCGTATATCCTGGCTCCTTTCATCTTGAGCTTTGTCTCAAGTGAATAACGGTTTGCCTGTGTCATGGGGTTTGGAATTATGTTTGCAGAGAAGATTATCCTGTCACCGGTCTCGATCTTGTAGGGTGTTTCGCCGGTAGCGATTCTTCCAAGCACTGCACCGGGTTCTCCCTGATGTCCGGTAACGACCGGCAGGTACTTGTCCTTACCCTTATCCATAATCTTTTTCAGTGCATTGTCGATATCCCTGCGGTTTCCGTAGATCTCCACGGTCTCAGGCAGGTCAATGTATCCGAGCTGGTGGGCGGTTGCCACATATCTTTCCATGGACCTTCCAAGGAGTACGGGTATCCTTCCCATCTCGCCAGCAAACTTTACAATGGAGTTCATACGGGCAATGTGGGATGCGAATGTTGTAACGATCATACCCACATCCGCTTCTTCGGTACCCAGAAGCACGTCCCTTAGCATCATGTGTGCGATCATTTCGGAAGGTGTTTTACCGTTCCTGCCCGCATTGGTACTCTCGGTGATCAGTGCAATGACTCCGTCCTGTCCGAGCTGCTTAAGTCTCTCAAAGTCCGGAAGCTCACCAACAGTTGGTGTCCTGTCAAGCTTGAAGTCACATGCATATATGATGGATCCGCTTGGTGTGTGTATTGCCACAAAGACAGTATCAATGATACTGTGCTGGGCGTTCACGAACTCAAGAGATATGTCCTTTGTGATCTCCATTGAGTCGCCTGCCTTCAATGCAACGATATTGTTCTTGACACCGAACTTCCTCTCGGAATCGATCTGATGTTTAACCAGTGCGGTGGTGTACGGTGTTGCAATAATTGGTGCAGTGTAGCGGTGTGCGAGTTTTGAGATCGCACCTATATGGTCAAGGTGTCCGTGAGTACAGACAATGGCACGCACATTCCCGTTAACCTCATTCATTATGGTGTCGTCCGGAATGGCTCCCATCTCTATTAGTTCAAGGGAGTGCATGCGATCTGTGTCCACATCTTCATGTATCTGGACCCTGTCCAGGCGAAGACCCATATCAATGATTATTATATCATCATTTATCCTGATCGCAGTCATATTGCGGCCCATTTCATTATAGCCGCCAACAGCGATTATACCTATTTCAGTCATATATTATCCTCTTATATTTATAAAAATATCTGTTTTATCTTATTAATCCTTTATAGATGACAGTTAAACTATCTGGAAATCACTCTTCTCAGAGCGCAATGCAAACTCCTTTGCATCAAAGCCCCGAAGTTCAATGTATTCCTTTGTCCATCCTGTGATTACAGTAGGCGCTGAATGTAGTTTTTTGATATCTCCGCAGCCGCAGAGGAACATCGCCACTTTAAGCTCATCAAGCATGCGCATGATACTCTCTTCTACTTCGGCTTTTCCTTTCATGGCCGGCTCAACAAAGGGGAGTGCAGCACTTGCAACAGATGCACCCAGAGCCATGCATTTTGCCATGTCCAGACCGGTCCTCACACCGCCGGTGGCAATAACTGGAAGTGCTGTATTGCATTCGATTATACTCGGTACCGTGGGTATTCCGAAATCCCAGAAAAGCTCACCCAGCAGTTCCGACATAATATCCTCTCTGTCTCTGGCACGGTATACTTCCACACCTGACCAGCTGGTTCCTCCGACCCCGCCTACATCTATGGCGGAAACTCCGGCTTCCTTTAAGAGCCTTACATCCTCAAGGGATATCCCGGCTCCAGTTTCCTTAACAATGACCGGGGTCTTGAGTGTACAGATCTCCCTGATGCTTTCCAGTGCACCTGAGGCATCCCTGTCACCCTCTGGCTGTATTGCTTCCTGCAGGAAGTTCAGATGTATTGCCATGGCATCGGCATCTATCATCTCGATAAGTTTCTCCACACCTTCAACGCCATACTGCTTTATCTGGGCTGCACCGATATTCCCATACACAAATGCGTTTGGTGCCTCGTCACGAACCACTCTGAAGGATTCTTCCTGTGCAGGGTCCTCTATGGCTGCCCTCTGGCTGCCGACTCCGATTCCCAGACCCAGCTCCTCAACTGCACCTGCAAGAGCTGCGTTGATCGGTGTGGTGCCGGGGTGTCCTCCGGTTATGGAAGCTATCATGAAAGGTGCTTCTAGCCTTTTTCCAAGGAACTCCACGGACAGATCAATCTCGTCCATTGAAATCTCCGGAAGAGCCCGATGTACAAGCATTATATCGTTAAATCCCGCTCCCAATCTTCTTGATTCAACAGGACTCGTAGCACATAAATGAAGGTGTTCGATCTTTCTCTGTGAAGTAGTCATAATAATGGTCCCTGATCTTAAGCTTTTGAAATAGCAGTGCCAATGTTCTCTCCGTTTAAAAAGCCAGAGACATTTCCTTTCTGACCTGCGTTGAAAATGTATGAAGTAATATTTGATGAATCACTTAGGTTTAACAGTTCAAGTACCTTTCCCAGCATTCCGCCTGTCACATCGGTACCTGCGGAACCGCTGACAAAGCTTTTGACCTGGTCGAAATTCCCTGGTGTGATCCTTTCGATGGTGCCGCCGTTTGCGTCAAGCACACCGTTCTCGGCACTTCCGATGCCGATACGTTCTGCTTCCAGTTGAGCTGCAAGGTACGGAACGATCTGATCTCCCGAAAGGACCGATGTACCGAGTTTTCTATCCATCACCACATCGCCGTGCAAGACAGGAACAAAACCGCTGTCGATCATTGCCTGTATCTGTTCCAGGTACATGTCCTTTATTCTGGTGTCCTCTGAAACAACGCAGTTCATGGGATGTACTCCAATTGCATTGACGCCGGCATCGTTCAGAGCATCGACAATGAGTTTGTTCAGCTTCTTTACCGAGTTATGTGTAATAATACTTCCTTCGGGGTCAAACTTTGCGTTAAGGTCATAGCGCTTTGCCTGTGGATGGCCGAAAGAGCCTGCTCCGTGTACAATAACAAGTCCTGCATCACAGCCTGATATTTCTCTGGCAATACGTTCTATTTCTTCAGGTCTGGCAGTGCCTTCATCTTTTCCTTTATCGGTAATGACACTTCCGCCTATCTTTAAAATCGTAATACCTTTATTTTTCATACTATGGCTCCAGTCTGACGCCTTCCTGCGTGTTACTTGTAAGAATTGCCTCGGCTCCCTTGTTCCTGATCGCACTGGCAATTTTACCGGCATCCTGCTTACTGGCAAGTGCAACCATACATCCTCCTCCGCCTGCTCCTGTGATCTTTGCTGAGATCGCACCTGCATCTCTTGCTGCATATACCAGCTCTGAAAGCTCAGCTCCTCCCACGCCGATGGCATCAAGAAGACCCTGGTTGACATTCATGAGCTTACCCATGGTCTCATAGTCATACCTGTTGACATGCTCTTCGGCCAGATGGGACATCCTGCCTATGTTATTCAATATGGGATCGATTATATCCGGAAATTCCTGTCTCAGCTTTGCGACATTTGCCACAAGTTCCCTGGTTGAAGAGAACTTTCCTGTGTTCCCGACAATGATACTGCATTCCAGACCATTGAGTCTGCGGCGCTCCGGTATCATCACCACTCCGCCCATGGTGCTCACATAGGTATCGGTTGGACTTGCATTTCCCTGCACTTCCCTTTCGATTATATGCCCCATGCTCGCAACTTCCTCAAGCTGCAGTCCGCATGAATAAAGCTGGTTCAAAGCCTGTATGCTTGCCACGGTGACAGCTGCGGAAGATCCGAGACCTGAACCCACGGGAAGTTCTGAATCTATATGTATTCTCACACCCCGGATATTGCCGAAAGCCTTCATCTTTTCGATCACTCTGGAAACATAGGGATGCACCTCTTGATCCAGACCTGTTGTCCCGAGCACCGATTCGATAACAATGGAGTCATGTTCTTCTGCCTGCACCCTTGTACGCAGGTCGATGGCACAGCATATGGCACTTTGTCCGTAAACAACTGCGTGCTCACCGAACAGGTAAACTTTTCCGGGTGCAGAACACGTTATCATATTAACTCCAGATCCATCCGCATATCTTATTCAACCACCAGTGCTGCATATCCCACAACCTGTGAATAATCTCCGCTTACATCTCCGCTGTTTGCATACTTTAGCAGGTCTATTTTTTCTGCTCCGAATTCTTTTGATGCAGTAAGCATGGCTGCGATGGGTCCGAAACCACAGGCTGTGATATTCCTCTCTTCACGTCTTCTGTAAAATTCCGGTATATCTCCCTTTATTATGGAATCTATCAGGTAGTGGTCGTTATCATCTGCCACCTGTGCAGGCTGGTAATGTGTGAAATCGCTGGATGCGATGAAGACGGTTTTCTTACCGCTTGCCTTTGCAGCACGTGCGACCTCCTGTCCTACCTCCACGGCGGTTTCCTCATCCTGAAGTCCCATGCAGATTGGTAGTATCTTAAAACCTTCTCCGAATCTGTACTGGAGAAAAGGTAGCTGTACTTCTATGGAATGTTCATACCTGTGTGCCAGCTCGTCATAGTCCATGATAGTTCCGGCGAGGAGTTTTCCCATTTCCTGGTCGGCTTCTATTTTTCCGAACGGAGTTGACCAGCTTTCCTGTGAAAGAGCGATGGCAGATCCGTATCCCGTATGATTGGGACCGAAGAATACGTAAGTGTCCGCTTTCGGAAGTGCTGCATATGCATGTGCTGCAACTTCTCCCGAATAGATATATCCGGCATGGGGAATCACAGCACCTGTGATGTCCCTTTCCCGGATCTCTACATTCCTAAAGCATCTGCTAAGTTCTTTCTTAAGACTCTTCTGATTCGACGGATAAAACTGGCCGGCAACTGTTGTCTGTCTCATACTACTGTTCACCCCTACTGGGATATACGGGTTTTTTATATTTGTAGTATGCCTGTACAGCTAAACGGCAGGCTCAGACGCCTGCTTCGAAACTCTCAAGATCGTAGTTGAATACTGAATTGTTTGACTCTGAAACTTCTCTTGCAAGCAACCAGTACACAAGTGAAAGTGCCTTCCTACCTTTGTTGTTTGTAGGGATGACAAAATCGACAAAGGATGTCATGTTGTTAGTGTCACAGAGTGCCACTACAGGTATTCCGATATCGTTTGCCTCTTTAATGACCTGTGCGTCACCGGTCGGGTCGGTAACAATAACCACATCAGGTTCGAAGAAGTTCTCTACCGTAGGGTTTGTGAGTGTACCGGGGATGAACCTTCCGACCATTGACTTTGCTCCGATAGCCTTTGCGAACATCTTTGCAGGGAACTGTCCGTACTGCCTTGCAGATACCACAAGTATCCTTGCAGGGTCATATTCGGAAAGGAAGTTTGAAGCTAACTTGATCCTCTCGTCTGTAGCCTGGATGTCAAGTACATAGAGGCCGTCGGTTCTGACACGGTATACGAACTTCATCATATTCTCGGTCTTCTGCTGAGTACCGATATGTACTCCGGCTGCAAGATATTCATCGATCGGGACAAGTGATGTGGTCTTCTCTGCTTCCCCTGCTTCTTTTGCCTCGGTGGTTGCGGTTGTTTCTTCACTCTCTACTTCTGTATTAGTATCTTCAGTAATTTTGATATCTTCATTTGTATCCATACTATCACCTTATGAATAATCTCTTTTAACAGTAATCGGGATTATGTCAAGTTCAAACTCTTTTCTTGCAAGATAAAGGGAATTTGTATTTTGATCATCGATTAGCACTGGTGCTCCCATTGAAATCTGTAATGACCTGGCTCCAATGATCCTTGCTTTTTCATACCTTGTATAGTGTTCTGTGTTCAATCGATCACCTAACGTACAATTCCGTAACAATAATAACTAAAATAAGTCGACCATAGTCACTATCAGCATCAAAACAGTCTCTTGTAATCAACCCTGCTATGGTCTTAATTAATTTGAATGATTTTTATTCGGAATCCCTCCGAATGTGGTTTCATGACTTGCTGCAGGCTCCCCAGTGTTTACCTTAAAAGGTATGGGACCGCTGAGATTTGAACTCAGGTACCGGCGTGATCCGCATGATATCTTCATGTCCCGAACGCCGAAGGATGGTCCAGGCTACCCTACGGTCCCTTTACTGGTATGGAGCCAGCGTGTCTACAAGTTCGACATGTGAAAGGATCATCCTTCGGCAGCAATATCTTGTGACCCCGAGGTCATCAAGAACATTGCCGGGATTTTCTCCTTCCTGAACACGTCTTTTGTATTCTTCCCAACAGTTTGAAATTACCTTTCCGCAGGTAAAACACCGGACTGGAATCATTTCTTAAAGCTCACCTGTAAGATTTCTGATACTTGGAACGTGCACCAGGTCCGCCGAACTTCTTGGTTTCCTTCTGTCTGGAATCGTTTACCAGCAGGTTACGGTCGTACTCCATGTAGGTGTCACGGATCTCAGTGTCATTTGTCCAATCTACTATGCCTCTTGCAATAGCGGTTCTGATAGCATTTGCCTGACCCATGATTCCGCCGCCGCTTACAGTGACATCGATATCCAGGGTGGATGCAGTCTCTCCTGCGACCATGACTGCTTCGTCTATCTTCTGCTTGGCAAACTCAGGATCGTATATCTCAAGAGGTTTCTTGTTAATGCGCACTTTTCCTGTTCCTTTTTTAACAGTTGCGCGTGCAATTGCTGTCTTCTTTTTACCGGATGTAGTTACAATTTTAGTCGACATTTCTTATCTCCTCAGAATTTGGAACCCAGTTTTTTGCTGACTCTTCCAAGGGTTATGTACTTGTTTGAGCTCAGACGGTTCATGTCTGCTTCCGGAACAGTGGTCATTTCCCTATCCTTGAATTCCTCAGGGACACCCATATAGATCTTAAGGCGTGCCATTGCATCCTTTCCTCTTGAACGTTTGTAAGGAAGCATTCCCCTGACAGTTCTTTTAAGTATTCTGTCTGGCTTTCTTGGGAAATACGGTCCAAATTCGCGACTTCCGATCTTCAACATCTCGTCGTATTCTTTTATGGTACTGAGCTTGGAACCTGATATTACTGCTTTGTCAGCATTTATAATGTCTATCTCTTCGCCATCAAGCAATCTTTTAGCAACAGTACTTGCAAGCCTTCCCATAATGAGTCCGTCTGCATCAATTATTGTCATTCTGATCACCTTCACTGCAAAATCCTTATGCCGGATCCCTTTGGATTCTCTTCAAGGATCTGTTCGATCGTCAAACACTTTCCGCCAAGGTCGGTGATCTTTTCCCTTGCTGTTGCGCTAAAGCCCAGTGCAACAACGTTTGCTGCCTTAGCGATGGCTCCTGAACCCAGGACCTTACCAGGTATAAGAACAGTTTCATTCTCGTTTGCATACCTGTTTATTTTGCTAAGATTGACTTCAGCATAGTTCTGCCTTGGTTTTTCAAGCCTGCTTGCCACATCCTTCCAGATGAGCACATCATTATCACGGGATACCTGTTTGAGATTCTCAATCAACTTTGGTATCCTTGGATTTGTCTTTCTAACTATTTTAACATATGTTTTCTTGCTCATAATGTTCCTCCGCAAGATTATTCTCACTCACGCATTAAACGCGTTCGAACATCCGTAAGGTGCCAGTAAAGTAAGAACATGTAATCTATCATGGATAGATTCGTGACTCTGAATAACATTACTAGTACATAAAGCTTATGTATTCAGTCATTATCCATGAACTTGTCATAGACCTTCTGATATATGCCCTCGATATCGCAGCCCTTTTCCTTTGCAAGGATAAGTGCCGCGATCTCAATATCAACCAGGTCACCGAAGCGTTCCTGAAGGGTATTTATTCCGGCGATGGTTTCCTTTTCACTCTTACCGCTCTTTGCTGAGATCATGGTAATGAGTTCCTCTATCGGGCTCTTCTCGGCAAAGACATTCCCCGATGGCCTGAAACCATGCGGTATCTCTATCTTATCAACTGCAAAAGAAGGTATGAGCCTGTCTCCCTCAAGCCGCAGGAGCCGGGAACTGATGGCCTTGTCCCGTACCTTTGATGCAAGATCCGGAGCCATCCACTTCAGATCAAAGGAGAGAGCAAACTCGAAATCCTTTATTGAAAGGGAGGAAGTTGCTTTTTTCTTGAATGGGCTCGCAACAACCAGTTTAAGTTCATCCATTTATGATCCGCGTCTTAGCTCATCGATGATCGTATCCGCAAGCCTGCCACATTCCGTGCGTTTCTGTCCGTCTATATGGTTTATCTGAAGGACCAGTAACTCATTCTCAAGGATTGCGCGCACCAGGTAGATGTCGCCTCTGAAAGGGACTCTGTTATATTTGCCATCCAGGTAACTATAATTCAGAGATATCCTGAAATCGATGATTCCTTCATTTTCGATGGTCCCGATGATCTCATCAACATTTTCGTAGCTCAGAGGGGCGAAGTCTATACCGTTGGTCACGATCTCCACACGGATTTCCCTTTTGGCCTGTATCCTGTGCCCTCGCTGGGACACGGATTCGGTGACAAACATTCCGAATTTGCCATCCATATTCGCCATGACCTTTGTAAAAAAGGGTAGATCCGAGTGATAGCGGTACTTCTGCTCGAATTCTACCTCTCTGTGAGGAAACCGGTGATATATTCGCTTTCGCATCATTTTAAACGATCATCTTCCGCCTTTGTAACTATATTGCTGACTATATGCTAAATATATTACTACAGGTGTAATCAGAGGCTGATCAGTTTTGCGTCAATAATTCCTTCTACTGATCTCATTTCTTTGAGTATTGGCTCGGAAACCTCTGAATCAACATTTAATGCCATAATGGTTGTTTCGCCAACCTCAACTCTGCCAACCTGCATGCCTGATATGTTAATATTGTTCTTACCAAGCACAATGCAGCAAGGGCCTATGACATTTGGTTTATTGATGTGCTTTGCAACAACGATAAACCCGGATGGGACTATATCTACATGCTCTCCATTGATACTGATAATCTTGCCTGCATCACCTATTACAGCACCCATGATCGACTCGGATTCATTACCCTTTGTGATCTTAATTCCTATGGTGGAAGCATATTCCTCTGAGGTTTCGGATTTACTTTCAATAACTTCGACTTTTCTGGATTTTGCAACCGAAGGTGCATTGACATAATTGACCCCTGATCCGAGAGCTACCTGGAGCATTCCTTTTAACGCTGCAACGGTCATAGGTCTTGTATCCTTTTCCGCAATTTCTCCGTGGTAGCTGATCTCAATGCTCTCGTAATTCTTTCCCATTAACTGGGCGCAGGCACTGCTCATGGTCTCAGCAAGCTGGATATATGGGGCAAGCATGGTCATTATCTCCGGCTTTACAGATGGTATGTTGAGTGCGTTCTTTGCACTTCCTCCTCTGAGTACCGAGATGACTTCGTCGGCAACGGAGACTGCAACATTTATCTGTGCTTCCTGTGTGGATGCACCAAGATGCGGAGTAGCTATGAGATTCTCACATTCGAGCAGGGAGCTGTCAAAGGGTGGTTCGTTTACGAACACATCCACTGCGGCACCTGCGATCTTACCGTTCTTGAGAGCTTCGGCCAGTGCTTCCTCATTGATTATGCCTCCACGTGCACAATTAATGATCCTTGCATTGTCCTTCATCATGTCGAATTCTTCTTTATCGATGATGTTCCTTGTTTCCTTTGTAAGTGGTGTGTGGACTGTGATAAAGTCGGCTTCCTTTGCGATCTCCTGCACACTCATGAGTTTGACACCAAGCTCCTTGGCTCTCTCCTCGGATATGAAAGGATCATATGCCAGAATGTCCATTTCCAGCCCCTGTGCCCTCTTTGCCACTTCTGCGCCGATACGTCCGAGTCCGATCACACCAAGGGTCTTACCATTGACCTCAACACCCATGAACTTCTTGCGCTCCCATTTCTTGGACTTCAATGATGAATTGGCCTGAGGGATATTCCTTGAAAGTGCAAGCATCATTGCGACGGTGTGTTCGGCAGCCGAGAGCATATTACCCTCCGGAGCGTTAACAACAATAATTCCTTTCTCAGTAGCAGCTTCTACATCAATATTGTCGACTCCGACTCCTGCTCTCCCGATGATCTTCATTTTGTCCGCAGCCTCGATTACCTTCCTTGTAACCTGTGTACCGCTGCGGATAACAAGAGCTTCGTAATCAGGTATCTTTTCCACCAGTTCTTCTTCTGAGAGACCGGTTAACACGTCAACTGTGAAATGCTCATTGAGCTTTGTCAATCCCTGCTCTGATAACGGATCGCTGACCAATACTTTCATTATGTTTATCTCCACAAGATCAATATAATTATTATGTATTTGATGATAATTATCTCTGCATTATGGTATGGAACTAAGTAACCATATGTATTATAATTGTCTGCAAGCTGCCCATAAGCCTTACGTTTTTATCTCACGCTCATCGGCTTTGAGATAGCAACTTTAGATATCTCTAACTACTTAAAAAGTTAAGCATCAGATGACGTAGCAGACCTGTATGCACTACCTATCCGCGTGTAGGAACTTCATAATCGGAACATATATATGGTATATAGGTGGATTTTATATATTTAATATAAGAACAATGACAGCTTATAGAAAGTCAGCATTGTTTTTCACAGGTGGTGCATGAATAAAAAACTCTCAGTTATTCTGGTCTCAGTGATTTTTGCCTTTCTTGTGCTGCTTTGCTTTGACTTTTTGAATAACCCTGTTATTGAAAATGGAAGTATTCTAAGCCGTTTCACAGAGCTATCTTCACGTGAGCTCTACCTTCCATCTTTTATCTTTCTGGTGTTCATGCTATCTGGTATTTCGGTTGCCGGCATGTCGGCAAAGTGTGATATTGCGCAGAAAAAAGTATCGAAAAAGGAAAAGGACCTGTTGATCCTGCACTCAGCAACTTCCATATCCGCTAATTCTCTTGATGGTGACTCTTTTTTAGATGATGTGTTAAATGAAGTCCTTTCCTACCTGGGAGCAGACTACGGTTTTATACATATGATCAGGCATGATGCAGGCAAAGCTGTTATGGTTGCGAATGCAGGTGCTCCTGCCAGGATTAAAAAACATGTGGATAATATCTCTCTTGACCATCCGTTCGTATCTGCCATCCTTGAAAACGATAAGATATCCGGTGAGAGGGACGGATCTCTTGCCACCACGGTAGATCCGGGATTCCCCGAAGGCCAGAATGGTGATTTTGTTGTTTTCCCGATGCTGGCGCGTAATAGAATAATCGGTTTTTTCACCTTATCCATTAAAGAGGGCTATTACCTGGATGAGGAGGATCTGTATGTCCTTGAGAGCGTGGGTAAACTTGCTGGAATAACTGTTGAGAACATAGAACTTCTGGAAAAGACGACCAGGTCCTATGAAGAACTCAGATCGCTGGACCAGATGAAGGATGAGTTCGTATCCAATGTGACTCATGAGCTCAAGACCCCGCTGATATCCATCAAAGGATACAGTGAGATCATGTACGAAGGCATGCTGGGTGAACTTAACGAGAAGCAGAAGCATGGTCTCAAGGTAATTGTCTCGAATTCCGAACGCCTTTACACATTGATCGAATCTCTCCTGCACATGAATTCATTTCAGTTCAAGAAAAAACATGTATTCTCTCCCCTCTGTTTGACCGACCTCATGGAAAATGCCATTGCCAGTCTCTCCTTCAAGATCGAGGATAAGAATATCTCCATTGACAGGAAATTCGGAAAGAACATGCGTTTTGTTTACGGCAATACGGAGATACTTAAGCAGCTTTTTGTGTATATTCTGGATAACGCCATAAAGTTCTCCACCGATTCGGGGAAGGTTGAAATATCGCTGTCCGAGGAGAACGAGTGGATGCACATTGAGATCTCGGATTATGGTGTCGGCATACCTGAGAACCATCTTTCACGCATATTCGAACGCTTTTACCAGGTTGACGGGTCCATGAGCCGCAGTTATGGTGGTAACGGTCTTGGCCTCTATCTTTCAAAGAACATTGTCGAGGTCCACGAAGGAAAGATATGGATCGAAAGTACCGAAGGAGTGGGTACCAATGTCCATATACTTTTACCTGTGTATGTGGAAAATGAGGAAATTGCAGAACCTGCTCTGGCAGATCAGCTTTCTTAAGAGCAGATTCGCTCAGAAGCAATGTCAGTCCTTATTCGTCCCTGAATCTGAAATATACTCTCCTGTTGTTCTTTCCCTTATTCTCTGCCTTGAATATCTCGATATGAGGAATCTCTCCCGTGTTTGATACATGTGTTCCTCCACAGGCCTGCCTGTCAACGTCCTCTATGCTTATCACCCTTATTTCTTCCAGTTCAGGAGGGAATGCGTCCTTGAGCTTAACCACCGAAGGGATGCTGAAAGCTTCTTCCCTTGTCAGAAGACTGATATCCACCGGGATGTTCATATCTATTATCCTGTTGACCTTTGATTCATAGGCCTTGATCTGCTCCCTGTCAAAGTTCTCCAGATTGAAATCAACCCTTGTCTTATTTTCAGCAAGCTGGTTCCCGCTTATTTTAGCACCTGTCTCATCATGGATTATCGCACTGAGTATATGACATGCGGTATGGTATTTCATGAAAAGCTGCCTTCTGTCCCAGTCTATGATCCCTTTCACCCTGTCTCCTTCTTTGAGGCCGACTTTTGATACTTCATGACTGACTGTTCCGTCAAACTTGCCTACAAAAACAACAGGGAACTCCTCGTCGTCACGCACGATCACTCCTGTGTCATGCGGCTGGCCTCCTGATTTCGGGTAAAAGGCAGTTCTGTCCAGCACCACGAATTTATCATCCTTCACGCTTTCAACCGTAGCTTCAAATTCTTTTAGGTAACAGTCCTTTAGGTATAGTTCTTCCATACCTTCCGGGTAGGGTTCACCTTAGATATATCTTTTACCTGGCATTCTGGCCAGAGCAGGATACCATCTTTGTACAAAAAAACCAAATAGTATTCATTTTTAATTTAAATCGACAATGTCAGAAGACAACTCCAGCAAGATCTCCATTTATCCGATCCTTTCCGTGAACTTTATCGGTACTCTGGGTTTGAGTCTTGTACTTCCGTTTCTGGTTTTCCTGGTGGAGAGGTTTGGTGGGAATGCACTTGTCTATGGTATACTGGCTTCCATGTACCCTGCTTTCCAGCTAGTTGGAGCTCCACTGCTGGGTAAGTGGTCTGATACCTACGGCCGGAAGAAGATCCTGTTTTTAAGTCAGACAGGCACCCTACTCTCCTGGTTGATCTTCATGCTGGCTCTCTTTATCCCGGTCGTGGCACTCCGTGATGTTGACTCGAACCTTCTCGGTGAGTTCGTAATAACAATTCCATTGATCTTACTGTTCATTGCAAGGGCCTTTGACGGCCTGACAGGTGGTAATGTTTCAGTCGCAAACGCATATGTTGCTGATATTACCGAGGAAAAGGATAGGAGTAAGAATTTCGGCCGTATGTCGGTGGCAATGAACCTTGGATTCATAGCAGGTCCGGCACTTGCCGGTCTTCTGAGTGTAACGGTCTACGGGGAAAAATTGCCGGTTCTGGCGGCCATCATAATATCACTGGTAGGAGTTCTGTTGATTGCCTTCTTTGTTCCGGAATCACGGAAGTGTGTGCAAAATCCTGATAGGGGCAAATCCAATGTAAAAAGGATTCTTGTAAATGAGCACAAGGATTGTGCAGGCTCTGACAGAAAAGAGAGATCAGGTTTCAGGGATGCATTCGCTATCGAACATATACCTTATATGCTTCTGATCTATTTCCTCCTCTTCATTGCCTTTAATATGTTCTATGCGGCTTTTCCGGTATATGCCATAGACAGGCTTGAATGGGATGTTGCGGAAATGGGCTTTTTCTTTTCCCTGCTGAGCTTTCTGCTTGTGATCGTTGAAGGTCCGGTGTTAAGCAGAGCTTCAAAGAAGCTTTCAGACAGCAGGCTGGCGATCATAGGTAGTCTGATACTCGGGACGAATTTTGTTCTGCTTGCATTCAGTGATGTTCTGCTTGCATACGCTGCTGCAGTTCTCTTTGCGATCGGCAACGGCTTCATGTGGCCTTCGATCCAGTCGATACTCTCAAAGCTTGCGGGAAGGACACATCAGGGTGTGGTACAGGGTGTATCTTCCAGTTTTACAAGTATTGCAAGTATCGTAGGCCTTGTGTTCGGCGGCTTCATATATGCCCAGGTCGGGATATGGACCTTTATTATTGCAGCGGTTATCGTCTATGCAGCTTTCCTGATGTCTTTCAGGCTGTTGTCATTTGAAACAACGGATTCGCTCGAATTAGATTGATCTGCAGGTTTACAGTTAATTATTCTTCATTTTCTGCTTCCTCTGTGATCTGGCATATACTTTCATTCTTTTCTGCAGTGTTGATTCCAAGCAGGTTATATGGTGTACAATGCCTTGTAAGGGAGGTGAAGACCCCTGCAAATCCTATTATTGCCAGCACCCATTTCAGCTTGCTGTCATTAAGTATACCTGCTGCCAGGGTTGTGAGAGCAAATGTTCCTAAAAAAGCTCTTATGAGCAGGTCAAGACCACCCACATTTTCGTTGGTAAACATACCTTTGAGATCGACCATATATATTCTCCTTTTATCTTTTCAGTAAAATGATATTTGTTTTTGTCCCAATAACGTTTTCTCATTCTTTCTGTTTCTCCAGCCTTATAAGTCTGAATGAGAGGAATACCACGGTAAAAATGATGACTGCTGCTATGAGGAAGGAGAAGGCTTTGATCTGGGTGTAAAGAATTCCTCCGGCAAGAAGTCCCAGTATGCTTGCAAAACTGCTGGAACTCATGGCAAAACCCTGGACAGACCCCTGGTATGTCTTTCCCGCAAACTTTGAAAGTACAGAAAGGATACTGGGCCACATAACTCCGTTACCGAATGCGAAGCAGATGGCTGCAAGGTAGATCAGATATATGTTACCGGGAATTATTAGAAGGAATTGTAATCCGAGTACGAAACCACCGACAACTATCAGGACAGATTCCATGTATCTCTGTGTCAGTCTTTCGAGAATCGGTCCCTGTACGAATGCCATCATGGCACTGATGACCGAGAAGTAAATTCCCAGGGTAGCCGGGTTCCATTCAAGAAGATCCACGGCATATACGGGGAAGGCTGTATAGTATATGTTGAACCCCAGAAATATCAAAAAGTACAGCATAAGCATGAAAGGGATATATTCAAGCCTGAATACGTCCCGCAGTTTTATGTCCTTTCCATTTTCGACCTCAAAACATTCCTTTTGTTCTTGTCCGAGCACCTTTCGGATACTTTCTGTCTCAGGATACTCTTCCATGGTACATGCCGATGTTTCCGGGAGGAAGAAAATGATTATCAATGTACCGATCACCGAAATGACCAGTGCCGCGGACACTGGCAGGATCTCTCCATAGACTGTCGCACCAAGGACCCCGGCAAGTGCGGGTCCGACCACATAACCAAGGTTGGATGCAACGGACATCCTGCCAAAGTTCTTGTTTCTTTCTTCTTCTGATGTCAGGTCGGCAAGATATGCATTGGCAACCGACACGTTACCACCGGTCGCCCCGTCAAGTGCTCGTGCAAAGAACATTGCAAGCAGTGGGAGGGTGATCGTAAAGATTCCCAATATGTCGGAATTGACATCTATCAGTTCGGTAACCGGTAAGAACAGGGCCGCAAGGAAGATTATCCATGCCACAAGTGTTCCGATCTGGCTTAAAAGCAATATCTTCTTCCTGCCATGGATGTCGGACCACCGTCCCAGTATGGGAGCTCCTATGAGCTGAAAGGCAGGATAGGTTGAGGCAAGTAGTCCGTAGATCAATGCATTGCCTCCGTATTCAGTTACAAGGAACACAAGGAAGGTAAGTATTATACCAAAGCCAAGGGTACCAATGAACGTGACTGTGTATAGTGGAAAGAGTTCCTTCCCGTTTTTAGCCGGGATGCCGGGACTCTGTGCCATATAAAATATGCTTGTGCTATCCTTTATAAGAATATCTTCTTCCGAAGCTTTTTTTCATGCTTTAGTTCAGGAACAATACATGGAGCATTACTTTTCAATGAGTCATTTTATATGGGATGCCCTATTCTACAATTCTGCTAGGATACAAAAAGAGAAAAATAGTTGTGAGTAATTTAATTAATTGGCTTATTCCTAAATCAACGTGGTGTTTCAATGTCGGACAAAAGAAAAAGACGAGGATTTTTTGATAAGTTCCCGGATGATGAGGATTTCAGAGATATAGAGGATATCATTGAACACATGATGGAAAAGTTCGGGCTGGACCTGGACGATATTTCTAAACAGCCTTTTGTCTATGGTTTTTCCGTATCGAAACGTCCCGGGGAAGAACCTGAGATCAGGGAGTTCGGCAACATGCCGGACTACGAAGAAGATCTTAGCCCGGAGAACAGACATCAGGTCCGTATTGAACAAACACAGCCATTAATCGATATCTTTGAGATCGATGATATGGTGCATGTAGTAGCAGAACTGCCGGGCGTTGAGAAAAGTGATATCGAAGTGAATGCCAGTGAGTCCTCAATGGAACTGAAGGCTTCCAGTGGTGACATCGAATACTTTGAGCATGTAGAGTTCCCTGTGACTGTTGACCCTGACACCGCACAGGCAAATTACAGGAACGGCGTCCTTGAGGTCATTCTGACAGCAAAGGACTTCGGTAAAAAGCGACTAATCCAAATAGACTGACAGTACGGTCCTCATTCCTGCCTTTTTCCTTCTTTTTAAGACGCAGGTATGCTTCGTTTTATCATCCGTATATTATATCTGCCCGGTAGATAAAAAGCTTATATTGATATTTGTTTTAGTCCGGTAATCCTTCAGTTCAAATTACCATAAGTAATTTATAGTAGTCTAAATTATTCCTTTCATGGTATCCGAGGTAATAGTGCATGGTTAAAAAAACAATTCATGAGATCAATTCAAAGATAAAGGATGGCAGTGTCAACGTTGTCACAGCGGAGGAAATGGTGGACATCGTTGCGGAACTTGGACCGGAGGATGCTGCCAGGGACGTAGATGTTGTGACCACAGGTACCTTTGGTGCCATGTGTTCATCCGGAGTATGGTTCAATTTCGGCCATTCTGAGCCGCCGATCAAAATGCAGAAGGTGTGGATGAACGATGTTGAGGCCTACACGGGTGTGGCCGCCGTGGATGCGTTCCTGGGTGCTACACAGCTTTCGGACTCACTTGGCATGGAATATGGCGGAGCGCATGTGATGGAAGACCTCATAAGAGGTAAATCTGTGGATCTGCATGCGATCTCCCACGGGACTGACTGTTATCCGCGCAAGATACTTGATACTTCACTGGCCCTTGATGATATGAACCAGGCGATCATGGTCAATCCGAGGAATGCATATCAGAAGTATAATGCAGCGACCAATGGTACCAAGCAGACCATTCACACCTATATGGGCTCTTTGCTTCCCAAATACGGAAATGTGACCTATTCGGGTGCAGGTGTACTGTCCCCTCTTTCAAATGATCCTGAATACCGTACCATAGGAACAGGCAGTCGTATCTTCCTTGGTGGTACCCAGGGATACATCGTGGGACAGGGTACGCAGCATGCATCCGCAGGCCAGTTCGGCACCCTTATGGTTCAGGGTGATATGAAGAAGATGAGTTCGGACTACATCAGAGCTGCGAATTTCACAGGTTACGGTACATCATTGTATGTGGGAATGGGTATTCCGATCCCGGTACTCGACGAGAATGTAGCAAAAGCTACAGCAGTAACGGATGCGGACATCACTACTAATATACTTGATTACAGTGTACCCAGCAGAGATCGTCCTGCACTGCGTCAGGTTACGTATGCGGAGCTGAAGTCAGGATCAATTGAGATCAACGGCACAGAGGCTGCAACATCGTCACTTTCCAGTTTCAAGAAAGCCAGGAAGATTGCAGCCGAGCTGAAGGACTGGATATCAAAGGGTGATTTCTTCGTATCCATGCCGGTGGAGAACCTGCCTGCCAATACTTCGGCAAAACCAATGAAAGAGACAGAAGGCGTTAGTTTTGTATCAGAGATCATGTCCACAAATGTGGTGACGATAGAGAAGGATGCAAGTGTCTACAAGGCTGCAAAGATCATCATGGATTCCGAATTCAATCATCTCCCTGTGGTGAGTAAGGATAGTTCACTTGTGGGAATTGTTACTGCATGGGATATCTCAAAAGCGGTCTCCCAGGACAAGTTCGACCTTGTGGAAGATATGATGACAAGGAAGGTCATAACCGCAAAGACTGATGAGCGTGTGGATGTTGTGGCAAGGCGCCTTGATCTGAAAGGAGTGTCTGCGCTTCCGGTTCTGAACAAGGAGAATCACGTTATAGGTATTATCACAAGTGATGACATCAGTAAACTGTATGCTAGGAGGCACTGATATGAAAGTAAAGATCAATATATCATCGGAGATCGTCACAAAACCCATTCTTGCGGAAGCTATTGTTGAGACCGGTGTACTCCTTAATGTTTCCCAGGCACATTTTGACCGCTCACACGGTGAGGTAGTTGCTGATGTCCAGGAAGAACTCTTCGAGAAGATGAAGTCTGCGCTGGTATCAAAAGGTGCGGTTGTCAGAAAACTTGATACTCCCATAGAATGGGATGAGGACGAATGTGTGGAATGCGGTGCCTGTATGTCCGTGTGCCCTACAAAAGTGTTCTCACTGGATGAGGATTACAGCCTTCTTGTTGATAAGAGCAAATGCATACAGTGTGGCACCTGTGTTGAAATGTGCCCGCACAACGCCCTGAGCCTCATCGATAACGGTTAATATTGTGATTAGCAAACAAAAAGCCTTTCAGGCTATTTTTTTATTTTAATGATCTAACATGAAAGAGAATTATCGCCTGAAAGAAACCATCGTCAGCATACAGGCAGATGAAAAGTCACATATAGAGGCTGCCAAGAAGGCCATTGTCCATCACCGCATGGAGCTTGAGCGGTATATATCCTCAGACCCATTTTTCAAAACAAGCCTGGAACCCTATGAACTGCAGGGTGATGCCCCGGAGATCGTCAGGAGGCTGGTAGAGGCTGGAAATGCAATGGGCATCGGGCCCATGAGCGCTGTGGCAGGTACCATCTCATCCCTGGCAGTGGAAGAGATGGTTGAAAACGGAGCATCCTTTGCCGTTGTGGACAATGGCGGCGATATCGCTGTTATCAATGATCGTCCGATTGTCATGGGTATATATGCAGGTGAATCGCCACTGAAGGATCTGGGTTTTACCCTTGAGCCGGGAGATTCCATTAAAGGTGTATGCACATCCTCAGGTACTGTCGGACCCTCCATCAGTTTCGGGATGGCAGATGCGGCGGTTGTTTTCTCAGACAATGTCTCCCTTGCGGATTCTGCAGCAACGGCACTGGGTAACGCAACTGGGATCGGTAAGGAAGCTGTACAGGAAGCTTTTGAGGTTGTGAGAAATGTTGCGGGGATAAAAGGTGCTATTGTAATACAGGGTGAGTTCATGGGCCTGTGGGGTGATGTCCCTGAGCTTATAAGGGCCAATGTAAGATATGACTGCATCACCAAGGCCTGATGATAAAAATAAATAAAGAACTAAAAAAAGATATTTCACATTTTTTTGTTCTATCAGGGCGTATTTGTAAGGTATGCTACTTCCTCAAAGGGCTGTATCACGACAAAACCCTCTCCTTTGAAAGCCATCTGTATGCTCTCGCCGCTTGATCTTCCCATGAAGGTCTTAAGCGACATATCGGTTTTCATGTCCGGCTTTAAATTACCAGACCATGCGACGGTGGCATTGGGATCGGTGTAGACCGGTGCATCCTTGTTAACCTTCAATGTTATGGGGTCGTAGTAGGTAGTGATGGCTACCATGCCGGTACCCTCAAGCTTTATACTGAACAATCCCCCTGAAACCACTCCTGCCATCTTTTTCATGAGCTTGATGTCCCAGTCTATTCCCTCTTCAAAGGCCAGCAGGTCGTTACCATTGACATAGAATGAGTCGTTCTGAAGATTAATTATGGATATCTTTTTTCCGTTATCTGCCAGGTAGACCTTGCCTTCTCCTTCGGCTTTTGTAAGGGACAATCCTTCTCCTGTAAATGCTTCTTTCATGAATTTCCCGAGTCCGTGTTCCAGCACTCCTTCACGTGTGAACTTGACATCTCCGTGATAGGCCACCATGGTGCCTTTCTTGGTCCACAGCCTTCCATCGAGGTTCACTTCGAGCAATCTGTCCCGTTCCAGTTCGAACTTTCCTTCGCCCAGATCTTTCTGGGAGGTTTGTTCAATGAACTCTTCTACTGAATATCGTGGTATACCGATCAACTCCTTTTCCTGTTTCTAAGCCACTCCTGTTTTTGTGGACAGGTGGTATTAATACCCTGCTCTGTGAGCCTACAAATTTATATAATCTGGAACAAGATATATCAATACTAACTAAAATCAACAAAATCATAAGGAGTGGTATAATTGGTTAAAGTAACTCTAGTACATTCGGAATGGTGTCATTTCTGTCCGGCAGCAAAGAGTCTCTGGAGAGATCTGAAGGACAAGTATGGCTTTGAATATAATGAGGTCGAACTTGATACTCCCGAAGGAAAAGAGCTTGCCCAGAAGTTCCATATTCGTTCGATACCCACAACCATCATTGATGATGAGGTTGCCTTTGTTGGTGTTCCTGACAGAGAACAGGCAAGTAATGTCGTAACCTGATGGTCGGTACAATGTATGATCTTGTCATTATAGGAGGAGGGCCTGCAGGTCTGGCAGCGGGTATATATGCCGTCCGGTATGGCATGGATGTTATCGTACTTGAAAAATCCATAGTTCAGGGGCAGATATCACTTACCAGCGTAATTGAGAACTTCCCGGGCTTCCCCTCGATTTCAGGGCGTGAGCTCATGCAGCATTTCAAGGCACATGCCACCGCAGCAGGTGTCGAAATGAAGGCTGCAGAGGTGAAGACAATAAAGGACAATGGTGATAGCAAGACCATTATCACCTTTGACGAGGAAATAGAGACAAAGGCCGTGATAATGGCAACAGGTGCGGAACCCAGAAGGCTTGGAGTTCCCGGTGAGAGTAAATACCTTGGAAAAGGTGTCTCCTATTGTGCAACCTGTGACGGTCCTTTCTTTGCCGGTCAGGAGGTCATTGTGGTTGGAGGGGGCGACTCAGCCATCACCGAAGCTCTGATCCTCTCCAATATCGCCGGTAAGGTCTACGTTATTCACAGAAGGGATGAGCTCCGGTCCTGTGACCTCCTGAAGAAAAGGGCTACTGAAAAGGAGAACATCGAATTCATCTGGGACACAACTCTGGAAGAGATCCTGGGTGATGAACTTGTAGAAAAGGTACGCCTGAAAAATGTGAAGACGAACGAGACCAAAGAGATGAATATTGACGGGGTATTCATTTTTGTGGGCATAAGTCCCAGAACGGAAATCGTTGATGTCGAAAAAACCAAGAATGGTTTCATCAAGACCGATGGTTTAATGCAAAGTTCTGTCAGCGGCATATTTGCAGCAGGTGATTGTCGTGAAACTGTAATGTGGCAGGTGGTCACTGCGGTTTCCGATGGTGCTGTTGCTGCAGTATCGGCTTACAAGTATATCATGGGTCTTGAATAAGCTCAGAAGAGGGGATGATCCTCCCCTCACATATGGAATGATGTAAAATGGAATGCAACAATGAAAATGATGGCATTTATTGTTTGAAGATATGTGCAGATTCCACTGCTGAAGATCTGGAACCCATTGCAGTAGCCATACACACCCTGCTGGGTATTCCCATAACTATCCGTAGTATGAATTCCAGGGGTATACGGATGGAAAGAGGTATTATCGTTGACAGGGAATATACGGGTCCGGTACTCGAAGAGGTGATCAGGACCAATACAGTGGTCAGGACGGTTCCTTCTGAAGGGGTGTACAGGGGAAAATCCGTAATTGTGGCACCGATAAGAACTCTTGCAGGTGAAGCTATCGGGGCTATCGGTGTTGTAGATCTGGTCGCAGCTCTGGATATACTTTCCATGTTCCGGGAATATCCCGGTATTGTCGATGAAGTTGAAGAAGCCAGAAAAAGAATGGAATGATCTTTATTTCCTTTTCAGAGGTCTTTGTATTTCTGGAACTTAACAGCCTGTGACACAACAAACGCAACGATCGAGATAGCAACCGCAAGCAGGATTACCATAACTACATTACCGTTTTCTGCAGACCTCATCATGGCGTAGAACAAAAAGGCACTCAGTATAATACCAACGATCATCAGGGCTGCGGTCGGCAAACTATATATTTTTTCAAGTGGTCCTTCCATATTGGAGACTCAGTTTCATGTATATTATAGTTTTCTGTTGATT
>Ga0182238_1000151_pt1 | contig 23434 bp, 20 predicted proteins | sample hydfrates6_PW_90_FD_132439 | JGI IMG/M metagenome (GOLD analysis project Ga0182238, IMG submission 132439) | Subsurface microbial communities from deep shales in Texas, USA - hydraulic fracturing test 6_PW_90 | ecosystem: Environmental > Aquatic > Deep subsurface > Shale gas/oil reservoir >... | reverse complement strand
TGATATTGCATGGTAATCTCAGGCACAATATGGTCGGTCCGATCCCGTCCCACTCGTTAATTTTTGGTATGGTGATCTCGGGTTTTATGCTTGGTTTGAGCTATCTGGTATACAGGAATTTCCAGAGGGCTTTATCTCTGGCAATGATCATAGCTGTGACCTTTGTCTTCCATCTTGTATTGGATGATCTTGAAGGCGGAAGTATTGCCTATCTTTTTCCTTTTTATGAGGAACCTGTCAGTATATTCGGTGCCAGGGTGCTTGCTACGATCTTTCAGATGGTCCGCAGTATGTTGTTCTGAGGCAGTATCAGCTTGGATCGCCGGCTATACCGGACTTTATTGTGATCGGTATTTGAAACCCAAAATAGAAAAAAAGAGGGTGAAGCAAAAATAGAAAATATTGCTGGCTTAGCCAAAGAGGCTGTTAAGCCAGGCAATCAGCTTCTGGAAGAACGTTGTCTGGGGTTCTGCAGGTGTCTGTTGTGTTATGTTCTGTTCAGGTTCCTGTTCTTCATCTGCAGGGGATTCCAGCACATCTTCCTGTTCTGTCTCCTCGGTCTCTTCTATGGAATCCGTTACCGATGCATCTTCATCCGCAGGGATGATCTTAAGCTCGGTTCCTGTGTGGCTGCTGCTCTTTTTGGCCTTTGTTTCCTGGACCGGTGCAGGACTTTCGTCACTGAGTGTTATCTGGTATTTCTCGTCACCGACCTCTACAGTGAACTTGCCTGCAGGTACACTGTCCGTTTCGTATGAAGTACTGAACTTTCCGTTCTTGGTCTCTATGGTGGACAGGCCCTTCATTGTGATATCGACCTCATCGGCATCGGACTGTCCCGATATGATTATATCATATTTTGCAGGCGGGACATTGGACTGGGTTACACTTGCAACGTTCTGAGCGTTGGCCTGAGCGGTTATGGACGGAACGTATGATGAGAGCACTGACAGGAAGGATGGCAGCTCAACTCTTACTTCCAGGTCGTTCACCTTCTCAGCCTCGACCGTGAAGGAGTCTGAGTCCGCGGGTACTTTTACATCATCGAGCTGATACTCGTAGCTACCGTTGACCACAGGGACCGTGGCAGTGTAGCTGGCAGCAGCCTGTACTTCTGTTGAATCGCTTGCAAGGCTCATATCGCTGACCTTACCTTCAAGAACGATGGTGTCACCTACATTACCCTGATACTCGTTCTGTCCCGGTGATACGACAAGCTCTGCTGCCGCACCGGTAAACGATATAAGTGCAAAGATGATCATAAACGAAACTAGCGCAACACCGCATGGTCTTGCTATTTTTGTTAAAATGGTATTCTGGTTCAAAAAACCCCTCTTTTTGGCTTCTTTAAGACAATATACATTATTAATTTTAGCAAAGCTATGATGAAATTTTATTTAAAACTTCTGGTCTGTGTAAATTATTTAATTAGACGAAATAAATATACAAGTCTGATTAATTTTATTGAAGTATGTTGTCCTTTCGTAAAACAGTCTTCAAACGCTTTCTTTTTAAGACTGGTATTATTTATAGTCTAAAAAAGTATATATTTAGTTAGGATGATATTCTTACCTGAGGGAATATTATGAGGTGCAAATTCTACAGCAAATGTGAACATTTCAGTCCGAAGACGCTGACGTGTGAGAATGGCGGGGGCAAATACTGCGGGAAGTTTCGTGTGCTTTCCGTGGAGTCGGGATCTGATGTGCGGGCCAGTTTTTTCTCTCATCTGCTGATACATTTGCGGGAAATGATTGCGTCGGTGAACTGAGGGGAGTTTGGTGAGAACCGCATTCAAATAATTGATTTTTTTTTGATGATTTCATTTATTTCATTAAACTCTGCATTTAATAATTCTACGTACATAAGCGAAGGAACGTGCCGCCTTCGGCGGATGGTTGCATTGTTTTTAGTTTTCTATGTTTTTTTTGAGTAGCTCACGGCTTCGAACTGTAATGTTTAAGGGTGTAAAGCTTAATTGCAGCTTTGATCTTTAATGTCCCTGTACTGTGCTTACGATACCGGAATATATGTAAAGTGGCTCTTTTTCTGCGGGATTGACTGTGCAGTCTTTTTTTCAGCTTTCTCTTTAATATTAAAGCGGCATGTGAATTTTCATAAGGCATTTTTCAGAAAACTTAAATATGTTCAGTGTGTTTACTGTTCCAGTGGAATACATATATACAGGCACTTCTGTCTGTTATGAAAAATGGTGGTACAAAAATGACTATAGTTGCTGTGATCCCTGCATTCAATGAAGAGATAGCCATTGGGAGTGTTATCGCCCGGGCGAAGCAGCATGTGGACGAGGTGCTCGTCATCGATGACGGCAGTGCCGACAACACAAGCCAGGTCGCCGAGCTCATGGGAGCTACGGTGATCAGACATGAACAGAACTCCGGCAAGGGAACGGCCCTTCGCACGGCTTTTAAGTGGGCACAGCGCAAAAAGGTAGATGTTGTGGTAACCCTGGATGCCGACGGCCAGCACAATCCCGATGAGATACCAACTATTGTGGAGCCGATCCTCTGGAAGCAGGCTGATGTCGTAAATGGTGCCAGGTTCCTCAAAGGCCACAGCGTGGAAGTTCCAAAATACAGACGTCTGGGCCAGGAAATCCTGACACATGCCACCAACATGACAGCTGAAGTGAAATTGAATGATTCCCAGAGTGGATTCAGGGCCTTTGGCAAGGATACCTTCGGCATATTCAAATTCAACAACAACGGCATGGGCGTGGAGTCCGAGATGATCCACGATGCAGCCACGGCCGGTTTTAAGATCACCGAGGTGCCGATAACCTGCCGGTATGACGTTGAGGGGTCGACGTTCAATCCGGTAAAGCATGGAATGAGTGTTTTAGGTTCTATTATTAATCAGTTCCAGAGGAGACATCCGTTGTTGTATTTTGGGGTGCCCGGTTTTGTGTTATTTACGATTGGTCTTGTACTTGCTTTCAGAACTCTATTTATCTTCCAGTCTACTGGTGCTTTTGCTATAGGCACATCTTTAACAGCTATGACTTTTGCAATGATTGGAAGCTTTGGGATGTTTAGTGGTTTGATATTGAACTCTTTGGCACAATATATTGCATTTAATAATATGCATAAAGCTGAATGATAAAGTTTCAGCACACAATTTTAAAAAAATAGTATGTATTTGTAAATTTAAAGTATTATTCGTATAAAAAGGATTGAAATATAAATGGATATATGCATGTTGGCACCAGAAAATTCTCCTTCATGGGGGGGTGTTGGATCTTATACATATGATTTAGTCAATAATCTACCCAAAGATTCGAATATTCATATTTTTACAATTGGAAGGGATGTGAAAGACTCGTATGCAGATTTATTTGGTGATGATGTCCAAGTCCATGAAATTGTGAAAGTTAGCCCCAATGATACTTTTTTCTATAATCTAAAATTTCAATTTTCTATTTTTAAAAAGCTTAAGGAATTCAATAAACAAAATCAGTATGATGTCATACATAGCCATTCTGGTCATTTACCTCACTTATTATCTCAATTTCAAAATATTGCTCCAATGGTAGTGACTGTACATGCCACAGTAAAAGGTTTGAATAAAAGCATAAGGCGATATGATTTCAAAACCGATTCAACTGAGTCGTACATGAATGTTTTTTCTAAAGGAATTGAATTGTTTGAAAAAATTAGTTTTAATAAAGCTGATCGATTGTTACCAGTATCTAATTTCACACTCAAACAAATTAATGAGGACTATGGTGTGGATACTACAAATAAAGTTCAGGTTCTTCATACAGCAGTTGATGTAAACCTGTTTGCTCCTAAAAATAAGGAACTCTCTGAAAAGCCAACCATATTGTTCGCAGGTAGGCTATATGCAATTAAAGGAGTTGAAACTTTTCTGAATGCTTTGGAAATTATTACAAAGAAGAAGTCTGTAAAAGCACTTTTAGTTGGAAGGGGTAATACGGGGTATGTAAATCAGCGTTTAAATTCTATGATGCCTTCATGTGATTTCTCAATAAATGGTTTGATTAGTCATAATCAAATGCCAGATATATTTGATCAATCTGATATTTTAGTAGTTCCTTCTATTTACGAAAATTGTCCTATTACTATATTAGAGGCAATGAGTTCTGGAAAAATAGTTGTTGCATCAAACGTAGGTGGGATTCCAGAAATAATTACTGATGGCCATAATGGATTTCTATTTGAAAGTGGAAATCATGACGAATTGGCTGCAATACTATCTGATATTCTAGAGGAGAATATAGACATTTCTAAAATACAAAGCAATGCGAGAAACCTGATAGTTCAAGATTATAATTGGAAAAATCGGGGTAAGGAAATTCATGAGCAGTACAAAAAGGTAGTTCTATGAATGTTTTATTAATCAATCCTCCAAGAAGTAATGGGCTTTGTGTTATTCGCGAAGACCGCTGTGAAATCACAGAAAGAGAATCAATTTTTCCACCATATAATTTAGCACAGATTGCAGCATTGCTAAGAAAAAATGATCATGAAGTAGATATTGTTGATGCAAACTGTTTTGACTTAACTACTGAAGATGTTAAATCTCTAATTTCGGATAAAAATGAATTGGATGTTGTCATATTTAGATTTACACCTACTACATTAGTGGATGATATGAAAATTGCTTCAATTTCCAAGCAGATTGATCCAAACATTTGTACTATTGCAATGTGCTGGACACTACGTGATTTTGCTGAAGATGTTCTCAACAAAATAGAGGATTTAGATATTTATGTAATTGGTGAACCTCTCACCACAATCCCGGATTTACTTGATTCTTTAGGTTCAGGCTTAAGAGAAGTGTCTGGAATAGTGTTTAGAAATTATGCTGAAGTCGTTAAAAATGAAGTCTCTGGGAAAAGTTTCGATTATAACAATATCCCAATGCCAGCTTATGATCTTCTACCCTCTCTTGATAATTATTATTTGAGAACAAAACCAGGCAAACCCTATACAACAATTCATACTAGCAAAGGTTGTCCCTATGGTTGTATATATTGTACTGTGGCTGGGACAAAGTGGAACCCGAGATCGGCTGACACTGTTTTTGAGGAAATAAAATATCTTTATGATAAACATGGGGTGAAATCAATTTCATTTTTTGATGAAACCTTTACACATGATAGAGAACGAGTTGTTGACATTTGTAATAGAATTATTGATGAAAATATTAAGATTGAATGGTATTGCAATACACGAGCAAATAAGGTGGATTTCGAGCTATTGAAATTAATGAAAACTGCTGGTTGTCAAGGTATGTCTCTTGGAATTGAATCCGGCAGTCAAAAGCTTTTAGATCATGCAAAGAAGGGAACAACAATAGAACAAAATAAGGAAGCAATCAAATTGGCAAAAAAAGCAGGGATTAAAACATATTGTAGTTTCATGTTCGGCCTTCCGGGAGAAAACTGGGATACGGTGAAAGAAACAATCGACTTTGTAAAAGATACTCTCCCAAACGGTGCCCAGTTCAATGTTGTTGTACCATACCCTGGTACTAAGCTTTTCGATTTTGCAGTCGAAAAAAGATGGATTTCAAGTGATATAGATTGGACAAGATTATATCAACATATTTCGACAATGCAAACCGAAAATTTGAGCACTCAAGATCTTGAAAACGCTAGAAAAGTAGCATATAAAAGTCTATACTTTAATCCAAAATGGATATTGACGAATTTATTATGGACTCTAAAAAACCCAGCTGATTTACCTCTGGCATCTAAATATTATTTAAAATCTATTAAAAATTATCTTGTTCATAATATGGAACATTCGCATTAAATCTGGTGATATCTATGGAATCATTAAAGTTTGTGATGACTACTACGTTTTATCCCCCCTATCATCTTGGAGGCGATGCAGTTCATGTATACCAATTATCAAATGAACTGGCTAAATTGGGTCACAAAGTACATATTATTCATAGTATTGATTCTTATAAGTGGCAGCGCAAAGGTGAACCTGCACACCAGTATCCAAATCATGAAAATATTACAGTTCATTCGATAAAATCACCATTAGGCAAGTTAACTCCATTGATTTCGTATGTAATCGGTGTTCCCTATCCCATACAAAAAGAAATAAAGGATATTATAAATGAAATAAAACCTGATGTCTTACATCATCATAACATTGCAGGATTTGGACCTTTTTTACTAAGAATCAAAGCTCCAACAGTGCTTTATACAGCACACGATTACTGGTCTGTTTGCCCAATGAATGGATTGACAAAATATGATCGTAGCTACTGCACTTCAAAATCCAATTGTTTAATGTGTTCGATTAGATCAAAACGTCCACCACAGTTCTGGCGTAATATTGGATTGATGTATAAATATCTTCAAAATGTAGATGCTATCATTACACCTAGTAGCTACATGAAAAATAAACTAGCTGGATTTGGATTGAAAGGAAATTTTATTACAATACCTAATTTTGTTCCTAAACTATCTGATACAGGGGAAGCAATATGTACTCATCCCTATTTTTTGTTTGTAGGGGTAATTGAAGAGCATAAAGGAATTCGTAATCTTATCCATTCATTTATAGATTCAAAGAGTGATATGAATGTAAAATTGTTGGTAGTGGGAAGTGGGTCACTGGAAAATGAAATGAAAGAAATTATCACAAAGAATGGGTATGATGATCAAATTATGATGCTTGGTAGAATAGATGATTTAAAATTAGCAAATTTATACACGCATGCACTTGCAGTGATTATACCCTCCATTTGGCCTGAGAATTGCCCTTTAGTGGCTTTAGAAGCATTGAATCATGCCACTCCAATTATTACATCTGATGAAGGTGGACTACCTGAAATAGTTAAAACTAGTGATGCAGGTATAGTTTTTAAAGACAATAAATTATCGACAATTATACGAAACTACAATTCAAAAGATAAATTAAAATTCCTAACAGAAAATGCATTTGAGTCATCAAAAACAAACTATACATTTGATGATTTTTATAAAAAATACTTGTCGCTAATAAAATGAGATGTAAACATGAAATCAAAATTAGAACTATGTTTGAAGATAGTTGCTTTTTTACTAATAATTATTTCTTTGATTATTGTTTACTTAAACCCTTCTGTTGGCTATGAAGTTTCTATATACAAATCAACTCCATTCTATTTTTGGATATTTTTGTTATGTAGTTATTTTATTGGATTTGCTACGCTTCTATATCAATTAAACTATAATAATGATAATGCTACTACTAATAACAATAAAGAGTGGGTTACTTCCGCATTAATTTTAATCACATGCAATGTTATTTTTTTGTATCTTTTTATTATCAAAGGGTATGCGTTTTATGGAAGAGCTGATAACTTGTCGCACTTAGGGTACGTAATAGATATCTACAACAGTGGCTACATAAGTGAGGAAAATATATATCCCCTCGTACACATATTGCTTTCTATCATTTCTATATTTTCTAATATTCCAAGCACAACAGTAATGAAATTTTTGGCAGGATTTTGTTCGATTTTGTTTATTATCAATATTTATTTAGTGACTTTAGTTGCATTTAAGAAAAAAACTGAAGTTCTTATCACCTTAGCATCAGCTAATATTTTGTTTTTTGGCAGTTTTTTTTTAGAAGGATACCACATTTCTTCAGTACCAAATAGTATTACTGATTTTATGTATCCATTAATTTTGTATTTATATTTTAAAAAATCAAATGTATCATATAATATATTATTTATAATAATACTACTAGCATTTCCGTTTTTCCATCCTCTAAGTACAATTTCTCTATTAGTTGTTTTTTTGGCATTTGAATTTTACAATTTAATTGAGAGTGGATTAAAGAAACCATCTTCATTTTCAACGAGACCACTAGTAATTTTGTTTGTTACTTTCTTAGTATGGATTTCTTCCTTCAGAATGTTTAATAATACTTTATGGAGAATTTCATCTTTTTTGATTAAGGAAGCAAATAATTCTCCTGCAACAGATGTAGCAGGTATAATAGATAAAATGGGATTCAGTGCCTTTGAACTTATAGAAATTATTTTAAAATTATATGGTCAAAATTTACTTTTTCTTTTTATTAGTTTTGTATCGATTGTATTGCTTATTAGAAATAAAGATGAATATATTGGTTATGTTAATTTGTACAAATTTGGCTTTGCCCAGGTTCTCTTAGTTGTTATATTTGTTATTCTATTTTTAATTCCTTTTGGTTTTAACCATTATAGGTGGATAAGTTATTTGTCTATTTTTTCAATTATACTGAGTACAGTAACATTAATCAAAATACAAAAAAAAGGTTTAATTTCATTGGTAATCATAATTATTTTCATTTCAGCTATGACAGGTGTATTTAACTTATACAATTCCCCATACAAATCACAACCAAATCAACAAATTACGATAGCCGAGTTTGATGGTTTTGAATGGTTCTTAAAAAATAAAAATCCAAATTTGAAAATTGCAAGTGTGCAATCTGTTTCTTTTTATAGATTTGTAGATGGTATTTCAGGTGTTTCGACGCGAGAAGCACGATCCGATATAAGTAATTACACTGTTACTAAGAAGGACAGTGAATCTATATTACCAGATCACTTTAACTACACTAAATTCGAAAACCTTGGATACTCATTTAGTGAAGATAGATATGTGCATTTTTCACATTATGACCTTTCATTATACACAGAAGTATGGCCAAGATTGGGTAGGTATACAAATGATGATTTTGCACAGATAGAAAATGACAGTAGCATCGAAAAATTTTATTCGAACGGTGATGTTAATTTCTATAAAGTTTGTAGTAACATTAAAAGGTGACAATATGAAAGTAGCAATAGTATCTCCTTATATCACTTCTTATTTTTTGTCAGATAAACTTTATAATAGTCAACAACTTGGTCTTGCAGCATCATTAACAAAAAATGGAGTTGATGTAGATATTTATACATGCCAAACTAATGAACATGAAGGGAGCAAAAAAATTTATTTAGAAAACAATGTATATTTTACAGTCCATTATATTTCATACTTTATGCCTATAAAATATCAACCAATTATGCCATCTTTGTACAAAAACCTTAAACGTAAAGAATATGATATTATTATATCTTCAGAAGACTATCAATTTACGACATTACATCTTGTCCTAATTTCTTTTAAGTTAAAATCATCTATCGGAATTTTTCAAGGAGCTTATGATTATTTAGCTACTGATACATATTTAAATATACTTTGGAAACTATACGATTTGGTATTTGGCACCATCATACGCAAAAAAACAGATTTTGTTATTGCAAAAACAAATGAAGCCAAAAAATACATGGAAAATAAAAAATATACAAATGTACAGGCAATTCCTGTTGGTTTGAATTCCAATTTATTTCAACCTAAGAGAAAATTATTTAAAAAAAAACTAAATATTGATGCCCCCCTCATACTATATGTTGGAAATGACAACATTTCAAAAAATTTAAAAACGCTTATTGATTCTTTTTCAATCGTACACAACAAATACGATTCCAGACTTTTACTTATAAGTTATCACGAAATATCTTCGGAGTTATCTGATTACATAAAAGAAAAAGGGATTAAGGATAAAGTAATAACTTTAAATAAAATTGAAAACAAAAAAATGCCCTATATTTATTCATCTGCAGATGTTTTTGTTCTTCCAAGCAAAAAAGAAATTTTTGGAATGGTCGTTTTAGAAGCAATGGCTTGCGGAACCCCTGTCATTTCAACACCAGTGCCGGCTGCAAAAGATATCATTAAAGATGGAACAAATGGAATCATTGTCCCAGTTTCAGATTCTGAAAAGTTAGCGGAATCAATATTATCTGTAATAACTAATGAAGAAACAAGAGAATTACTTGGGGAAAACGCTAGAAAAAGCATTGAGCAGAAATATGATTGGGATTATATTTGCAAGCAGTACATAAAAGTGTTTAATGATGTATTGGATAATAATTCACGATAAATAAACGCGATATGTGTATATTGATGCAATTCCAGCTCCCATAATTTGAGCAATCAACCAGCCTATTCCAACGCTTATAAGTCCCATTTCATTAATTAATACATATATTAAGATAAAAACACACATTGCAATGAATGCATTGAGGTACAGTATTGGCAGTACTTTCATTTTTACTCTGTTTATTGTTATGAACACTTGATTTGTTGTATATGGGAAACTTGCTATTATTAATAAAACTAGAAGTCCATATGCATTTTCAGAATAGTCTTCTCCGAAAAATGAAAGTATTAGATTCCCAAAATAAACAATTCCAATTGTTGAAGGAACTAGTATCAGAAAAGTAAACTTCAATACTGAAATTATACCTGGTCTAAGATTATCACTATTGTGTGAGCATTCTGCAAAAAGTGACATGTTGATAAGTCCTGTAATGCTATAAATTAAACCCGCTATCATCCATGAAATATAAAAATATGCAGACATTTCGGGGTTTATATTGGACAAGAAAATGGGAATTACAAGGGCTGGTGCAGAAAATAAAAACGATGCAATATAATTTCCAAATGAATAATTCATCATCTTTTTGACGAGTTCTTTTTTTATGACAACAAGTGGCTTGTAATTATTCATTGATTTTGAAAGAATAATAAATCCAATTACTGTAGACAAAGTTGTTGCCAATCCCCAAGAATTAAAAATACCAAAAAGCCCCAATGAAGATAACATTACTAACAGTAGAATTTTCAATGCAGCCCAAAAAGTGCTTAACAGAAATGTCATTTTTGCCTTCCTTTCTGCAATGTATATGTTATTTTGGAGAGCATATAGTGTATATGCACAAGTAAATATTAGGAATAGTGATCCATATTTCCAATTCAAAAGAATAGATAAGTTTGGCGTCCAATAATTCACTCCAAGTACATATAGAATTGCTAAAACAACAGAGATTATAAGTGGTATCGATAACGATAAATTCACAACATCATTCTTAGTTTCATACATTGGTAAATATTTTATAATAGAAATATCTAACCCAAATTTTGAAATTGTTGTTAATAGTCCAATTGCAGAAAATATTGCTGTAGCTAATCCTACATCATTTGCAGTATAATTTCTGGCAGCAATAGTCCAGAAGAGAAATCCAAGAGCAGAACCTATTATAGAATTTAGGATCAAGTAATACGAGTTTTTGTATAATGGATTTTGAACATGGTTTCTAAAAGTAGTGTGAAGTTTTTCAAATTTAGAATTCATAAATTCCTTCTCAGATCATATATAGATAGCAATAGCTATGCTTTGCACATAATTTTGCAAAAGTTCCCTAATCAACTCTTGTTCAGTATTTCTCTATTTATCACTGTGAAACATATTTGTTTCATCCAAATCTCTTCTACTAATGTAGTTTCATTTTTGAGGGTTCCATCTACCAATCAATGTGGGCAAACCGAATGCATATTAATATTTCAATTTAGGATAACAAATATAGATTAGTAAACAGTTTGTCATAAAATCTATCCGCAATCACCATTTTTCACGCACCGGTCTTTTTGGTCCAGGTAACTTCCCGATACCTGTACATATGTATACCACCGGCTACAATAAACACACTGAACATATTTAAGTTTTCTGAAAAATGTCTTATGAAAATTAACATGGTTCTATAAGATTAAGGAGTCTTTTGAATAAAGACAGCACAGCCATCCGCTGCAGGCGACACGTTACTTCATTGTTGCAGATGATTGTCAATTTTTGATTATTTTTCCGGATTGGATTGTGGGGGAGCAAAGATAACTTTGGACTTTCAGAGTTTCATGTAAAATCGGAAAATATTTATATGTACATCACGAATGCTACTGTACAAATATATATCATATGTATCTAAGTTAATTAATAAAAATTCTTAGATATATTAAGAAATGGTGGTGCAAAATGAAAAGAATACTTTTAATGGCAGTACTGGCTCTGGTGTTTGTTTCCATGGCCGGTACGGTAAGTGCTATAGAAATGACCGAATTTGAAGACGGATGTTACTGTGTGGAACTGGTGGGTGATTATGGAGTACCTCAGCTCAGCACAGCAGAGACACAGATACCTGTACCTCTTACATATCACATAGAAGTGGATGCTAAGGTCTGCAAGTCCGGGGAAGATATAACTGTCACTGTCCTGGACAGCAATCCAGGGGTGACCATCGATGAGCTTAACATAATCAGCATGTACGAGGAACAAATTATTCTGAGTGCAAACGGTACATGTGCAATGGGACACTCATTCGAAGGTACGATGACACTGGCAGGTGACGGGGAGAACTATTATTCTACCACTGCAAGCGGAATGGTGGACGAACAGATCTCTGTTGTTGGCCAATTCACCGCAACTATCACGGAATGTCAGGAAGAGATCCCTGAGTTCCCGACCATAGCTCTTCCAATGGTTGCCATCCTGGGACTGGCATTTGTGATGCAGCGCAGGAAGGATTGAATTTGATATAAAGGGCCCTGTGGCCCTGCTCTTTTTATCCTTTGTGAGGATCTGTCTTTCTGATACTATAGTTACTTTCTATTTTACCGTAAGCCGGCTGTTTTAATGATAGGCTACACATTAGGTTCTGCTCAAATTACCTGTCATCTCCTTCCCTTTATTCTGGAATCTAACCCAAAACTCTTAATAATTTACGTGCCAAGTAAACATCCGAAAATCATATCATTCCGGGAGAAAAATGTCCGACAGAAAGCCCACCCCGACAGACCTGAAACTTCTTATTGGCTTTGTGATGCTTGCGAGCGTTTTCGTATTGCTACCTCCATTAAGTGAAACTCCGCTTCGCATTGTATTTGGTCTTCCCATGGTGCTGTTTGCTCCGGGTTATGCTCTTATCGCAGCACTTTTCCCGAAAAAGGATGACCTGGATGCAATCGAGCGTATTGCATTGAGTTTTGGTTTGAGCATAGCAGTGGTACCTTTGATCGGACTGATACTGAACTATACTCCCTGGGGGATCCGCCTAGTCCCGTCATTTGGAGCCCTTTATTTTTTTACCATTGCCATGGCTCTGATCGCCATCCACAGACGGGAATCCCTTGGGGATGATGCTTTTAAGGTCGATTTCAGGCAGATCTATGAGTCCCTGAAAGATGAGGTGGTATCAGAACAGGACTCTAAGCTTGATCGTGCTCTTTCCCTGATTCTCATATTTATGATCCTGGCCTCTGTTGTGACACTTGTCTATGTGGTGGTCACTCCCAAGCAGGGTGAGCAGTTCACCGAGTTCTATATACTCGGTCCCGAAGGCATGGCTGATAACTATGATACTCAGCTTGTATCCGGTGAGAGTGTTGATGTTATTGTCGGTATAGTCAATCACGAATACGAAGTTGTGAACTATTCCCTTGGGATCCGTATTGACAACGGGTCACTGGAGGTCCCGGATGCTGCAGCGCAGATCCCTCTTGAGCACAATGAGACCTGGGAGCAGCGCATATCCTATACTCCGGAAATAACAGGCGATGCAATGAAGTTGCAGTATCTTCTCTTCAAGGACGGTAACTTCAGCGAACCCTACCGTGATCTGCATCTGTGGATCAATGTATCGGAGGCTTGAAATGGAAACCACCGAAAGCAAATTCTCAAAAGATTCGATCCTGTCTGCTCTGGATTCCTGGAAGGACCCTTATGTCATCCTCGTTCCCATAGTCCTGATTATAGTTGCGGAACTCCTTTTCTATGCCGGTCAGACAAGAGCAGGCATAACCCTGCATGTGGTCATAGTTCTTGCACTGTCTCTGTCCATGGGCTGGCTGCAGGATTCTCATGTGTCGGCATCATTTCAGGTATTGATCCTTCTTCCTCTGCTGAGGCTTCTGAACATTTCAATGCCTGTCTTTTCAGAGACCACCCTGTATCTGTATATCTATATCTATACGCCAATGTTCCTGGCAGTATATTTTCTAATGAGGCGCGAAACCCTTGAACTTTTCAAGCGGAAGATATCCCTGGAAGATACCGTAAAATATGCCTTTCTCTCATTGCCCGTTGCCTTCGGTATAGCCTATGGCGAGTATCATCTGATAGATGCAGGCAACCTGGTACCGGATCTCTCCTTTTTCAGTATACTCAAAATTTTCATCATCATGACCCTTTTTGTAGGTCTTGTTGAGGAACTTGTGTTCAGGTCCCTTCTTCAGACCAGACTTGAGGAATCCTTTGGTGAGTATACCGGTTTATTCCTTGCAGCCTTGCTCTTCGGGATAATGCACTCCGGCTATGGTACGCTATATGAGATGATCTTCGTAGCAGGTGCCGGACTGGTATTGGGATATATGTACCAGAGGACAAGGAGCCTTTTTCTGGTCAGTTTGACCCACGGGCTTACCAACACCTTCCTTTTTGCTTTGCTCCCCTTACTCAGTTAAAGGTTTAAGAAGCACCCGCAATGCTAGTTAGCATCCTGTTACGTGGGACATGTATGCATAACAAATTGATTGAACCGGATGTTATGGATTTGATAGCTCTATTTCAGGCTATCAGTGAACTACCTCTCAGCTAAAGACTGAGAGGCTTCCTGCTCAATAGTAGTATTCTACTAAGTATCAACAGGCTCTTCCTGCAGTTCCTGCAGTGCTTAAGTTATCCAATGCTATTTTCTTGATGTTGATGGATGCATTGATATCCCTGTTATGTAATGTCTTACATGATGGACATTTCCATTCTCTTATGTTGAGAGTAAGATCATCCTTCTTGTATTCGCATACATTACAAACCTTTGATGATGGTGCAAATCTATCAATTTGTAGAATGGTCTTACCATACCATTGTGCTTTGTACATCAACTTCCTGATGAAGTCAGACCATCCAGCATCGCTGATGGACTGAGCTAAACAATGATTTTTCACCATTCCTTTAACATTAAGATTTTCCAGTGCGACAGCTTGGTTTTCGCTTATCAGTCTCATGGAAAGTTTGTGCTGGAAATCATTTCTTTGATCTGATACTAATTGATGTTGTTTAGCAAGTCCTGCTATTGCTTTTTTTCTGTTTTTAGATCCTTTTTTCTTCCTGCTAACTGCTTTCTGGAGTTTTATCAATTTATCAAGAGACTTTTGTAGATATCTTGGATTCTCAATTATTTCTCCGGATGACAGAGTAGCAAAAGATTTGATTCCAACATCGATTCCAATGGTTGAGTTCTTGTCAAATTCAACTAATTCTGGTTCAGGAACATGGTCATCTATCAGGATGCTTACATGATACCTTCCAGCTGATGTCCTTGAAACAGTTAAGGTCTTAAGGATTTTGAACTCCTTGTTGAGTTTCTGGTCAAGGATAAGTTCTCCATTAACTTCTTTCGTTACAAGTTCATTCTCAATGAATTTCTTGTCTAAGAAATCCCTATGAAGAACTACCTTCATCCATCCTATTTTTGGAAGGTAAACCTTCGATGAAGTTAAGTTGATCTGGTAGTTCTGAGGAATCTGGAATGAGAAATTGTTATCCTTCTTACTCTTTTTTGTAGGAAAATCTCCATTTCCTTCAAAGAAGTTCTTGAATCCAGTTAATAGATTCCTATTGGTTTGTTGTAAGGATTGCGAGTTCAGATTTTTCATCCATGGATGAAGTTCTTTCAACAAGGTAAGATTGTTATTGAGATCAATCTCAGTAACGTTGATCTTGAACTTGGAATACAACAAATTCTTAATGGATAGTGATCGGTTGTAGAGGAATCGAACTCCACCGAAATGTTGTTCTAACAAAGTCTTTTGTTCTTTGTCAGGGTAAATTCGATATTTATAGCCTCTTTTCATTGAAATCACTATTCAAAACAGTTAGTTTGGTAGAAACTTGTATGTTTGCATAGGATATATGCTTTTTTTGTTGTGGGACGCTTACATCCCCTGAGCTAAAGACTCAGGGGTTTTACGCTCCGATTATAAAAACAGATTTAAATTGATTGTGTTTATCTAACAAATATCCTTATGAAAGCAATTAAATTATTTCAGATATCTTGAATATCACAATTGCTGCAAAGGATACCAGTAATGGCAATGTCGTCATGTTCAGCGAAGAGTCCAGTCTCTTGTTCCACTTTTCTGAAACTGACATGATTTCCTTTGCTGATAGTAAAAGGATAAGAGCGATAACCGCCAGCACGCCATATTCGGGTAGACCGATAGGTGTTGTCATGGATACAGCCCCCGCTGCACTTGATGATATCGTACTGGTTGTTGTTGAAATTGTACTCATCAGCATGTTTTAACTCCAGACTTACTATGATAATCTACTATTAAAACCTTTTGAAATCATATTGGAATTATAGGTTAAAATTTTGATCTGTATCAGCAAATATTCTAAATGATAGCCGCACACTTCCTGGTGAATAGTCCGTTCGCTTTTTCTCCATTTTCTGCACCTCCATCCCATAAGGCCCATTCAGACACACCCGCAAAGAACAAGTTTTTAAACTTATGAGGATACAGCCATCCGCCGCAGGCGGCATCTTCCTTTGCTGTTGTATTCAATATTCTCATCAAGTCATTGCTGGTGTAAGAATTGCTGACGATTATGTGCTGCGTTAAAAACACCCTGCAGGCACGAACAACAATATTTTATATGTTGGATTATTATATTTATATCCAGCAGTGCATTTGATGTTCTTTGTAGCTTAAGGATTCATCAGGACTAGAGCAAAAGGTCACTGTCTACAGAATAGACTTCAAATTATCAATCTTTGAGCCTTCACACCCACTCAAGCGTAGCGCTCTCACTCTCACTACAACTCCCATTGCAAGCAATGGGCAGTATCGCTGCTGTGCACTAAGCAGTAAAAAAAATAACGGTTGCCATCATAATATGGAAAACAAATGCCCCTCGTGCGGTTTTGATAAAGAATATTCAGAACATCCTCTATGTAAGTATTGTTACCATCGAGGTACTGTAGGAGCTGCGAAATTCTTGTTATTTCAAACTATGAGAGATAATGGGAATAAATACTTGACCGTCGAAGAGCTTACTGAGCTTGTTGATCTGGCCAAAAAGATAAAAGCAAAGATGTTCATGCATCTGTCAACTGTACATTGTCAACTGTCCTTTTAAGGAAGCCAGAAGGGTAGGCCATTCTATCCATGGTGCTGGTTGACATAATTTCCATTACCGATAGAGTTATTTTGCTTAAAATCTCCAATACAAATGGAGATTATATGCATTGTATCTCCATTTACAATGAAAACTTATATATGCCTTTTTGTTGAATACTATTTATGGACACGAAGCAGATAAAGGAACTTATAGTGGAACAAAAACATGAATTTGAAAGGGAAACACCGATAATAAGACGTCAGAAGATCGAAAAGATAGATAGTTTGTCCGGAATTCCTCATATTGTGATAATTACTGGTCTCAGAAGGGCTGGAAAAAGTACTCTTCTAAAGGAGATAAAAAGGCAGTATTATCCGGAAGAAAGTATCTATTACATGAACTTTGAGGATGAAAGACTGCTTGACTTCAATGTTAGTGACTTCAATACCCTTTACGAATCATTTCTGGAAATATCAGAGGAGAGCCGGATATTTTTCTTTGATGAGATACAGAACATACCTAATTGGGAATCATTTGTAAGGCGAATGTATGATCGTGGTTTCAAATTCTATATAACAGGATCTAATTCTTCATTAATGAGCAGGGAGCTTGGAACAAAACTTACGGGAAGACATGTGAAACTTGAGCTTTATCCATTCTCATTCAAAGAGCTGATAGCATCGCTGGGTATTGATACAGGGAAGGAGTTCTATCTTACCGAGGAAAGAGCAAGGATAAAAAAAGAATTTGGCCAGTATCTTGAAAATGGCGGAATTCCTGAATACTATATTTACAGGAACAAGGACATAATGAGAAATCTTTATGATAATATTCTGTATAAGGACATTATCGTAAGGTATGGAATAAAGGATGAGGCTGCAATAAGGTCGCTTGCAAATTATATCATAACCAATCCCGGAACGGAGATAAGTTATAATCGACTGAAAAATGTTCTGAATATTGGCAGTCAGACCACAGTAAAGAATTATATTGATCATCTGGAGAATTCTTACCTGATATTCACCATAAATGCTTTTGACTATTCTCTTAAAAAGCAGATGTATTCAAAGAAGAAGGTCTACGTTATTGATACGGGTCTTATGAACATTCTTGCATTCAAATTTTCAAGGGACATCGGCAAAATGCTTGAGAACATAGTATTCCTTGAGCTGAAGAACAGGGAACATGATGTTTATTATCACGCGGGTAAGAACGAATGTGATTTCATAATAATGGAAAAGCAAAGTATCACAAAGGCAATTCAAGTGACTCAAAGATTACAGGAATCTAATAAAAAAAGAGAGATTGGCGGTCTTATTGAAGCCATGGACAGATACAAACTTCAGGAAGGTCTTATACTCACAGAAGACACTGAAGATCTGTTCGAAAAAGATGGTCGGAAAATAACTGTAATGCCTGTCTGGAAATGGTTGCTTGAGTAGATCATCTGATATCCCATCCCTTATTACTTCATTACAATATATGAACTCTGCGAACTATTTTTAATAGTCCTGAATCCATTTCAAAGCAGTATTCATAACATAAATTGTTATATTATCAAAATCATCCAAGGTATAATCAAAATAAGAATGAGCTTGTCACACTCCCCGATGTAATCGGCTTCCAACTCTCCGGTCTTAGTGTCATTCTGACACGTCAAACGTTGTACGGTACATATAGTATTCCGAAAACCTCTAGTGAACTAACACCCATTTTACTGGATGGTAGTCCGCCTTTTTGAAGAACTCATAAGCTCTTCGATATCATCTAAATCAAAAACAATAAACTCCAGATTTTCCTTTCCCCGGATCTTCCTGGCTATCAGGCAGTCATTTCAGTTGTGCATTGTATTCTACAGGTGTGGCAAATATCTAAAGTCCAGCAGATCAAAAAATGTTTGGCAATAATAAGGGTCATGCCTCCAGCTAAAAGCCCTTTGTAAGGGTCAAAATCTCTCTATAAACAACAAAATTGCTCAGGATGTTACCAGATATAGGGCGAGCATTTTTGAGGTGTTTTAGGCTCGAAATTTGACTTTTTTCAAAGAGGACATTTGGATATATAGCAAACATCATTATTGAATTAACTATTACTATGAAGTTACAAAATAAATTTATATATATATATAATTATTATATTATAGCCGTGCTTAATCCAGCACTACATTTGATGTTCTTTGCAGCTTAAGGACTCATCAGAACTAGAGAAAGAGGCCAATGTATACAGAATGAACTTCGAATTGATCGATCTTTGAGCCTTCACACCCACTCAAGCGAAGCGCTCTCCCTCCCAGTACAACTGCCCCTGCAATGGGCAGTATCCTTGTAGTGCACTAAGCAGTAAAAAAAATAACGGATGCCATCATAATATGGAAAATGAATGCCCATCATGCGGTTTTGATAAAGAATATCCAGAACATCCTCTATGTAAATATTGCTACCAAAGAGGTACTATAGGAGCCTCGAAATTCTTGTTATTTCAAACTATGAGGGATAATGGAAATAAATACCTGACCGTTGATGAACTTACTGAGCTTGTTAATCAGAATCCCAACAGAAAACATAAGGTTCAAAGAAGTGCCGTATATAAGATACTTCATCGCTATTCCCGCTATTATGAACAGGCAAAAGCAAGAAGGAAAGGATATCTTATACTTAAAAAGGAAATTCCTCGAAAGAAAGGCCAGAGGGGAAGACCGCAGATCAAGTATAAGTTGAGTTCTCGTTTATTGAAAAGGGTTGATTATTATGAGAGGCGATGGAAAATAGGTCTACCGTTTAATAAGCATCCCAATAAAGGGAAAAAATTCAAGATGACTCTGGAATATTTTAAAAGAGCAAGAAGAATTGAGATTAAGTTAAAAAAGGGAGAATATGAGCTCTATACATACATTCTGGTCTAGTGCATCACGCTCATGAAGGAATTTATTTTGTTTTTTGTATTTCCTGAACGATAATCAATTTTTAGATTTTTCTCAGATTGGGATTGCAATCTGTCGGTATGGAATCTTTTTACTGCTGATTGTACCATTTCCTTTTCTTCGTCACCTTTGTGTGTCAGGATAATGATCTTATGAGCTGGGAACTGTTTGATGCTTTCTATCAGTTTGTCAGGGGGAAACCAACTGGTACCAGATGCGTGAGCATCTTTGCTTTTTCCATGATTGAACATTATATTTAATTCAATATATATGCTTTTATTAAATTGACATTATTCAATTAAATATTGATTTTAAGTATTATTAGGTAATACAATTATACGTTTGTATGTGAATCTGACTTTTCGGTGGGATTTTTGTGGAAAAACATTATTTTGTGAGCTTAACAATAAAGTATCATCATTGTTTGAATCAGAACTAACTGTTGTTCATGTGGATTATTCCTCAGTCATTATTGTAGGCGATCTCCATGGCAATCTTGAAGCATTGGATTTTATATTAGAGAAAGGAGAGGAACTTGATTGCAGTAATTATATCTTTCTTGGAAATTATGGTGACAGGGGTGATAATTCAGTAGAGGTGATCTGTCGGCTTTTCAAATTAAAACTTGATAACCCAGATGGCGTGATCCTACTTCGTGGTAATCATGAAACTGCAGGAACTAATGCTTACTATGGACTTTATGATGAACTGGATAAAGACGATGAGGTGTTTTCTCTTGTCAACAGGACATTTGAAAAGATGCCCATTGCTGCAGTTTTAAGTATAAAATCGCTGTTAAGTACTTCTCACGTTTTTTGTGTCCATGGAGGAATAGGGGAGCCAGTAACTCTTGATCAAGTTAGAAAAGAGGATTGTCATCCTTACCTGTGGAACAATCCTCAGGACGAAAAGGGGCTGAAAGAATCTTCTGAGAGGTTGGGGGCACAGATATTCGGTCCAGATATCTGTGAGAAGTTTCGAACATCGAACGATATTAGCATGATAATAAGGGCTCACTCGGAATTAAAGGACGGTTACAAGTGGTGGTTTGATGGAAGGTTATTATCCCTATTCTCAACACCTGAATACACTGAATTAGACGATGATGGAGCATTTGTATTCATAGAGCAGGATGAATGGAAAATGCTGGATGAGGAACTGAATATATTTGTTTTTGGCAGGTCACAAAGGTCAAAAGATGATTCATATTCTTTGTTGAATATTATAAGCCATAATTCTGAAAGATTTGAATTCTATGATTCTGAAACTGATAGTACTATATCAGTACTATTCCGTTTTTTTAAAGAAAATAATATTCTGGTTATTAGTTATAATCACGGGGAAGAGTGTCCATTATGGGAGAGGGTAGTAATTGCAGATGAATATACCTTCACTGAAGCAAATACTATTGATAAAGTGATTTTTGAGTGCAGATCGATCGAAACATTGGATGATCTATATCCTCTGCTTGCTAAGCATTCTCTTGAATGGAAACGGCTTTTGGATTTTGATGAGGATGATTTGTAGCTTTTAAGAGCTAGATTCAAATTAGCAAATCTCTCACCTGAACAGCCACTTCCACAGTGGAACAAAACTGATGCCATCTTCCTCTTTTTCAATGTATCCCATACCAGTTTATCATCAACAACAAAATAAGCATGTATAATTCGGTCCCGCATTCCTGCAATTGAGCTCCATGGGAGCTCAGGTGCAAGTAGCTTACACTTTCGGGCAATGCCTTAGTGGCCTCGCCTAATATATCGAATTGTCTGACTACAGCACTTTTTGTTTTCTCCTCACCAAGGAATTCTTCTTCATCCATTCCCCTTGTGAAATCTTCAATGGATTCTACTGCATCGATCATTTCAGAAAGGTGAATTGAAGGCGTCCTCATAAAGCCACCATTTCTTTAAGGACTTCATTCTTCATCATTGGATTTAAAGCTCTTATGGAAACCACATCTACAGGTAATCCGAGCATTTCTTCAAGGTAGTCTCAAAGTCCCACAAGATCAAAAAGAGTAGCACCATCTTCAAACTTCACAAGCAGATCAACGTCACTGGTGGCCTTTTCTTCACACCTGGCATAAGATCCGAAGATACCAACAATTTCTGCTTTGAACAACTGCCTGATATCATTTCGATGTTCTTTGATCCTTTCAATTGACATACGCGTTTTGACGTTTCATGCATAAATAGCTTCTCCATTTTGCGTCAAAGACCAACTTTATTCATAGTAGTTTCACTTCTTCTTTAAGGACTCGTTCTTTTAGAGGATAGGACTCTATCTGTCTGTTCATATTTTTACTCCATAGTATATACATTCGTGTTCTTATTTGATTGTAATTTAAAAAACAAAGGATCTTATCTGCTTATACTGGTATTTGAGCATTTTAGATACCTTTTCGAGGAATTTAATGGCTTAATAAGCTTTGCCTTGGTGATCATAGATTCGGCTGATGTTAACCAGATCATCTGTTACTTTCCTTATGTTCCCGATCTCCTGGTTTATTGCAGGGGCCTGCTTAACTCTTGTCACTGCAAATCAACATTATATAATCTAAAAGCATGTTTTTGCATCACCTTCTTCCTTAGTTGACCAAATTTTAAGAGCTTGAACAATATAGATACTTAGCAATCCAAGTCTCACAATTTTATATACAGTGGTCTTTGAATATGGTTAAAGGTGAGGCACCTTGTAAACAAACACAGTTTTGGTGCCTCTGTCCTTTCAAGTTTGAGATGTATCCAACATCTCTTCAACCCACCACCCACACAACCCACTATTTGTGTGGTCTTATGAGGCACCTTATTAATCTCCACGCTTAATGGTTCCTCTTTCTTCCATGCCTGAACTGGTCTATATCCAACTTTGGTCCACTCTCAGGATTTACGAGCTGTCGGTCGCTCGTACCACTAATATGTAATTTTTTTATTTAACTTAAACTCTTCTTAATATGGACAAAAATAAAATTTTTGTATTAATGTCAATTTTTCAAAGGTATCTGAATTTAAGATGTAAAATTTTGTCTTTATTGTACAAAAAATAATATATACTTTTTAAAGTAAAAATAATTATGTAACAAATCTTTATTCAAAGCAATATAATCATCCGCCGCAGGCGGCACGTTCCCTTATAATAGTTAGTAGCTTTTAAATGCTCACATATGTCTGAAAAACAAAACTGCCAAATAGCCATAGAAATGAATGCAAATGACTCCTATGGTTGTTATTTTAAGCCGCAGAACAGTCTGGATAGAAGAATTTGAAAGGGGCTGTGAAGATGGTGTTCTGGAAAGGTATTTTAAAAATAAAAAGTAAAGAAGTTATGTCAACTTGTTTGGCCGATCACGCTTTGTTATTGAATTCCATGAGCGTGGTTTTTTGAATGATCTCTAAGTTCATCGTTTACAAGACTATTTTTAATGTGCTTGATCTCATCGATCTTGGCATCGAAACTTGTATTTATT
>Ga0182238_1000147_pt1 | contig 23838 bp, 25 predicted proteins | sample hydfrates6_PW_90_FD_132439 | JGI IMG/M metagenome (GOLD analysis project Ga0182238, IMG submission 132439) | Subsurface microbial communities from deep shales in Texas, USA - hydraulic fracturing test 6_PW_90 | ecosystem: Environmental > Aquatic > Deep subsurface > Shale gas/oil reservoir >... | reverse complement strand
GTGGGCTGCAGTCCGGCGGTAATTTCGTCCAGATCCGGATATCCGGTAGGAATGCCGGTAACCAGATCCTGACGGTCCACCCTCTGCTCCAGGAGGTGGAAGACATCCTGAATAAGCTCCTTGCTGGAACGAAAGACAGGTTTGCTTCTGGCGTCCGTGACTGAAAAAATATTTTGCTCGGAAAGATCCAAAAGTTCGTCCACCTCAGTGCCCGGACTGAAGCTGTTGCTTATGATCTCCGAGGCGGATTGGATCAGATTGCGACGCAGAGACTTGTCCTTGACTATCTGGGCGTAGTGCAGGGCACTGGAACTGACGGCAACTGCCTCGGCCAGCTCACCGAGGTAAGCGGCTCCGCCCACACCCTCCAGATCCTCCCTGTTTTCCAGGTGATCGGCTATGGTCAGGAGGTCAATCGGGGAATTCTTGCGATAAAGCTCCAGAAAGGCCTGGTAGATAATGCGGTGGGCCGGGGAATAAAAATCGTTTTCATCCAAGAGATCCACCAGTTCGTGCATGATCGCATTGGACAAAAAAACCCCGCCCAAAACCGCCTGTTCGGCTTCCAGGTTATGGGGGGGTACTCTTTGAAGAAGGTCGGCGGAAGTCCTTTCCAGACCTCCGCCGCCTGCTCCTGATTCCTTGCCTTTAGGAAATGCTCTAGGATTCTTCCTGTTCTGATTCTGAGCCATGTCTGACCACTTTTATCCGTAATGTGGCCTTAACATCAGGATGGAGCTTGATTTCCAATTCGTATTCACCCAAGGCCCGGATGGGATCTTCCAAAACAATCTTGCGCTTGTCTATGTCAATGCCTTTTTCTTCCAGGGCCTCGCCGATATGGGCCGTGGTAACCGAACCATAAAGTTTGTCGTTTTCACCGACACGCACGGGTATAACAAGCTCGGTGGAATTTATCTTTTCCGCCAGCTCTTCCGCGGCAAAACGGATGGCGTCCATCTTTTTCTGCAGTTTTTTGCGCTCGGTTTCAAAGGCGCGCATGTTTCCCTCGGTGGCCAGCATGGCCTTGCCCTGGGGTAAAAGATAATTGCGGCCGTATCCCGGCTTTACCTTAACTTCTTCCCCGAGTCTTCCCAGATTGTCTATATCTTCTCTCAAGATTAAACGCATGTCGTCTCCCTATACGGTCTTCTTCCTGACCTCTGTACTATGGGTTGCAGTGTAGTACATAAGCGCCATCTGCCTAGCCCTCTTGATCTCCCGGGTGAGCTGGCGCTGATGCTTGGCGCATGTACCGGTTATCCTCCTGGCCAGGATCTTGCCCCGATCCGTGACAAAATCGTTGAGCAGATCAGGATTCTTGTAGGTCAACTGCAGATCCCCGTTGGCACAAAAACGGCAGAACTTCTTGCGCGGGGTGAATTTCTTGAATACCATTCTAGCTCGCCTCCTGTGCAAATTCATCTTCCAATTTGACTGTCAGGAATTTAAACACCTCGTCAGCCATGCGTATATTACGTTCCAGCTCGGACACCTTCTCCTCCGGAAGGCCATATTCCAGGCGAACGTAACGCCCCCGGGTGACCTTGCGCACCGGATAGGCAAGCTGCTTTTGTCCCCAGTCGTCGACTTCGGCCACCTGGCCTCCGTCGCGCTGAACTATGCCGGACAATTTGTCCAGCAGGGTCTGGCGCCCCTCGGACCCTACTTCCGGATCCAATAAGAGCAAAGTCTCGTACTTTTTCATCCTTTCGACTCCTCCTTGTGGTCATTTTTGGCTCCTGCACGAGGCAGAAGCAAGGAACAAAAAAATTTAGTTCATAATGCTTATACATGTCAAGAAACAGAGCAGCTGCAAATCATTTTGGACCGCTCACAGAAAAAATCCCAGGAGGCTCCCCTGGGACTTTAAGATCTTTTTGGTAGCGAGGGAGGGACTTGAACCCCCGACACTGCGGATATGAGCCGCATGCTCTGACCACCTGAGCTACCTCGCCGTGAAGAGGCACCATTTACAAGCATACACAAAAAAAATCAAGGGTAAATATGGGTGCCAATAAACGGCCCCGGGTGGATTGGACTACGCGGGCAAAACCTGTTAGCCAAACTCCACTTGAGGGGAGAACCCGGGCAAAAAGCCCGGCATGCTCCACTCTTTTCAGTACACACTTAAACCTCAACCCCAAATTAAAGATCATGCCCAAATTTACTCCTTTGCCTTTTTTCGGTTACGATTGGACACGTAAGGAAATAACCCCGGATCATGTTTTGGCCCCGCCCTACGACGTCCTTTCCCCTGGGGAAAGGCAGGCCTTGGCGGATAAAACCGGGCACAACGTGGTAAATATCGATTTGCCCCGGACTTACGAGGATGCGGCCTCGCTTATAAAGAGCTGGATAGACAGCCGCGTATTGGTGCGTCGGGAAAAGCCGGTTTTTTTGCTCCAGGCCACCGAATACGAAGTGGACGGGCGAAAGCTCGTAAGATGGGGGGTTATGGGCGGAATGCAGCTCACCCCGTATGGCCAGGGCCAAGTATATCCGCATGAAAAAACCTATCCCAAGGCCAAAGAGGACCGCCTGGCTCTGACGCGGGCGGTGCAGGGTCAATTGAGCCCGGTATTCGGCGTGTTTGACGACCCGGAGCTCAACTTTACCGCCCTGGGAGAAGAAATGAGCGGTGTACAGCCGGAAATAGTGGCCGAACTGGACGAATGCCGGCACAGTTTATGGGTGCTTCCGGAGAAGTACAACCAGAAGTTCAGTGAGCTGCTGGCGGACAAAAACGTATTTATTGCCGATGGTCATCACCGCTATGAAACCGCCCTGGCCTATAAAGAGGAAAAAAACCGGGAACAGGGTCCCGGTCCCTGGGACTATGTGTTTACCTACCTAAGCAATATCTCCTCCCCCGGTCTGGAGATCTTCCCTTATCACCGTGTCCTTTCCCGCAACCGCGAATTCGATTTCCGGGAAGCGGCAAAAAAGGCCGCCCAGTTTTTTGAAATCCGGGATCTGGGGAGTTCAACCGAATTTCCGGACAATGCCCCGGCCAACTCCTTTATCCTTGTCTTGGCGGATTCAAGTACGCTTTTTATCCCCAGTTTTGAATCCCGGGACATATTCGACGGAATCGGTTCGCATGTATTGAACCAGTTCTTTCTGGAAACCGCCCTGGGCCTTACTGACGCGGACCTGTCCTCCGGAGACTTTTTGTCCTACACCTTTTCCGCAAAACTGGCCAAGGAAAAGGTGCGTCAAGGTGACAGCCAGGCTGCTTTTCTGCTCAAACCGGTGCCCATGGAAGTGATGCGCGGCGTATGCAGCTCCGGCCGGGTCATGCCTCGCAAATCCACTTTCTTTTACCCCAAGCTGCCAACCGGCCTGGCCTTCTATCTATTCAGATGACGGAGTGGGAGTACGCCCGGGCCCGGTTTCCGCGCGGGCTTTTGCAGCCGCAAGACGGGTTCAGATTTTCCGCGGACGCGCTTCTTTTGAGTGCATTTGTCCGGCCCGGGCAGAATTCAAATCTAATAGATCTCGGCTGCGGATGCGGAGTGGTGGGCATGGGGGTTTTGCTTAAAAATCCGGGAAAGGCCGTGCATGTCAGGGCCGTGGATAAGGATGCGCAAATGGTTGAGCTCTGCGGCAAAAATGCCGCCAAACTGGGGCTGGAAAATGAACTGTACCCGGACCGGCTCGACCTGGGTGAAAAAGCCCTGCCCAATGAAACCTTTGATCTGGCCGTGGCCAATCCACCCTATCATTCCCGGCAATCCGGGAGATTTCCCCAGAAAAAAGGTATGTTGACAGCTGCTTTCGATGATGCGGACAAGGATTCGCTTTCCGTCTTTCTTTCAGCCGCAAAGAAAACCCTTAAAAACCGCGGCAATATATGCCTCGTGTACCGCAGCGAAAGGCTTCAGGATATCCTGATCCGCATGGAGGAAAACCGGCTGCGGGCAAAAAGGATGCGCTTTGTTCACGGCCAAAAGGAGCAGGAAAGCAGGGTGGTGCTTATCGAAGGGGTCAAAAACGGCGCTCCGGGCGGATGCAGACTGGAGCCGCCGCTCATTTTGTACGAAGGTTCACGACTTACCAGGCAAGCCCTTGAATTCTGTCCCTTCCTGGCCTGCAACGCGGAGCGCGGCCGGGAAAAAATGTAGTTCCCCCCAAAAACTGGACAATAAGCTAAGGTGGGTTTCAGAAAATCCGCAATTCCAGTATTGGGAGGGAAAATGCACACGCGAAAAAAGCACAACTCTTCTTTCAAGGCCCAGGTTGCCCTGCAGGCTTACAAGGGCGAAAAGACCATTGCCTAGCTAGCCTGGCAGTCCATGGTCCATCCCAGATTTCCAGATGGAAGAAACAGCTCCAGGACAACACTGCCCAGATATTCAATGGCTCCCATAAAAAGCAGACCAAAGATGCTGAATTATACCGGCAAATAGGCCAGCTCAAGGTTGAACTTGACTGGCTCAAAAAAACTGGATTACCCGGTCAAGCCGGGTAATGACGGCGGTGGGTAGCCCTTATCTTCGGGGCTGATCCAAGTTGTTCGGAATTTCCACCTTCCGCCATCCCTGACGCGGATCAAGGGGACGGAAAATGACAACGGTTAGTCAATTCAGTATTTATAATTCAAGAACCTTTAAATTAAGCTAGCTAAGCCTTGCTTGCGGGGTCTCAACAACAAAATTTTGCACAGATTTTGAGACGAGCCCGAAAGGAATTGGGGACATCGACGTTGGAAGTGAATTATTCCGCCCCGATATCCGGACATTCCTCCCCGTTTTCCCGGCATTTCTTAAACAAAGAGGCAGCGCGTACAAAATTCTCCGCCCACTGATCGTGTCCCAGGGCATGTATATGGGTATACCCGGCCATTACGTTGCGATAAAGCATGCAGTCCATAGACTGGGAAATCCCCACACCGCGACTTAAACTCAGGGCGAAAGTTAAATTTTCCTCCCCAGTCGGCCGGCAGCTGGAGTAATGAAATTCATGACCGCACACCTGGGAATTTAAGGTAAAAAAAGGATTTTTTCGGATGATTTTTCCCTGCACATAACCGTGCCCCTGCGGTTTTTTGCTCACATCCGTCTCCACCGGCAAAACCCCCAGCAAAGGGAAAGTCTGGCCCGCATAGGTAAGCCTTTGCCCCAGATACATAAACCCTCCGCATTCAGCATAAACCGGCAACCCCTGCCGGATAAGCCCGGACAGGGAAGTCTTCAGCCCGTGGTTCTCGGAAAGCCCCATTCCCAAAGTCTCCGGAAAACCGCCGCCTAGATAAAGGCCGTGTATCTCCGGCCACGGCTTTTTCTCCAAAAGGCTGAGTTCCACCACAGAGGCACCGGCCCTCTGCAGGGCCTGAATATTTTCCCGGTAATAAAACCAAAGAGCGGCATCCCGAACATAGCCGATAACCACCCCGGAACCCGGTCCGGGAGAAAAGGCAGGCTCGGGTACGGGCCCGGACCCGGATGGAGCCGCGCGGGCCACCTGCATGAGACGGTCTAGGTCCAGGCAGTCCGCTCCCAGCTTGGATAAAAAGGAAAAAATATTGTTTGTCTCGTTAAATTCCTGATCGGATATAAGCCCCATGTGGCGTTCAGGTATAAGATTTTCCCGGATCTTGGGAAATTCGCCCAAAACAGGTACATCAGTATAGGTTTCAATACTGCGGCGGACAATTCCTTTGTGTCGATTGCCTGCGGTTTGGTTCAGTATAGCCCCGGCCACATGTACGTCCGGCTCAAATGTAGTACAGCCGTGGACCAGAGCGGCCATGGTCCGGGTGGACTTGGTACAGTCCAGGACCAAAACAACCGGAGTCTTAAGCAGGCGGGCCAACTCGGATGTGGAAAAAGTGCCCTGGACATCCTTGCCGTCAAAAAGCCCCCTGTTGCCTTCAACAACAGCAACATCGCATGATTCGGCATAGCTCCAGAAAAGATCGCGGACGCGGGCGGAGGGAAAAAGAAAAGGATCCAGATTCGAGGCCTCCTGACCGGCCGCTAGGCTCAGCCATTTGGCATCTATATAATCCGGACCCTTCTTAAAAGGCTTAACTTTTACATTCTGGTCCTGCCAAGCGCGGCAAAGACTGAGTGCTGCAATGGTCTTTCCCGAGCCGCCTTTCAGGCCAGCCAGGACCAACCGGGGATAGTTCACGCTCAAAGCAGGCAAATGCAGGTAATAATGTGCACTGCACTCAAAACCTTACACAGGCCTTAGGCACCTTCTTCGTCGTGCTGCTTGCCTGCACCGGCCAGACCATACATGGTGGTACTGCCGCTGGACCAGAATTCAAGCTTTTGCTCGTTAATGAGCTCGGTCAAAAGTTTCTTTACTTCCCGGGCTTTCATCTCATCTGCCAAGAGCTTGGAAAAATCATTAAAATAAAACTTGGTCTTGGTTTTGGATTTGGATTGGCAATAATCCAGAATCTTCTGTTTGGCTTCTTCCTTATCCATTTTCTCTCCTTGTTTAAGGCGGGTGCCCGGACTACGGGCACCCGATTTTTAACATATGCTAGAACTTGAAGTTAGTGGTCTGTCTCCAAGTATAGTATGCGGGATCACGGAAGTCATCAATCAGATGATGGGTGAATTCCAGGTCGCACTTTTCAAAGAAGCGCTCCCAACCGATCCGGTCCGCCCAGTCACCAACGCGCTCGTATTTTTTGGCGTCTTTTGCGTAGGCCTCAACGATCTGACGCATGGTCTTGGCCAGTGTCGGCCACCGCGGCGGTTCGTTGGGAACAAAGGCTACAACCACCTTGGAGAACTTGGGTTCACTGATACGGTTGGAGATCTTGCCGCCGGCCATGATGACCAAACCGTCGCCTTCCTGGTCGGCCAGGGGCAGAGACGGGCACATGGTGTAGCAGTTACCGCAGAACATGCAGCGCTCGCGCTTGATTTCCACGGACTTGACTTCCTTTTCCGAACCGTCTTTCTCGCTCTTTACGGTCTTTTTCTTGGGCCGGATGGCGCCAGTGGGGCAGGCGGCCACGGCCAAGGGGAGCTCGCAGAGGTCGTCGATGAATTCGTCGTCGATCATCGGCGGTTTGCGATGGTACCCGAGGATGGCGATGTCCGAGCAATGCACGGCACCACACATGTTCAGGCAGCAGGCCATGGAGATGCGCAGCTGGGCCGGCAGTCTCATCTGCTGGAACTCTTCGAACAACTCGTCCATAACCACTTTCACGGTACCGGAGGCGTCTGTTGCCGGTGTATGGCAATGGATCCAGCCCTGGGTATGCACGATATTGGTCAGACCGGCACCTGTGCCGCCAACCGGGAACTTGTAACTCCCACCGGGGTGTTTCACCCCATTTAGATATTTCTTGAGTTCGGTTGCTTTGTCCTGGCTGTCCAGAAGGAACTCAACGTTGTTACGGGTGGTAAAGCGGACGTAACCGTCGCAATACTTATCCGCGATCTCGCAGATTTCGCGGATGGTCTCCACGCTCATGAGCCGGGGAGTACCGGCGCGCACGGTGTACACCTCATCCCCGCTTTCAGCCTTGTGCACCAAGAGACCGGGTTCCAGTATCTCGTGCCACAGCCATTTGCCCATGTTATTCTTAATAACCGGAGGCAAAAAATCAGTAAAGTGCCGAGGACCAATATCAGTGATCCTGTCCTCCATCGGCTTGTCTGGATTGTATCCGGATGAAATAAAAGCCATTTTAGACCTCCTAATTTATCTCTGGTGGTGTTTGCGGAATTCCTGGATGTCACGATCCCAGCCACCGGGCACCTCATCTTCCTTCCAGAAGATATACGGATTGTGCCGCGGTTCCTGTACATGCCTCGGATCCGGTTCGATACCGGTTGCTTCCAGAAGCTTCTGGAAGCCCTGGCGCTTCATCAGCTCACCCAGGCGTTCACGGTTCTTGCCTTCTTCCATCCACCAGTCCCATACGCCTTCAATGACTTCCTTTACATTGTCGTAAGGCTCCTCAACCTTCATGAAGGGAACCAGCAGGGAGGCCATCTGTGCGCCGTCCAGGATCGGGGCCTTGGCACCGCAGAGGATGGAAAGGCCGCGGTCATTACCGATGCGCAGGGCGCGGGGCATGACGTTTATGCAATGCATGCACCGGGTGCATTCCTTGTCGTTTATCTTCAGCTTGCCGTCTTCCATCCACATGCACTTGGTGGGACAGAGGTCGATGACTTCCTTCTGGATGTCAAACGGTCCCCAGTCGCCGTCGGCATGCGCTCCGCCGTTGGGCTTCAGTTCTCCGCCCACGTAACCGGCCACAGCTTCCTGGTCGATGCGGATTTCATCCCGCCAGGTACCGATAAAGGCCATGTCCGAGCGGGCGATGGAGGCCACGCAACCGTTGGGGCATCCGTCGAATTTGAATTTGAATTTATACGGGAAGGCCGGGCGATGCAGCTCGTCCTGGAACTCCATGGTCAGCTGGTAGCAAAGCTCCTGCGTATCATAGCAGGCCCATTCGCAACGGGACTCGCCCAGGCAGGTGGCCGGGGTACGCAGGTTGGAGCCGGATCCGCCAAGATCCTGGTTCAAATTATGGGTAAGCTCGTAAAAGATCTCTTCCAGCTGCTCGGTGCGGGTCCCGAGGAAGACGATGTCCCCGGTGGCCCCGTGCATGTTGGTCAGCCCGGAACCGCGGAATTCCCACAGATCGCAGAGCTTGCGCAGGTAATCGCTGGTGTAGTATTTTCCGGAAGGCTGATTCACGCGCAGGGTGTGAAAATGAGCCACGCCGGGAAACATCTCCGGCTGGTCGCAATAGCGGCCGATAACGCCGCCGCCGTAGCCGAACACACCCACGATCCCGCCGTGCTTCCAGTGCGTGGTGCCGTCCTTGAAGGAAAGCTCCAACACGCCGAGCAGGTCGTCGCAGACGTCTTCCGGGATCTGCAGCTCAACGTTGTTCGGGTTTTTATGTCTGGCCTCAGACTCCCTCTTGATTTCATCCACGAAACTCGGCCATGGACCGCTTTCAAGCTGGTCCACAAGTGGTGTTTCATGTTTAGCCATTTTACATCCTCCTTAAATTATGGTTCCACCCATCATGTCCTGAGACTGCGGATCAAAGATAAACACATATCTTCGCTTCAGTCCAGGGCAATTTAACCCCAGAAATTACTGCAGTCTATATATTGTGAATTATTCCACGATTGCACCTAGTTGTCAACCGGGAAATCCTCTTTTGCCGGGTATATACTAATAAGGACAAAAGAGGCTAGCCAGCCTGCTCCTTCAATTTGGACTCCAGTTCTTCCTTGATTTCCCCGGGGACTTCAAACCCAGATTCTTCCGCCTTGGAGAAATATTCCGCAGCCTTTTCAAATTCATCCCTTTCCATGCATACTAGGCCCAGGTTATTATAAGCCGGGCCGAAATTGGGTTCCAGCTCCAGGGCCTTGTTACTCTGCTTTTCGCATTCAACCAGATCGCCCTGCATCAGATAGGCACTGCCCAAGGAGGCATGGGCCTGGATAAACTGAGGATCGAATGATAGGGCCCGGCGGAAGCAGGCCACAGCCTTGTCCACCTCGTGCTTCTGCAAATGGACAAAACCCATGTTGCTGTGCGGGACTGCAAACCTGGGCCGGATCTGAGTGGCCATCTTATTGAAGTTGTAGCAGGTATCCAGATCGCCCTCGTGCATGGCAATGCCGCCCAGCTGCACATAGGCCTCGGCCATCTCCGAGGATTTCTGCAGGGCATCCTTGAACGCCTTTTTGGCTCTCTCAAAATCCCTCTTGCCCAGATAGGCCACCCCGAGATTATATGTGGTAATGGCACAATCCGGATGCTTTTCCAGATATTCATTATACTCGGATATCAGTTCATCCGGTGTCTTTCTTTCCTGTTCGCTCATGATCTATTCTTTCCTGTGGTTTTGCTTGAATTAACTTTTCGCCTGGTCGCCGGGACCAGGCCGTGTTTAAACGTGCTTTTTAATTTCTCTGCCTTCTTTTTCCAAAAGTCGAGCGTACCAAAGGGAAAATTCGAACATGGCCCGGTATCTGTCCTCACCGTTGACCACCCCAACGCATATGTCCAAGACACCCTGCCCGTAGGCCCCGCTGTAATCCTCAGGGCTGGTCTCGGACAGAAACTGCTGAACAAGCTGCCGGGTCGTCCTCTGGGTGCTGTCTGTGCGGATTTCAATGGGATTTTTCGGCTCCTGAAAAGGATCCCACTTATCGTACCCGATACGATCCACGAACTTCCTTCTCCGCGGGGCCATCTTCTCATACATGTACTTTTTGTGTTCTTCCTGCTCCGGCGTCAGCTTGCGCATGTCTACTCACCCCCTCCAATTACCCAGTCATCAACACCTTGGGATGTTGCAGCTCCATGCTCAAGAGGCTTTTCGTCCTTTTTAATCCCCAGATACTCGGAATCGAATTCAGTCAAAAGGGCCGTGGAAACCGGGAGCAGCATGGTGTGCAACTGTTTGTACTTGGAGCCGATGTCCGCGGCCAGCTCCTGGCTCATGCGGGCCAGATTCTGGTGGACATTGCGCATCTTCACCGTTGGATACTTCTCCCCGGTCACAAATCCGGTCTTTCCGCAGGTGTGCGTCTCCCCTTCAATATCCAGGGGCAGGCCGTAAAGACGGCAGGTTGCTGGGCGACACTCATACAATGCGCATTTGTCGTCATCCCTTAAAAGCGGACAGCGCAGCCTTTCCCGGGACACTTTGCTCAAGAGTTCCTCGTTATCCCGGCCCTCTTTGGAAGAGGCCCGGGCCATATCCTTTTTCAGCTTGTGCACTTTGCGGTCCGCCTTGTCCGCATCAATAAGTATTCGGTCCCGCTCGTCCTGGCCCAGGATTCCAAACTTGTGATTCAAATACAGGGCCTCCACCAGATGAAGGTCAAACAGGGCATAGCAGCAATCCGTACAGCCCTGGCGGCATGTTATTTCCTGCGGGTAGTCCTTTTGCATGCGCTCAAATATGGAATCCAGCTGCTGGAGAAATTTTTCATATTTTGCAAAATGCTGGGTAAAATCAAGACTCATTTTTACCTCTTCGCGGGTATTCACGTCCGCTTAGGCTTTGATAAATTTTTGTTTAGTTTGGTCAACCGCAGGGTAATTTTTAAGACTTACCCCTTAATTTGTTGCGAAGGACTTTAAATCAAATATCAGCAGTTGGCAATATTATCAGAGGGAGGGAAATTAAAGAAGTTGATGCGGGACGGACCGGGTAGCCCGTCCCGGTTGGCTAAATTTCTTCTATGGTAATGGCTTCCTGCTCGCATACTTCCACGCAGGATTCGCATCCCAGGCACTCTTCCTCGTTCACCACCACGGCCTTGCCGTCCTGAAGTTCATAGACCTCCACCGGGCAGACGTCCACGCATTCACCGTCGCCGATACACTTGTCGTTATCCACCGTGATACTGTAAGGCATGACTATCTCCTTTAAACTACTTTTTTAAAAAACTACAAAACATTCCTTCCGGCCAATGAGCTACCCTGCCCCAGCCGAAAAATCACCTAGACGTTTAAGTCCTGAATTGTCAAGAGGAGCAATTAAAAAGCCCCGCAGTTGCGGGGCTCTAAGTGTTTAATTCAGTTGATTTCGATCAGGCATCCACTTCCCTTTTTACCCCGACAGCTACCTTGTACAGGACGGTCAAAAGGAAGAAACCGGCCGCATAAACCCCAAGGGAAATCAAAAGTTCCATCTTGGTGGGGATATACTCGGTGATGGTTTCCAAAGGCGAAGGAGTAAAACCACCGGCGATCATTCCCAGTCCCTTGTCGATCCATGTGCCGATAAAGATAAGCAGGCAGGAAAAGGCAAGGATGTTGTCCGAGCGGCGATTGCCGGGGAAAAGGAGGACTATCGAGGCCCCGAGCATAAAGATCATGGACACCCACATCCAGGCGGTATACACGCCCTTGCCGTGCAATCCGAAGAACAGATACTTAAGATGCGCCGAATGGGACGGTATCTGACTGTAGCCCACGGTAAACACTTCCAGGGCGATAAAGAAAAGCAAAAGTATTGTGCAGTAGGTTACAATCTTGGCCAGGCTTTGAACCGCCTCACCCGTGGGGTCCGGATTCCATTTGGAAACCATCTTGATGACAAAGATGAGCAGGATCAAAAGGGCCGGACCGGAGGCAAAGGCACCGGCCAAGAATTTGGGGGCCATAATCGCGGTCAGCCAATATCCCCGGCCGGGAAGACCGCAGTACAAGAAGGCGGTCACGGTGTGAATGCTTATCGCCCAGGGAATGGACAGATAGATAAAGAACTTGATCCAGTTCGGGGGCGGGACTTCCTTGCGTTCCGCCTGCAGGGTGACCCAGCCCACGAGAAGATTTATCAGCAGATAACCGTTTAGAACCACCATGTCCCAGAAGAGAATGGAATTGGGCGTGGGATGCAAAAGGACATTAAACAGCCTCTGCGGCTGGCCCAGATCGACTACGATAAACATCAGGCACATGGCAACGGAGGCGATGGCCAGAAACTCCCCGAGTATCAACACTCGGGCAAAACCCTTGTAATGGTGCAGATACTTGGGGATAACCATCATCACGGCCGAGGCCGCCACTCCAACCAGAAAGGTAAACTGGGCGATATAAAAACCCCAGGAGACGTCCCTGCTCATACCGGTGATGGTCAAGCCCTGATTCAGCTGTACCAGATAACACCCGGCACCTACTCCCATGATTACCAGTAAGAGGCCAAGCCAGCCCCAGTATAATCCGTTTCCTTTTACAGCTTTTTCCAGCATGACACTCCCCTTATATCAGGTAGTAGACACAGGGTTCCGTGCCTAGTTCGGGTTTACGTCTAATGGAATACCTTTCTTCCAGGGCCTTGGAGACATCGGAATGCGGATCTTCCAAATCGCCGAACAAAAGAGCTCCCTCGGAGACCTCCACACAGGCCGGCTGTTTACCCTCGGTCAGACGCTCGGCACAGAACTCGCATTTTTCCACAACTCCCTTGGTCCGGGTGGGAAAATCAGGCGTGGGCTCCTTTAGATGTTTCCGGGGATCACTGAAATTAAAGCTCCTGGAACCATACGGACAGGCGGCCATGCAGTACCTGCAACCGATGCAGCGATGGAAATCCATCATGACGATTCCGTCCTCGCGCTGAAAGGTGGCCTTGGTCGGGCACACCCGGACACAGGGCGGATTGTTGCAGTGATTGCAAAGGGACAATGTCTTTTCCTCCGGCACCTCCATGAGGCGGGAATGCATCTGCCCGGGGAAAAGGTGCTCAAAAGGCGCCGCCCAAATCCACTTGATTTCCTCCTCGGAATCAAACTCCGGGACATTGTGGATCTTGTGGCAGATATTCACGCATTTTTGCATTATCTTCTCGTTGAGGGCGTGGGTATCGACAGCCATGGCCCAGCGTTTGGCGTGCAATGCCTTGCCCTCGGCCCTGTCTCCGATAACCTCGCTTGTGGAGGCCCGCAATATGGAGGGACAGACACTCCATCCCAAAGCCGTAAGTCCGGCCAGCTTAAGAAACTTTCTTCTTGATGCGCTCATTACTCACCCCCCTCGGGTACTACGTGACAATCCCAGCAATACGGGGAGACATCCAAAGAATTATGACACTTGTCACAGAATTTTTCCTTGTCGGTATGACACTTCATGCAGGTCATGGTCAGGCTCTTCCAGTACACCTTGCCGTTCGGACTGTGGTAATATTGTTCCTTGTTCCGGACCACCTGGTCCCGCCAGTCGTTCAGAAGCTGCATATGCTCGGCCCGCATCTCCTGAGTCGGCAGCACGCATTCCTTGCCCTGTTTCGGTTTCTGCAGCTCGGGCTCCTTGTAGGCGGCACTCCCGATATTGAACCAAAAGGGAAAGGTGAACAGCACGACAAACACGGCCAGACCGACGATTATCTTACCGCCATCGTACATTTACTCCTCCTCCTTTCCGGGTAGGGGTTCCATGCGCAAGTCAGTTTCCCGCTCCTGTTCACCCGGCAGAATTAATGCATTTCCAACCATCTCGTGAATACCGGTAACATCCACTTCAGGCACCCAGTAGCCCATGAGATTAGGCAAAACCGCCCGGTCAATAGCGCAAATACAGCCCAGCATGTTCACTTTGTTTTTCTCATGTACATGTTTGACCGCATTGGCCCGGGGGAAACCACCCATCATGCGCAGCTCCTCGTTCTCGCCTGCATTCAGGCCGGCTCCGCCGCCGCAACAGAAAGTCTGCTCCCGGACTGTGCCTTCAGGCATCTCATAGAAATTATTGGCCGTATGATTGATGATATACCTCGGCTCCTCCAAAAGCCCCATACCGCGGGACGGATTGCAGGAGTCGTGAAAGGTGAATATCTTGTTCTCGTTGCGGCTCTTGTCCAGAGGAAGCTTGCCGTGCTTGATAAGATCCGCCGTAAACTCGCAAAGATGGACCATCTTGGTGGACGCGGCGTTCTCGAACTTGGTTCCGGTTATGGGGTTTACCGGCTCCTCCAGAAAATCCGCCGGCCCGTTCATGGTATCCATGTATTGGTGGATAACCCGCCACATATGCCCGCACTCACCGCCCAGTATCCATTTCACGCCCAGGCGCTTGGCCTCGGCGTACATCTTGGAGTTGAGGCGCTTCATCATCTCGTGCGAGGTAAAGAATCCGAAGTTCCCTCCCTCGGAAGCATAGGTACTCCAGGTTACCTCCAGGCCGTATTCTTCTTTCAGATAATGAAAGAGCATGAGATAGCCCATGCAGGTGTACGTCCCCGGATCGGCGAACACGTCTCCGGAGGGCGTGATGAACAGGATGTCCGCCCCTTTCTTGTTAAAACTAGGCTCGGGCTTTATTCCGGTTATTTCCTCGATGTCATCGCAGAAGAACTCCAGCATCTCCTTGAAGGCATGCGGCTGGATGCCCAGATGGTTCCCGGTGCGGTAGCAGTTGGCCACCGGGGCCTGGATCCAGTCTATATTCAGGCCGAGCAGATTTATAAGCTCCCGGCCCATTATGGTGACCTCCGCGGTGTCTATCCCGTAGGGACAGAAAACGGAGCAGCGCCGGCACTCGGAGCACTGAAAAAGATAGTACCAGAGTTCCTTTAGCGTGGCCGCGGTGAGCTTGCGCGCCCCGGCGAACCTGCCCAAAATTTTCCCGGACTTGGTGAATTCGCCCCGGTAAATGGAGCGTAGGAGTTCGGCCCGCAGGACCGGCATATTCTTGGGGTCGCCCGAGCCGATGAAGTAATGACACTTGTCTGCGCAGGCCCCGCAGCGCACACATATATCCATAAATATCTTGAAGGTGCGGAAGCGGTCCAGCCTCTCGCGCATGCCCTGCAGAAAAATCTCCTGCCAGTTCTCCGGCAGCTGCCAGTCTTCGTCCAGGGGATCGAACTTACGGGCAAAGGGGAAACCGACATATTCCAGGTTTTCCGGATTAGCCGAATAGCAGTATCGCCCCGGCTTTATCTCCAGGGGAACATCCATCCAATCCGTGCGCGGCGGCTTGTGATCGATACTTCTAACCAAGGCTTCTGGTTTTGGTGTTGTGGCCATTATTACTACTCCTTGTTCTCAGCTGGCTGTTCTTCCAAAGGCTTCTCCACCGGCAATCCAGCCTCTACCATCTTTTCCCGGAATTCATCCTCGTAAGCCTCGTAAGTGTGCACCTTTACGGGGTAGTTCCATGGATTTTCATGATGCACCCGCCTGGTGTTGTTGGCCAGATTCCTGGTCGGGCTCATGAATACGCCGCCCATGTGAGTCAGCTTGCTGAACGGGAAGTAGGCGAGAAGGACGGAAACCAGGAACAAATGCACATAGAATATAGTCCCCACTTCCGGGGGTACCTGGGGATTAAACGTGACCAGACCCATGGTCAGGACTTTCACGTTTACAATGTCGGTTTTGACGAAGTAACGCATCATAATCCCGGAAATGGCTATTCCCAGAATCAAAAACAAAGGAAAATAATCAGCGGCCTGGGAGATATACCTCATCTGGGGAACCACGATCCGGCGCACGAACAGATAGGTAGCAGCGGCCACAATAGCCACGTCAGTCAGAAAAAGAGTGGGCACGCCGACCTGCAGCAGACTGTCCAGGGTGTCCAGCCATTGGAACACGAACGGGACAGGCTCGGTAAAAAAGCGCATGTGCCGGACGAAGATGACCAGAAAGGAGTAATGGAAGATAAGGGCAAACAGCCACAGCCACTTACTTGATGCGTAGGTAAGCTTGGGTCCGTCTTTCAGCTCCATTTTGGTATTGCGAAAAAGGGAGCGGAACAGGACCACCTCAAAAAACATGCGGACAATAACACCCCACAGGGTGGTTGGATTGTCCACCTTGTTGGCCTTGATCCAGGGAAGACTGGCCTCCTGGCCGCAGGTCGTGGGAATCCGGAAGGGAACCGGAGACCTGCCCCAGTCAATGACCTTTAGGATGAATCCGACGACAAACAATGCGACTGCCGCATACGGCACAATTACGCCGAATAAATAATGCCAGCCGCAGGCTCCGGCGCCCAGCAAAGCGACCAAAACCAAGGCGAAAACCAGAAAAAGTGAGTAAATCGCTTTCATGAACCGTTACCTCGCTTTAGTTCTTGAACGTTACCCCGTACCTCAAAAATCTTTTGGCACCTCTTTTATGAGATCGGCCTTTTCCAAGAGCTTATGCGTATGTTCGCGCATAAAGCTCGCCTTTTTACTCCATAAATACTCCCTGCATTCAACATACATGTCCAGAGACAGGGCAGTCAGATCGTTTAGTTTCTCCTGAAAATAAAAGAGCTCCTCAATCAGATCGGGGTCCTCCTTGAGCTCTTTTTTTAGTACCCGCCGGACAATGGGCATAAGCTCCAGGGGGTATCCGGCCGCTTCCGAGGGCTGAATACCCTGGACAGCGCGGATACGGACGATATCGTCCACATACTGGCGCAGATTTTCCGTGGCCTTGTCCTGCAGGAGTTGGTCATAAATATTCTCCAGGCCGACCCGGAAATTATGGCCCACCGGATTGCTGAACTCGCTTTTTTTCTGGCGGAAAAACCTTGACCCCTCGTCCGGATAGGAGTCACAGAGCCTTTGCAGCCACAGGTTAAGTATCTGAGTTTTCTTGTTTTTCAGGTGTGCGTATAATGACATGATTTTTCTGGCTGTTAGTTATATTATGGAAAAAATTTGCTTAGTGAAATCATTCACAGTCCGATTGCGAAGTTCTTAAATCAGGCATTTTTTATCGTCAAGGCAATTTCGATATAAATAACAAGTTTCCGCAATTGCCTTCGGCTAAAGGCATAAGGGAAAAACCCGATCTAAAGGCGTAAAAAAAGCCCCGGATGATCCCGGGGCGTGCCTGAAAAAGGTTTGTGGCGCTCCCCCCGACCCTTTTCCGGACCGGGTGGCATTCGGCTTGCGGTCATCCGCTCTCGGCCATCCGCCGCAAACGCTTGATCCGGTCCTCGGCCGGGGGATGGGTGCTGAAAAGACGTCCCACCGAGGAGGCGGAAAAGGGATTGACAATGAACATGTGCGCCGAGGACGGATTGCCTCCGCGCATGGGAATGCCCTTGGCGTAATAATCCAGCTTTTCCAGGGCGGAGGCCAGATAAAGCGGATTGCCGGAGAGTTCGGCCCCGGCCCGGTCGGCCAGATATTCCCGGGAACGGGAAATGCCCATCTGGATAAGCATGGCCGCGATGGGGGCGACTATGGCCAAAACCAGGGCCATCACCGGATTGCCGCCTTCATCCTCGTCCCCGCCCATTCCGAATATGGCCGCCCACTGCACCATATTGGCCACGAACATGATCGTCCCGGCCAGAGTTGCGGCCACGGTCTGAATGAGGATGTCCCGGTTGCGGATATGCCCCATTTCATGGGCCAGAACCCCTTTGAGCTCCTCCGGGCTCAACAGGTTCATGATGCCCCTGGTCACGGCCACCACTCCGTTTTTCGGGCTGCGGCCCGTGGCAAAGGCATTCGGGGTATCCTGGGGGATCATGTACACGGCCGGCTTGGGCAAACCCGCCCTTTGAGCCAGCTCCTCCACTATGGCATGCAGCTTGGGGGCGTCGTTTTTTTCCAGTTTTTTAGCCTTATACATGGAAAGGACCATACGATCCGAAAACCAATAGCTGCCCACATTCATGGCCACGGCAAACAAAAAGGCGATAACAAGTCCGGTCTGCCCCCCGAGAAGACGACCGAAAAGAAGAATTATCCCCGTGAGCAGGCCGAGCAAAAGTCCGGTCTTTATCTGATTGTTCATAAATGTATCCATTACCCTTTTATTATTCGTTTATCTCGATTCGTACCCGCGCGGAGCGTTTGCTCTTCCTGGGTACGGTCACGGTAAGTATGCCGTCTTTCAACCTGGCGGAAACATTTTCCACGTCCGCGTCCGAAGGCAAAGGGAATCTGCGGGCAAAAGGACCGTAGGTCCTCTCCATGACCTGATACGCCCCGGCGGTTACATCCCTTTCCAGACGGCTATCGCCGTACACCACCAGGTATCCGTCCCTGGCCTCCACCCGGATCTTTTCCTGATCCACTCCGGGGAGCTCCATCTCCAGGATAAAACTAGTCTCGGTCTCATAGGCGTCTGTCGGGGGCTGCCATACCGGGAACTTGTCCTGTCCCCACCCGCGGCAGGGATCCAGGGCCTGATCCATCAGATCATTTATCTCCTCCCGCATATGCCGCAAATGCTGCCAGGGATAAAAAGTATATCTGCCCATATCGGATCTCCTTTTAAAAGACTTTCTCAACATTTATAATGTAAGCATAAGCCGGGCCGTGTCAATAACCGCCCCAATGTCTGCGGCCCGGTTCGGGCGAGGGGATACCCAGGCCGAAACCGGGATAAAAAACACTTTAAAATTACTTGGGCGTTCTTGCCAAAAAAAGGAATGTAGCCTAGTATAATTTTGACAATTAAAAGATTTAAAAGCACTTATGGAGAAAATATGCAAAAGAAATCCTTTGAAACCGCAATCGCTACCCTGGGCGAGCCCAAGATATCCTCCCCGCTCACCCTGTGCCGTTTCGTCCCGGACTCCCGCCGTTTAAAACTGCATGTACCCCGGGACATCCTTGCAGACAGCGAAGGAGACAAAGAGCAATGGCTGGAATTCGAGGAAGCTGGACCCAGGGAAAAAATCTATTACGACCCGACCAAGGTCAAATGCGCCATAGTTACCTGCGGGGGGCTATGCCCGGGGATCAACGACGTGATCCGTTCCATAGTCATGGAAGCCCACCATCATTACAATGTGGCCTCCATTCTGGGCATCCGCTACGGTCTGCAGGGATTCGTCCCGGAATACGGCCATGAAGTAGTCGAACTCACCCCGCAAAAAGTCAGCGATATACATGAATTCGGCGGGACCATGCTCGGATCCTCCCGCGGACACCAGCCCCCGGAGCAGATAGTGGACGCTTTGGAGCGGATGAATATAAGCGTCTTATTCATGATCGGGGGCGACGGGACAATGAAGGCGGCCCAGGCCATAAGCCGGGAGATACGGGAAAGAAAACTGAAGATGTCCATAATCGGCATCCCCAAGACCATTGACAACGATATCCACTTCATCTCCAAGACATTCGGATTCGACAGCGCGGTGGCCAAGGCCACGGAATCCATAAGAAGCGCGCATACCGAGGCCCTGGGGGCGCCCAACGGAATCGGCATGGTCAAACTCATGGGCAGGGAATCCGGGTTTATCGCCGCCCAGGCCACACTGGCCCTGAAAGACGTGAATTTCGTCCTGGTCCCGGAGGTAAAATTCGACCTGGAGGGGAAAAACGGCCTTCTGGCCCATCTGGAGAAAAGACTCAAATCCAGGGGTCACGCGGTCGTAGTCGTGGCCGAGGGAGCGGGACAGGAACACTTTGAAAACACGGGCACGGATGCCTCCGGGAATATTATCCTGGGCGACATCTGCGAAATACTGTGCTCCAGCATAAAAAAGCACTTCAGCGATCTCAATTGGGACACCACTCTTAAATTCATCGATCCCAGCTATATAATCCGCTCCATTCCGGCAAACGCAAACGACCGCGTTTACTGCGGTTTCCTGGGCCAGAACGCGGTGCACGCGGCCATGGGCGGAAAAACCGAGCTCGTGGTCAGCATGCTTCAGGATTATTATATTTACCTCCCCCTGGCTCTTGTGACCAGGAAAAGGCGCCGGATCAATCCCCAATCCAATTTCTGGAGCGCGGTTCTGGAGTCCACCGGCCAGCCGTTCAATTTGTGCAATGAATAAAGGAGCTTAAACATGGCCAATTCCGATATCGACTGCGTCACCAACAATGATCAGCATCTAATGGACATGTTCCGTCCCTTTGCCCTGAAAATGGAGTCCCAGTCCATCCCGCCCGTAGCCGTAAATCTGTTTAAGTGCTATTATTCCCAGCTCCTGTACGGGAGCCAGGGCAAACTCTCGGACAAGGAAATCCATCCGGTGAATTCGAATGAGATCCCCAAACTGGAAGACCTCTCCCAATACGCGGAAAAAGGGAAGGAAAACATGTCCCGGCTGGCAATAATCAAACTAAACGGCGGGCTGGGGACCACCATGGGACTGGAAAAGGCCAAATCCCTAATTCCGGTAAAGGACGGGCATAACTTTCTGGATCTCATCCTTAAGCAGACCAGGATACTCAGGCGCGAGCACGCAAGCCCCCTGCCGCTTCTTTTCATGAACAGCTTCCGCACCCATCTGGACACCATGCTCGCGGTAAGCGAATTCGAAAACCCGGACGGTGTCCCTCTGGCCTTTGTCCAGCACAAATATCCCAAGATCCGGGCCGCGGATCTGAAGCCGGCCGCCTGCCCGGAAAATCCCGACCTGGAATGGAACCCGCCCGGACACGGGGATATCTATCTGGCCCTGATTACCAGCGGGGTGCTCTCCCGGCTCCTTGAAAAGGGCTACAAATACGCCTTTATCTCCAACGCGGACAATCTGGGGGCGATAATGGATAAACGCATCCTGGGTTATATGGAGGACATGGGGCTTACTTTTCTCATGGAGGTAACCAGACGTACCCCTTCCGACCGCAAGGGCGGACATCTGTGCCGGCTGCTTAAAAACAGCCGCCTGGCCCTGCGGGAAATTGCCCAGTGCCCGAACAACCAGATGGAAAGTTTCATGGACATTGAAAAATACTCCTTTTTCAACACCAATTCCATCTGGCTTAACCTTAAGGCCCTGGAACAGGTTTTTTTGGAGCACAAAATGATCCCCCTGGACCTTTTGATAAATCCCAAAACCATGGACCCCAAAAACGAAAACACCCCCAAGGTCTTTCAACTGGAAACGGCCATGGGCTCGGCCATATCCGCGTTTGAACACGCCGATGCCCTGCAGGTCCCCAGAACCAGATTCGCGCCCATTAAATCCACGGAAGACCTCCTGGTGGTTCGTTCCGACTACATGCGCCTGACGGAAATGGGCACGGTGGAACCCATTCCCGGATGCTACAATCTACCGCCCCGGGTGACATTGGATCCGCGCTACTACAAAAAGATCGACTCCTTTGAACACCGTTTTCCGAATGGTCCTCCCTCGCTTTGTGAATGCGAAGCCCTGGAAGTTGAGGGTGACGTTCTCTTCGGCCGGGGAGTGAAGATAAAAGGCAAGGCAAAGATAACAAATACAGCGGACACGCAGGGAAAGATAGAAGATGAGAGCGTCATCAGCTCGGACATGGAGATTTAAGCCCTGATCGTCCCTTTTTAGAATAAGCAGCGTCCGCGTATTGCCGTGCACAAATTCTTGCGAGGACCCGATAAATAGACAAGCTCGTCTCAAGAATCTATGCAAAACATTTTACTAAAAACCAAAAGGAGAGAGAACATGGACAAACAGGAACTTTTGCAAAAATTAAAGGAACTTTTCCCGGAATTTGATCGTTTCGGCCTGGAAGTGGATGTGGACTTCGACAAGGAGCAAAACGCCTGGATGGCGAAGATAAAAAAGGGATCGCATGAGCTGAGCACCCATCTCGAGGAGCAGGATGTGGAGGAATGCGTCCTGGGCAAGAAATGCTACAAATTCGGCATCCAGCTGGGACAGTTCATCCGCAACTACTGCGAAGACGGGGAGGAATGTGAACTATAAAGGATAAACGCCAACTGCAGGCATCGGCAAAAAACACCCGGGATGGGCAAGGATGTTTTTCTTGCCCATCCCGGGATAATTACCGTTTAATTTATTCGGGAACCGGGTTCCATTACTCCACCAAGCGGAACTCATCCCGCCGGTTCTTGGCCCAGGCCGCTTCGTTGTGGCCGGGATCAATGGGGTATTCCTCGCCGTAACTTACTATCTGCATCCTTTCCGAATCAACACCCAAAAGGATCAAAAACTCATAAGCGGCCCGGGCCCGCCTCTCGCCCAAAGCCAGGTTGTATTCCTCGGTACCGCGTTCATCGCAGTATCCCTCGATAACCAGTTCCAGCTCGGTGTATTTCTTCAAGAGCTCGGCCTTTTTCTGCAGCTTATCCCTGGCCTCCGGGGTCAACTCATAGGAATCAAAGGCAAAGTGGATATTTTCCCCGGCAATATTTTGTACCGCCTTTTCCTTGGCCTTCTCCGCCTCGGCCTGCAATTTTTCTTCTTCCCTTTCCCTGGCGGACAATTCCCTTTCACTAAGCTCTTCTTCCTCAGTGGCCCGGGAGGCAGCTTTCCCCTCCTGCATGGCCTTCTGATTCAGATAGTAGCTCTTCTCCTGAGCGCTCTTTTCCGCTCCGGTGTCGATTTTTTTCTTGGCGCAGCCATAGACTCCAACAATCATTAGCGCCGCCAGCGCCAAAAGACATGTTTTTTTCAGCATTGTCCCCTCCTAAAAATTTCGTTTAGTCACCCGCCCCGGATTCAACCTCTTTCCAACACCAATCCGGCGTAGTCGCCTCTCCGGGCCCGGTGGGAATCATTCTGGGCCTGGCCCCGTTTACCGTGGTCAAATACAATTTGTAACTACCTCCCCGATTGGAGGAAAAAACTATGAAATGCCCATTGGGCCCGAAACTGGGCTCCTCGTCATTGCCGGGCCCGAATGTAAGCTGCCGCCTCATGCCGCTTTTCAAGTCATTTATGAAAATGCGGTGACCGCTTTCCGTGCGCCCGGAATAAACCACCAGCTTTCCATCCGGACTTATGCTCGGACTTGTATTGTATTTTCCCGTGTATGTCACCCGTTTTATATTATTTGTCTTTAAATCCAAAATAAAGATATGCGGATTGCCCAGCCGGCTGGAGACAAAAACCATCTTCCCTCCGCTCTTATCAAAGGCCGGAGAGACATCAATGGCCCAGTTGCGAACCAGAAATCCGGATATATTCATGTCCGGGGACAGATAACATATGTCCGGATTCCCGCGCGGGTTGAGACTGGCCGCTATTTCTCCGTCCGGGGCAATGGTCGGGGAGATGCATATGGTTCCGGGCACCTCCAAAAGATCGGCCCTGTCCGTATTTCTTTCCCAAATGCCCAAACGGTGTCTGTCCTGGCTCATATTGGAAAATACCACCCGGGAGCCGTCCGCGGAAAAAGACGGACTGGTGGAAATGCCGGAGAGTTGCGTTATTTGCCGCACATCCCTTCCCGGGACCCGGGTCAGGCAAATATCCTTGGTCCCGTCCTTGTTTTTGCGGGCAAAGGCTATCTGGGCCAGATAAAGCCCGCCTGAACCGGCCAGCTTTTCCACCAGATCGGCACTGAATTTCCTGGCCGCCAAGGGAATCTGTTTCTTCCGGGTAAGAGTATATCCCTTGCCCAGAAGCATCCGGCCGGAAAAAACGTCAAAGGCCCTAAAGGCCACCCCGGCCAAAGCGTCTTTTTCTTCCCGGGCCACTGCGGTAATAAGGATGTCCACCCGGGAC
>Ga0182238_1000146_pt1 | contig 23904 bp, 24 predicted proteins | sample hydfrates6_PW_90_FD_132439 | JGI IMG/M metagenome (GOLD analysis project Ga0182238, IMG submission 132439) | Subsurface microbial communities from deep shales in Texas, USA - hydraulic fracturing test 6_PW_90 | ecosystem: Environmental > Aquatic > Deep subsurface > Shale gas/oil reservoir >... | reverse complement strand
TCCTCAAGCTTCGTGCCCGAAGACAGTATCAATCTCCCTCCCGGGGTGGTCACGTCCTCGCCAACAATCATCCCCTGGGCGAGCTCTTTTGTATCCAGCATTCCCATAGCTACTTAACTCCAGCGGGCAGGGCAATACCCGCTTTGGTCAAAAGTTCCCTGTCGCGCCTGTCCCTCTCCTGCCAGACAAGATTCTGGATCTCGAACATGTCCGGGGCAATACCGGCCTCTTTGCATCGGGATATAATCCGGGCCACAACCTCGTCCTTTTCGCCTGCAAAAAACCTCTGCAAAATATGTTCACCGGCCCTTTCCTGGACAGTCTCCGCCAAAAGCGGATTGTTGGAGACAACCTGCCGGGCGAGTTCAAACACCCTGTCCGGGACAGGCTCCCCCTGAATCCGGCTCCATACCAAACCCGGGGCGAGACCGTGCATGGCCCGGACAAGCTCTTTTTGCCCCGGCTCGGTGTAAAGTCCGCTTCCCGCCAGCTCCCTGGCTCTCTGCACCAGTTCGACCCACTGTTTTTGGAGGAGATCCGATGCCAGCCAGCAGGAAACAAGGCTTTTCAAACGCGGGGGCAAATGGCTGAAGCGCATCTCTTTTGCGTCTCCTAGCAAGCCGCACTCATCAAGTCCACCCCCAGCGAACTCCGCTGTAATCCGTTCCCTTACCCCTGTACGCTTCCAGACAATCTCCGCCTCTTGCGAACACGCATCATTTCCGGGGTGCACACTGATTTCCGCGCCCGGGAACTCTTTCTGCCCGCCCGCGCTTTGGGCCACAAAGGCTGTAAGTGCCAGTTTACGGGAATCTATCAACCTGGGCTCAATCTCCGTGGTCCAGATGGTCCTTCCGTTGCCTGCTTCGCTCCTGTTGGACTCGGCATCCTCCATGAGCTGCAAAAATCCCTCGCGGATATCCGGGCCTCCGGTTTCCTCCAAAAGCTGTATCCCCCGCAGGGCACTGGTCAGGGCGTTCATGGGCTCCAGACGGTAAAGGTCGTCAAAAAACCAGGCGCAACTGGCAAATGCGGCCAAACAATGCCTTTGCATCTCCAGGAGGGACCAGGCCCGGGTATTTCCATTTTCCGTGCCGGAAACAAACCAGGAAGAAACAAATTCATCCCGGTCCTGCAGGCCGGATAACACCCGGCCGTATTCCAAAAACGCCTTTTGCGGATCAGAAATAACTTGCCTGGCTGCATGGGCAAAATGTTCATCCGCATAGTATTTGAGATAATTAAGTGCCCGGCGCAGGGGCTTTCTCCAGTGCTGCTTCCAGCCGGGATGCCCGCCGTCCGCGCAACCGCAATGTTCCTGCCATCTCTTCAGGCCGTGCGGGCAGCTCCAGGAAGAGTCTTCCCTTATTTTAACCTTGCGCTTGGGGGGAAACTCATCCAATAATTGTCCGGCGTTTTTAAGGGTCAGTCCTTCTCTGTTTTTTGCGGCCTGATCAATTACATAGGCCAAAGCCATTTCCCCGAACTTGAAATGATGGCCGTAGGACTCCCCGTCCGTGGCCACCAGGGCCATCCCTTCCCCGGATTCCAGCACCAGCTTCTGCCAGAAACCCTCTCCGTCGGCCAAGACACGGTCAAAGGCAACTGAATTGGCCAGGCCGGCATGGAAGAAAAACACGCTTATGCTTTTTCCCGAGGGCAAAAGGATCTTGTACGGCTGGCCTGCATCCAGACCGCTGCCGCTCACGCTTTCCCACTGATCCTGTTCCAGGGGGGAAACCGCTTCCGCCTGAGCCGGAGAAAGGATGGTGTATTTAATCCCTTCCGCGGCCAGATCCTCCAGGGTGGGGGTATCCACTGCTGTCTCCGCCAGCCACATCCCTTCCGGCCTGCGCCCGAATCGGGCCTTGAAATCGTATATACTCCAACGGATCTCCACTGCCCTTTCCCGCGGCGAGTCCAGGGGGAGGATGGTATGGTGATAGACCTGGGCCATGGCATTGCCGTAGCCGGTCCTTTCCCGGCTTATCCTGTCCGCATCCAGAATGCGGGCATACGTCCGGGGAAGGTGGTGCTCCATCCAGGACAAAAGGGTAGGGCCGAAATTAAAATTTATCCATTCATAACAATTTATGATCTCCCGGATGTATCCCTGTCCGTCCAGTACGCGGGCAAAAGCCAGGGGATAGTAACATTCCCGGGATATCCTCTCGTTCCAGTTCAAAAAGGGAGCGGCACTGGCTTCGGGCAGAACATCCTCCAGCCAGGGATCCTGGCGCGGAGGCTGATAAAAATGTCCGTGAATACAAACAGAGCCGTTCATGGCTCAACACCTCGATCTTTAAACATACCGGAAAATTAGCAAGCAGCCAAGGTAAAGAATTACTGACGCAGATTCAATCTAAACATATTTGAACCGCCGCTCAAGTACAAACTTGCCTAAAAGTGAATAGCAAGGCAGTATCACCTTGACCACGGCAGTTTGTACATGACTTTAACCAAGACAGAAAGGAGGCCTTCTTGGGCTTTTTGAGTGCCAGTATTGCCTACACCAGATACAGGATTATGGACGAAATCCCGGAATCACTTTACACGGAAGTAATGTACCGGCTGAAGCGCAAGGCCTTCCGGGAGATTGAAAACACCTCCCAGAAACGGGGTTTCGGCTGGGTCTGCTTCGATGAGATGCTGGACAATGAATGGAATACTTCCATGCCCCAGAAAGGGGAATTTCTGGCCTTTGCTCTCAGACTGGATACCAGACGCCTGCCCGCGGCTGTTTTGAATAAGCATTTTAAGCTGGCTGTCCGGGAAAAGAAAAAGGAGCTCGCGGAACAGGGCACAAAACACATGACCCAGAACCAAAAAAAGGAGCTCAAGGACCAACTCCGGGAAAAACTACTGGCCAGGACCATGCCTGTCCCGGCCGTGTTCGACGTGGTCTGGGATATCCGGGAAAACCTGGTTTACCTCGCTTCCAACCGGGACAAGGTGCGCGAACTCTTTACCGACCTGTTTCTGCAGACATTTGAGCTCAACCTGGAACCCCTGACACCGTATTTTCTGGCCAGGCAAATGCTGGGGGAAGAACAGGCCGCAAAACTGGATAACCTGGAGCCTTCCGAATTCGGGGTTTAGCCTATGGGCCTGGAGGGAAAAATAAAGGATATTTTCCTGAACAGGAAGGAAGACAAGGATCAGTCCGTGCCCAAGGATTTCGATCTGGTGGAGATGCCTCTGGAAGGGGTCATCGCTTACTGGCTTTCGCTCAAGAAAATACTCTCCGGAAAAAAAACAAAGGAAATCCTGCAAAAAGAACAGGAGCAGACCGCGGAGCCCTTTGTCCGTTATCTTCTGGGCATTCTGGATTCCGGACTGGACACCGAGGAAGTACTCAAATTCGGCCGAATCAAGAAACAGACCATTTTAAAGGATCTGCAGCGCAAGCTGGACCTTATGGCCATATCCCTTCTGGGCATGGCCACGAATGAAAACCCGCAAATGGTGCTTATCCGCATCATCTCCAAGTTCCCCATCTCCCCGATTTACGAAAAAAAGGTATTTGAAGCCGCCCAGAACATACTCAACAAGGCGGAACACAAAGAGGCGGACATGGATCGCTTCTTTAACGTGGACCACCGTCTCCGCCTGGAAAGACTGATAATCAATCTGATCGTATACAATATGCTGGAAAGGAGAAAAGGAAAGCAGGCCCTTTCCGAATACATGGATTACCTGCGCTCCTTTTATTACGCGGAGGGGCTGTCCCTTTTGATAGACGGATTCGACTACGACTTCATCAAGCACCGTCTGAACCTGCAGAAAAGCGAAATAATCGAACTCACCGCAACCAAGATGAATCTGTCCACCAATCTCTGCGCTGCCCTGCACAGAGGACGCAGCTACGCGGATATGCAGAAGATGGCCGCAGCCTATAGCCTATAAAAAAACAAGACATATTTCTTTGCCAATTTTTTGGCGAGAGTCTCCTTTTGCTGCCTGATACGTGAAGGTATTTTTGGGCAGGACAAAAACATCCTGCAACACGGAGAAGACAAACCGGAGAGGCCAAACATGGACTATAGCCTGCGTGCATACGCGCATGTAAGAAATCAGTTAAATATCCTTAAGCAGGACTCCTCCCGGGAAAAAACTCCCCAAAAAAAGTCCCCAAGTCCCCCGGCTTATACCGCCCCATTGCGGAGCAGTCTGCCGGATATTGATATTTCCGGGGCTGCGGATATCCTGATCAAAAACGCCCGAATTTTTTCTTTTGTGGATGCAGACAGCACTCCCGCCGCTATTTCCTTAAAATCCGGACGCATAGCATTGGTCGGTCCTGAGGCCGAGGCCATGCAGGGCAAGCAGACCAAGGTGATTGACGCCGCAGGGCAAAATGTCATTCCGGGATTTTGCGACTGCCATCTGCACCTGATGGCCGGCCTGGAACAGATTGAAGGTTGCGATACTGGAGATATTCAGGATTTTGCCGGCCTGGAAGCCAGGCTGAAAGAATTTATATCCGAACGGCCGCATGAACCAGCATACTATGCCTATGGGCTGCATTACACGGAGACCCCGATCATTCCTCCCAGACAGGCAAGACATATGCTGGACAAAATCGAGTCAGAGAAACCCATTTTTATCTATGCGCATGATTTGCATACCGGGTGGGCAAATACCAGGGCCCTGAAAATTGCCGACCTCATGCGCCGCATGCCTCCCTATCCCGAACTCCTCCGGGAATTGAAACTGGAGAACAATCTTATCCTGGACCAGGATCAGCTACCAAGCGGAGAACTCAGGGAGCCCCCGGTCTATTTTCTGGTGGACGAGGCCTTGCGCCGCCATTTGCCTCTAAGCGTGGAGCAGAAAAAAAAGCGGCTGGAAAAGACTTGCGCCAACCTTGCCGCCCTGGGTCTCACTTCCGTACACAATATGGGCTTGGATCTTCCGGAAGAGGATATAGAATGCCTGCTTTTGCTCCTGGAACTGGAAGAGGAGGATCGGCTCCCGCTCCGGGTGTATTCCTCCTGCTCAGTGGTTGCGGACGACAACATGCTTGAGGATGTACTGCGCTCCGCCAGGGTCCGGGACAACCTGGAGATGGCCAGAAGCGGGGACATTGATTCCTCCGTGCTGCGCGAACGACTATTAAAGGAAATGAAACAAGCCCTTGATTCCAGAAAGGCGGAAAAAACCATCCCCCCCTCGAAAGGCACATTGCGCGATCGCTTTACACAACTATTCACCAATGTCATCACCCCGGAACATGTGGAACAGCATGCCCGGCGCTCACGGGAAATAAAGGGCCGCGCTCCGGGAAGACAACTGCAGCCGCTGGGCAAGGTGCAATGCAAGGCGGTAAAACTTTTTATGGATGGAGTGGTGGAAAAGGACACCGCCTTTCGTCTGGATCAGCATCCTGTTCAGGGCATCCCCGCATTCAACAACGATGACCTGGACCGGGTGGTTTGTCTCGCCGACCATCTCGGACTGCAGGTGGCCGCCCATTGCATCGGGAACGGCTCGGTCAACGCAATGCTCAATTCCGTGGAAGAGGCGCGCCGGGAAAATGCACAAACAGACCGAAAACGCGGGGAAAAAGTCCGGCACCGCATCGAACACATTGAACTCTGCAATTCATTTGACATCCCCCGTTTTTCCCGGTTGGAGGTTATCGCCTCCATGCAGGCCCTGCATGAACGGGAACCGACCACTCTCTGGCATGAAAAGGTGCCGGAAATAGAATGGCCCACCGCCTTTGCCTGGAAAAGCCTTATTGACTCCGGCGCGACCCTGGTATTCGGCAGCGACTGGCCGATTGTATCCTGCAACTGCCTGAAAGGCATGGAGCGGGCAACGGGGCGCAAGCCCTGGAAGCCGGGAATGCCTGACCAGCATCTGGATATAAACCAGGCCCTGGCCGCCTTTACCTCCTCCGCGGCCCGGGCGGAATACGCCGAAGATATAAAAGGGGAAATACGTCCGGGAATGCTGGCCGACCTTGCCGTGCTCTCCGGGGACCTGCGCGGTATCGACGCCGGTTTTGAAGGGATTCGCATCTTGCACACCATAAACGGCGGCGAAGTCGTGTATTCAAGTGGGGAGGAATAGCTTGGCTCTCCGACGCAGCTGGTGGACTTTTATATTCCCCTTTTAGTATCGCGGGCAGAGCTCGCTTCAGGAGAACAAAGCAAAAGATCCCCCGCCCTCCGCAGAAAAGCCGGTTTCATCCCCCCTCTTCCGTAACTTGCCCTGCGTCTCCTAGACAGGCCTTTCGTTTCTCGCGTATCAACTGCAGCTCATCCCGCCCGGTACGCCCCGGAGAGAACGGCTCCAATTTCCGGGCCAATTTATACGGATGTGTCTGGTTCAAAACATCTTTCACGGCCTCGAAAATCATCTGCTGCCGCATTATTCCCTCGCTGGTATCCGAGGCAATGCTCTCCGCCATGGGAGTGAAAATAAAATTTCCGAAAACAATTCCGTACAAAGTGGAAACCAAAGCTATCGGAATCTGGTCCAGAAGGATTTCGCTGTTGCCTATCCCCATGAGCATGCCGATAAGCCCGATCACACTCCCGGCCACTCCGAATGCCGGGGCAAGAGAGGCCATACGCCTGAAGACACGCTCGTTCTGGTACCTTTCAAAAGCATATGCATTGGCTTGATTACTCATCACATCCCGGACCTCGTCCAGGGTATAGTTGTCTGCCAGACAGGCAACCGATTGGCGCAAAAAGCCCTCGGTCTCCTTTTTGTCCTCAATATCCTCGTAACAGGCCGGTCCCTGGCAGGCCGACCTGACCGCGAGATCTATCAGCTGATCCTTTAGAATACTCCTGTCCAAGGGTGGAGAAGTGAAGATTTCATGCACTGTTTTTATTGCCGCGACGATCCTCGAAAGTGGAAAGCTGAGCAAGGTAGCTCCTATCGTTCCGGAAAAAACCACGGTAAAGGCTATGAGATTGAAATACTCCCAACCGCTTCCGGAGGCAAAAAACGACGCCCCGAAAAGAATTATGCACATCAAGATACCGGCGCTTCCGATTCGTCTCATCCTTTTTTCCTTTATTTTTAGGCCTGTCACAAAATCCAAAAAACCGCTACGAATTGTCTATTGTCCATCTTCGGTCGACCGGGCGAATGCGGCAAAAACCACAGCAAAAGCATTAGAAAGGAAATTTTTGCCTATTTTCTCGAGGAAACCGTCGGCTCCAGAATACGGATCTCTATCCGGCTGTTCTCCTCCCTGGCCCGGCTGTCTTTTCCGGGAGTTATGGGGTTCGTATCCGCCAGGGCCAAAATGGAAAACCGCTCCGGGGCAATGTTTTGCCTTTCCGTAAAATATCTTGCTATCCTGCCCGCCCTTTGCGCTGAAAGCTCCCAGGCATCGCCGGACCCGGAAGGATGCGAATATGCATGGCCCCTGACCTGAACTTCGTTCTTAAATATCTTCAAAACCGTGGATATTTTTTCCAGAACCGGGAGGTCCTTAGACAGATTGCTGCTGCCGGGTTCAAACAAATATTTGTTCCTCAGTCTCAGGATAATCTGGTTTCCCCGGCTGAATCCAACCCTCACCTTTTCCGCGGAAAAGGAAGAAAACTCTTTATCCAGCCGGGAAAACAAAGAATGCATGCTCGAACCGGCGGGAGGACCGGCCTCGGTCCCGGATAGAGGCTCACCCTTTTTGCCCACCGCATATCCCGCGTCCCTGGCGAAGGCCACACCGTGATACTTGTGCACCACATCCCTGTGGTTAAGGGAATAGATAAACAAAACACAGAACAGGACAAACAGGACCATCATCAGATCCGACCAGGCCAGGACCCACGAATTGCGCCCGGATTTGTCACCCGATTCCGGAGTGGCCCACAAGCTCAGGCCGTATTCCCCGGCTGCCTTCGAGGCAAATATTCCCTCTATCTTCTGGTGCAAATACCTATTTTGATCCGTCATAAAATCGACCATTTTGCCGTTTGAAAAACAATTTTAAAGGGTAGAGCAAAAAGTATTCCGTGAATTTGATATTGGAATTCGTCTTGAGTTCAGTTATTTTGCGGACTCAGAAAGGGAGGGGACCAAAATGCGTTTTTGCACGGCGATCAATTGCATGGACGGCAGGGTTCAGTTGCCGGTGATAAATTACATGAAAAGCCGTTTTCAGGCCGACTACGTGGACATGATAACCGAACCCGGTCCCTGCCTTATCCTGGCCGAGGGGATCCCGGACGATCTTCTCCAATCCATATTGAAGCGGATCGACATATCCATAAACGTTCATCACTCTGATTCTCTGGCGGTGGTCGGGCACTTTGACTGCGCCGGCAACCCGGTGGACAGGGAAAGGCAACTCGAGCAGATCAAAAAAGCGCTTTCCTTTCTGCGCCAAAGATATCCCCGCCCGGCCCTGGCCGGACTGTGGGTGGACGAGAACTGGGAAGTGGAAGAAATAGCCTTTGACGGGCCCAAAACATAAAAAAATTTACACATATACAAGGGTTAAAAACCATGAAAAACATCTGCGTATATTGCGGCTCCAGTTCGGGCAGACACCCCGTCTATATCCAGGCCGCCCGGGAGCTGGGCCGGGAAATGGCCCGGCGGGGCATTGGACTCGTCTACGGCGGGGCCAGCATCGGAGTCATGGGCGCCATAGCCGATGCGGTCCTGGACTCGGGCGGCGAGGTCACCGGGGTTATTCCCCGCGCCCTGATGGACAAGGAGATTTCCCATGCCGGGCTGACCCGACTCAAATTAGTGGAGACCATGCATGAGAGAAAAATGACCATGGCCGGGGGCGCGGACGGATTCATCGCCCTTCCCGGGGGTCTGGGAACAATAGAGGAGCTCTTTGAGATACTTACCTGGTCCCAGCTCGGATTCCATGACAAGCCCTGCGCCATTTTGGATATAAACAACTATTATGACCATTTGCGCCGCTTCCTGGCACATGCCGAAAGCGAGGGTTTCGTAAAAAAATCGCACCGGGAGATGCTCATCACCGGGCAGGAACCCGGGGATCTTTTGGACGGTATGCAGGGCTCCGACGCGAATTATGAGTCTTCAGGGCCGGAACCGGATCTAAACGCACAGAATATGGTCTAGCCGTCATGGGTATTGCCAACTTCTTGCCCCGCTTTCACCCCCTCCTGGATTGGGTACAGGTGGGCATAAGCACGCATTGCGATGCCAGCTGCGCCTATTGTCCCCACACCCGCTTTCGTTCCAGTTGGAAGTCCGCGCATATTGACCCCGAGCTCTTCTCCCGTTTCCTAGACAACCTGAAAAACACAAGTATGGTATACCTCCAGGGATGGGGGGAACCGTTTTTGCATCCTGATTTCTGGCAACTTCTGGATCGGGTCAAGGCCGGGCGATTTATGGCCGGGTGCACCAGTAACGCCAACAACCTGGACGAAGAAACCCTAAAGAAGACTGTCGGCCACGGACTGGACATCCTGGCCCTGTCCCTGGCCGGCCCGGACGAGAGAAACGACAAGATTCGCCAGGGGACCAGCTTCTACCGGGTATTCAAGGCCATAGAAAAATTACAGGATATAAAAGCGCGGCAAAAAAGCGAGACCCCGAAAATACATCTGGCGCACATGCTTTTACGCTCCCATTTGGGGGATATGGACAAACTCCCCGCCCTGTTCATGAACTCCGGGGTCGACCATGTGGTTATTTCCAGTCTGACGCTTGCTTTAAGCCAGCACTGGGAAAAACAGGCCCTTCTCGCGGACAGCCCCGAAGGATACCGCGAACTGAAGACCAAATTCGACCAGCTTTTCTCCGTACCGGAACTGAACGGCAAGGTTTTTACTCATGTATATAACCCTTTTCTGCCCCGGGGAGACTGCTCGGAAAACGTGCAAAAGGCCTTGTATGTCAGTGAGCTGGGTCTGGTCTCCCCCTGCGTCATGACCCAGATCCCGGTTTCCGGACCGGCCCATTACTGGTTCGAGGGCCAAAGATATGCCCTTAGAAACCTAAATTTCGGTTCCCTGTATGAGCAGGACATGAAAGATATCTGGCACAAGCCGGAGTACAAGCGCTTCAGAAAACGCCTGGATCTGGCCATGTGCCGGCGTTGCGCCAAGACCAAGATAGAAGGATAAAAGATGGAAGACCAACCGAATCTAAATGACAAGTACGAGCTGATACTGGGCTATGAGGAACACTTTGCCTACCGTCTGGGTCGGGAAGTCATCGACAAGCCCGAGGCCACGGTGTGGATGATCCTCATCCCGATTCTGTTCGTCCACCATGCATACAGGATAAAAAAATACAAGGCCGGTGTGCGTTCTTTTGCCCAGGGGATTTTGGATCCCCGGCAAAAGGCCCTGGACACGGCGCTGGAGGAAATCCGCCGTGGAGAAAAAGACAAAGAACTCCCGGAAAGCGCTTATTTCCCGGATCTGGAAGAAATCGGGAACTTTGACTCCTCGCTTTTATCCAGACAGTTGAAGGTGATAAACATCTTCAAAAGCCATTATCGCAGACTTTTGAGTGCGGAAGGCGGAGATTACCCCGGGTTGCTCAAGCAGGCCTATCCCCGGGCCGGGGGATACAGGGAATTTGTCCACAGTCTGAATGCTGCGGAAAAAGACCTGAATCAGTATCTGGCCGAGAACATCCACACCAGTGAGCAGGGCAAAATGATTGTGCACAGGATGCAAAAATCCTGCGTTGATCTGCGTGAAGAAGAAATCCGTTTCTTTTATTCCAAGAACAAATCCGTCCGGGACTAATAAAAACCTGCCACTATCTTGGAATCGTGCCCATATCCATAACAAAATGAGGCCCCTGTCTTGCCTGCGATGCGCGTCCGGTTTTATCCGAGGGGAGAGGCACGTCAAAAACGGGCAGCTCCGGACAAGCTTTACCGCCGAGGGGGAGGCCGGTATCGCAAGCAAGACAGGGGCCTCAGGTTAGGCCGTTATGGGAAGGTCAGGTCGATGGGACCTATTCGCGGTCCAGACTGGAACTGACCTTGAACACCCGGGGATTATCCGCTCTCTTGCGCAGCATGAACTCCTCGGCCTCAAAGTACTGTTCCACATCGTCGTAATACCAGGCCCCGACATCGATTCCACTCTCCCGCAGGGCGGTCACCTGTTTGCCCACTCCGGGCAGGCGCTCTACTGCGGGTGCGAAATGAACCAGGGCTGACAGGGCCAGGACTGCGATTAGAAGTCTGGTCCACCGCCTGATCATAGACACCGGGGACTGGCTTTCGTCCCCGGCATCCTTGTTATACTTTTCTGCATTCACGATTTTATTGTCCTTGCTCGGTTTAGGCGCCAGCCATCAGGGCCTCGGTAATATCCCGGAAGATAACCATGAACATGAGCCAGGCGACAAAAAGAGTCAAGAGCAGGTTGAAGGTCTGGCCGCATACATACAGGATCAACGGTTTACCGCCCCGCAAGGGCTCCTTGAGCTCCCGGTAGTTGATGCTCAGGCCGATGCTGACAAATGCCAGGCAGAAGAACCATCCCCGGAAGCGGTTGGCCAGAGCCAGGACTCCGTCGTTGACCATGGCCTGACCCCAGTCCATATTCACTCCGGCCTGCATTATGGAGAAAAGGATCGAGGCGCCGATAAAGCCCAGAATAAACTTGGGGAAACGGTACCAGATCTCATACAGAGCTCCGGAGGCGGTAAACTTCATCGGGGTGGTCCCCGGCTGGCAGGCCCGCTGCGGCTCCACACGCAGACACCAGTAGGCGGCCACACCAAAGGCGATCACGCCGATCATTACGTTCTGGATCATCTTGATGGTTGCGGCCACATACATGGCCTCCATGCCGATAAGCTCTCCAGCGGCAACAACCGATCCGGTGTTGTCCACGGTACCGCCCATCCAGGCTCCGGCCCATACCGGATGCATGCCGGTCATATTGGCTATGGTCGGAAGCAAAAAGATCATCACGGCCACGAAGATCATGGACATACCAATGGACAGGGTCAGTTCCTCTTTTTTGGCTCCGCTGGCCGAAGCGCTGGCAATGGCCGCGGAAACACCGGACACGCACATATCCGAGGAAACAGTGATGTTCAATTCCTTGGAAGGCATCTTGATTATGTTCTGACCGAACCAGTATGTGGTGATCAGGACAATGGGCGTGACCACCCAGGTCACAAAAATGCCCGGGATACCGATCATGGCCACCTGCCCGATCAGAATGCGCGCTCCGAGAAGAACCAGACCGGTCTTGATGAAAAATTCGGTCTGTCCGGCTGACTTAAGCCACTTGGGAACTCCCACGGTATTGGAGATTATCAGCCCGATAGCCAGGGCGAAAAGCACATAGGAGAGACCCAGGGCCTTCAGCGTGGTCTGGTTGCTTATAAGGTAGGCAAGTGCGGCCAGGGCAAAAATCAACGGGAATCCCTTAAAGAAATCGCGCAGACTTATGCCTATAAACCTGGCTCCTATGCCGAAAAAGAGCATAATAATTATTCCCAGGACAATCAGGCTGGGAATAAGATTGTAAGGCTGAACAGTGGCCGCGCTTTCCGCCTTGGACATGGAGGCTGTGGCCTGCCGCCAGTCGTTAATGGCTTGCTTGGCCTGTTTGTTCAAATCCTTGTTCTCGTAGTTGGCCTGTGCCGCGGCAGCCTCGGCCTTCTCCGCTTCCGCTCTGGCCTCATCCACCTTTTCCTTGGCCTTCTCGTAGTCGTCGGCTGCGGCGGCCCGCCTGGCGGCGGCAGCTTCTTCACTCAGATATACGGAATTGAGCGGATTGGTGGTCCAGCTCTTGGGCCGGTTGGTCAGATTATAGATAACCGAGGTAAAGCCTTCCTTTTTGGCCTGGATGCTCTGCAGCTTATTTTCGGCCTCGGTATAGGCGATGGTTCGAAATCCGGCCGTGTCCATTTCCTTTTCCATTGTCGCCCGGTATTTCGGCAGGTCTTCCACGGGCGGCTTCCAGGTATAAACGCAGACAACAGCCACGATAAAGAAAAGACCGGCAAGCCAGATGGCCCAATAGTCTTCCGACGTGTAAAGTTGTTTTTTCATGCTTGTGCGTTCTTCAGTGACCGCACTCCCCTCTTGGTTTGCCATGCAAACTCCCTCCTTGGTTTGGTTTTGATAATTTTTGATGGGCTGAAAAATCCGGGGGCACCCCGCGCTGATGCGCCCGGCAGAGTATAGCCAGCCTTGTTTTTTTCCTCACAAGCAAGAAGCAAACCAATTGAGAGTTTAATTTACACCAAACGGGAAAGAGCTTGCCTTTTGCCTTCAACGCTCTGAAATAAAAGTATATCCTTGAAAACAGACTTAACCCGCCCGCTTGGAAAGGCTTACTGCCAAGGTAATTGGACTTAAGCCGCAAACAAACAAAAAAATACTTAAAACAAGGTACTTACGCCTTAAACCGGGCTTTGCCGAACATTTTGCAAAACCAAGCAAGAATCCGGAGGTGCTAACCCGGGTTGGCATTGACGTGACAACTGCGGATTGCATACAAGCAAAAACGGCCTACAGACTGGCTTGACGCCATAAGCACAGACTCATCCCGGAGGCGGGACAGGGACAACTTTGCAAACCTGGCTTTGCACCCAATCAACCGGGCGCATAAAATGGGGACATCCGATATAGCCTATGGATTTTTAGACAGGAGAAGAGATGAAAAAAACTGAACAGGAGGATTCTCAAAAGACCTCCGCAGAGAAATCCTTTTTTCAAAAATCCCTTGGTTTTCGCAGCCGCTTTCTGATCGGAACCGCTCTGGCTTTGCTTTTCTTCTGCCTGGTAAGCGTGCTGCTCATCTACAAAAACGAAAAAGCCCAACTCAAAGAGCAGGCCTACGCCGAAACCCAGCTGGTCATGGCGGCCGTGGAAGCCAGTCGGCATTACGTGCGCGAGGAACTGCGCCCCACCATGTACGAAAAATTCGGTTCCGAGTTCTTTTTGCTGCAGGCGATGTCCACTTCTTATATAAGCCGGGCGATAATGGAGCATTTCAACCGCGTACTACCCCAGTATGAGTATAGGCGGGTTGCGGTTAACGCCCGCAATCCGGAATCCGAGGCCAATTCCCTGGAACTTTCCATGATCCAGCGCTTCCGCAGCAACCGGGAGCTGGACAACTGGCAGGGGGTTTTACAGGTACAGGGACAGAAACAATTCATGCGTTTCAAGCCGGTGTATTTCAAAGAGTCATGCATGACCTGCCACGGAGATCCGGCTGACGCCCCGCGGGCCCTTTTGGCCCGCTACGGCGTGGAAAACGGATTCGGTCATCAGGCCGGGGAGCTGGCCGGGGTCATGGCCGTGGGCATCCCGGTGCAAAACGCTTTGGCTGAAATCAGGGATCAGGCGGCCACAGTTTTTCTGGCCCTGTTTGCCGGGGCCCTGCTTTTCTACCTGGCCCTGACCTTTATCTTCAACCGGGTGGTGACCAGCAATCTGCACGGGGTACTGGAGACCTTCCGGGGCGAGGTGGAGGACAAGAGCCTTCAGGATTTTCTGCCCGATCCGGATCCACAGCAACCCCGGGACGAACTCCAGGAGCTAACTGAAGCGGCCGTGACCATGTCCGGATACCTGCGCCAGACCAAGCAGGAACTGAAGGATTACGCCCAGAATCTGGAACAAAAAGTGGCCCGCAGGACGGAAGCCCTGCAGAAATCCGAAAATCTGCTCAAACAAAAGGTGATAAGCCGCAATCAGGAGCTTACCACCCTGAACCGGATATCCGAACTGACCACCCAGGCCTGCGGCCTGCAGGACGTGTGGGATTCTGTCCTCAATCAGATCCTGGGGATTATTCCCGCCCGGGGAGCGGGGATTTATCTTCTGCCTGAGAGCGGGGAAGTACTGGAATTGCAGTATCAGAAAAACGCACCCGAATTGCCCGCCCGGATTGATGTCCAAAACAAGCCACATGAAAAAGATGTACAAGAGTGGCGGCAGATGTATGATTCCGTGTGCCGGGCGCTTTCCGGGGAACCGAGCATCACCCCTCCGGATGCATCCGCCCCCTGCCTTAACGTGCCCATAACCTGTCGGGGCCGCATACTCGGAGTTATGAGCTTTGTCAGTCAGGATGTGGACACAGTGACCCAGGAACAAAAAGACCTTTTGCTGTGCATCGGCCAGCAGGTGGGGATCGCCGTGGAAAGCCTGCGCGGACTACAGGAGCTGGTCCAGAACAAGGAGCTTTTGCAGACGGTTTTTGGCGGCATAACCGACCAGCTCGTGCTTCTGGACCGCGACCTGCGGATCAAAATGGTCAACCGCGCCTATCTAAAGCGCTTTAAAGTGGAATTCGCGGATGTCGAGAACAGGACCTGCTTTGAGGTCCATGCCGGACTGGACGATATCTGCCCGGAATGCAGCCTGGACAAGGTGCTCAGGCTGGGCACCCCGGCCACTGACGAAATCGAGACACCGAACGGAGAGAGCTTTCTTATCCATTTTTACCCTGTCTGGGGGAGCGACGGCCAGGTGCAGAACATAATCAGATACGCCCGGGAAATAACCGAAAAGAAAAAAGTGGACCAGAAAATCCAGCAAACGGAAAAGCTGGTGGCCCTGGGTCAGCTCTCATCTGGGATGGCCCATGAAATAAACAACCCCCTGGGCATTATCCTCTGTTATGTGGACCTGCTCAAAAGGCAGCTTACCGACCTGCCCCAGGGGCTGGAGGACCTGGAGGTCATTGAACAGCAGACCATTAACTGCAAAAATATTGTTACCGATCTCTTGCAGTTCTCCAAAAAACAGGAGAGCACCAAGGAGCCGGCCTGTATCAACCGAATAATCCGGGATGTGGCCCATATGTTCCGGCACCAATTGAAAAAGAAAGATATTCAGCTCAACCTGGAGCTGGATCGGGATATGCCCGAGATAACCGTAAACCGGGACAAAATCCGCCAGGTGATGGTCAATCTGGTTCTAAACGCCATGCAGGCGGTCCGGGAAAAAGGGATCATCGCGATCAATTCCGGGCACAACCCGGACAAAAAGGAAGTAGATATCGCGGTCTGGGACAACGGGCCGGGAGTGGAATCCTCGATTCGCTACAAAATCTTCGACCCTTTTTACAGTACCAAGCGCACCGGGGAAGGCACCGGACTCGGACTGTCCGTCAGCTACGGTATAATTCAGGAACATGGCGGCGAGATCAGTGTGGAAAGCGAAAAAGGGAAATGGACCAGATTCGAGGTAATCCTGCCCCTGGACCGGGAATAGCAAAACAGGGCACACATCCAACATCCAGGGGAAAATACGGACATGGCTGAACAAAACCTGCTCATCATAGATGATGAATACTACATGATTAAGGGCCTGCAGCGCGTTCTCTCCTATGAACTGGAGGACGTGGAAGTGGACATCTGCTCCAGATCCGACCTGGCCCTGCGCATGCTTCTGGAAAAGCATTACGACCTGGTCCTTTTGGATATCCGCATGCCGGAAGTGGACGGACTGGAGCTTTTGCCCAAAATAAAGAAAATCCATCCGGACATCCAGGTGATCATGATGACCGCCTTTGGGAATATCGATCTGGCGGTGCAGTCCATTAAACAGGGGGCCTTTGACTTTATAAGCAAGCCCTTTGAAATGCCGGACCTGATCGAGCTTTTGCACTCCGGCCTGAAAAGAAGTCGTCTGCGGAACCGAAAAAGCCTCTCTCCCAGGCATTCCGGCCTGGCCGACCTCATAGGTAAAACCAGGCCCATGCAGGAACTTTTCGCCCTGATAAGTTCCATAGCCCCTACTGACTATTCCGTTCTCATCCGGGGGGAAAGCGGCACCGGAAAGGAGCTGGTGGCCCGATCCATCCATAATCTGAGCCCCAGAAAAGACCGGGAATTCATTACCGTGAACTGCCCGGCCCTTCCCGAACATCTTCTGGAAAGCGAACTGTTCGGGTACAAAAAAGGGGCGTTTACCGGAGCGCTGCAGGACAAAAAAGGGCTTTTTCAGGAAGCCCACGGCTCCAGCATCCTCTTGGATGAAATAGCGGATATCCCCATCCCGGTGCAGACAAAATTGCTCCGGGTCCTGCAGGAGCAGGAGATCCGGCCGCTGGGCAGCAACAAGAACACTCCCGTGGATGTGCGCATCCTGTCCACCACCAACCAGGATCTGGAACAGAAACTACAGGACAAGACCTTTCGCGAGGATCTCTTCTTCCGCCTGAACGTGGTCACCATTAAGACACCCGCCCTGGAAGAAATAAAAGATGACATACCTCTTATGGTTGATTTTTTCATCCAGCAGACCTGCGCGGAGATGGACATACCGCCCAAACCGTTTTCCCCCGGGGCAATCGAACGCCTCAAACACAGGGCTTGGCCGGGTAATGTCCGGGAACTGCAAAACGTGGTCCGCCGGGCGCTTATCTTTTCCACCGAAAACGAGGTTACCCCGGGGGACATCACTCAGGTGGAGACAAACGAACAGAAATGGAAAAACGGTGAGGAATACGCAAGGAGCGAAGGGCTGGAACCGTATAACCAGGCCAAGGAACGTGTCCTGCAAAAATTCAGCGCGGAGTACGTGGAGCACCTCATGCAAGAAACCGGGGGGAACATCTCCCAGGCGGCCAAACTCGGTGGGTTGAGCCGGGTGGCCCTGCAGAAAATCCTGCGCCGCACCGGCGTGGATCCGCAGAGATTCCGGGAGGAATGAAACAGCGATTATCCCTTATTAGTTGCCGCCATTCCCCTGGAACGGATTTATGCGGCCCAAGCCCGCTATCCCGGAAAAATCCTTCGTATTGCGGGTGACCAGGACAAGCCCACCCACTACGGCCACAGCCGCTATCTGAGCGTCCTCTACACTCACCGGCCGGCCGGATTCCCTGCGCGCCTTTATTATTCGGGCATATTCTCCTCCGGCCTGGCAATCAAAAGGCAGGCATCTTCCGCTAAAATCCTCGATAAACATCTGTTCCGCGGCTGCATGCAAGACGGACTTGCGCTTACCTTCCGCAAGCAGGGCAATGCCCATGTATATTTCAGCCACAGTGATGGCGCATATCCACACATCCGAAACCGGGTAGGAATCCAAAAGGCTGATCACGCCGGCATTGGGAACGGGACGCATGAGTTCGGAAACCACATTGGTGTCCAAAAGAATCATACCCGATCATCTCCGCCGTGGCCGGGCAGGCCGCGGGGTTCGGACCGGGGGATTTCCGGAAGATCCACCCCGCCTGTTTCGGCAAAACGCCTGGATATCCGCGTCCCTATTCCGGTGGAACATTTCCCGGACAATACCGCCTTACGAAGAATCCGCCGAACCTCTTCCTCCATGGAACAACCATGCTCGGCAGCACTTATGCGCAGGCTTTCCTTTAAGGACTGCTCAATGTTGCGAATGGTTAAAGTCGGCATAAGATCTCCTTTTTTTAAATTTGATTTTGAATAAAGCTTAATGCATTGCATGCATTGCAGTCAATGCAAGCACAAACAAATTTTTTGTTTGTGCTTGACAATGTGTATCGAGTAGTACACGATACATATATGAAAAACGCATTCGGTTCATATGTCCGGGAAAAACGTGAAGCCCTGAGGCAAAAAGACAAATCCTATTCCCTGCGCCAGGTGGCTGAAAGGATAGGCATTGAGCCCTCGTACCTGAGCAAGGTGGAACGCGGTTTCCCGGCCCCGCTTTCCGAGGGCAAAATCAGGGCCTTGAGTGATGAACTCGAAGAAAATCCGGATATCATGCTGGCCCTCAGCGGCAAGGTATCCTCGGATGTCCTGGACATCATACGCAAGAGACCGGAACTTTTCGCGGACCTTATAAGACAGATGAAGGAAATGCCGGACAACGCGGTTTTGCGTCTCGTGCGGGAAGTCCGGGACGGAGACTGGTAAGAATTAAGGAGGGAACATGATCGAGCTCAAGAACAAAAAACTGGTTTTCACTTTTCCGGAGATCCATCCCCGGGCCAAATTGACAATTTCCTTTAAAAAGACACTGCGCATTCCGGACGACGGGAATACCTATCCCCTGCCTCCGGGACTGGGAACTTTTCCTTTGGTACATGTGGACGACCACGAAAAAACGGTCCCCGACGAATGGCTCAAACACGGCGGAGTCATGCTGCCCATGCATCAATCCGAGGCCATGTGGATAAATTTCGATTCCGATTTCATTGAAGAACACGATACCGAATACCCGTTTGCCGTAAAGATCGCCACGGGCAAGATAAACGCGGTCACTGGAGGGGAATGGTCCGAAGGCCTTGAGCGCCGCCCGCAGAATTACCTGGTTGCCCCCAAGCAGCCCTGGCTGGACGGATACCACGTATCCAGGGATTCGATTCGGCAATTCGTGGCCATGCCCCTGGGTGATGGCTACACCGCCGAAGGACAGATTACCGGGCGGGAAGAATTCGGGGGGCTGCAGATACAGGTCTATCCCATGAAAAGGGAAGCCTTTGAAAAGCGCTGGCCAAAGGTGGACATGGCCGGAATATCATATTCCGTGGACGAGGCGGAGATTATGTATTGCCGTAAAAGCCCGGACATGGGCCTTGCTCCCGGCGGGCTCATGCGCCAAAAGATATATGCGGACGAATTTGATCTCTCCGAATGGGAACGGGAAGTTTCCAGCCGCTGCTTCGTGCATCTGGCCAACTCCGGGCAATGGAAGACCATAACCGGTAAGCTGCCCCCGGAAAATCCTCCTACCGCCAGGGACTATTCTGAACACGGCTTGCCCTGGTTCGAATATTATTCGGATGACAAGCCGCTTCCCGGTTCCAGGGTCTTAAACGGCCTGAAGAGCGTTTTCGAAACCGGAAAGTCCAAAAGGCAAAATCCCCTGCCGGAAAATGAATCCGCCGACCCCAAGCGCCTGCTGATTTTACAAAAGAGGCAAAACCCGAATCAGGTCCGGGAATGGCGGGAATGACCATGAATTCGAATCCAATGCTTCTTAAAAAAATCAGGGACTGCCTGGAAAAGGGCCTGTGCCCGGAATTAAAGGCGCACAGCATCCTTGCGGCCCACGGATGGGATGTTGATTTCGGTTACGACTATTCCGAAGCCGGCAGCAAAAGACCAAAAAGGATCAGCATGAAGGCCGGGCGGGTCATGCATCTTGAGCGGAAAAACAAATGCTTTGCCTCCGTTTATTTCCACCTTTTCATCGTGGTCAAAAAATCGCCCAATCCCTGGGTGGTCACGGTAAAATCGGATAATGCGCAAAAGACTCATTGCGCCTGGAACAATCTCATCTTCGCCCGCAATCTTCCGGACAAGCCGGGACGATTCGCGCACCCCCTGAACCACGGCTCTCTCCTTGCCCACAACAAATGGGAGGGAGCCACCGTCCATGAAGCCCTGCGAAAAGACCATTGGAAACTTCCCTTTCGCGCATTTTTCTCCGCGGCATGCCGGGCCGGATATTCCCATATACATTTCCTGCAGGGCGACTCGCCCAAAAACACGACCACAAACGACCTCTTTGAGTTCCCCTGCGAGCTGCACCTTGCCCTGCCCCTGCTCATCCTTGACGGTAGGCTTTTCCGGGCCGCTTTCCACCCGGAACGCAAAATCGCGAACTCGCAACTGGAAATCCTGCCCATTCATTTTGCCGCGTTTCATCACTACGAGGAAAAGCAGCCCTTTAATTCACGAAAATATCGCCTGGACCTGACCTGTTTGAACCACTTGAATCACTACCTCGCCCTGACTGAAATGCGGCAAAAGGCGCTTGCTTCCAGAATTGAATTTCTGGCCGAGCAAAATTGCGGCATACCGCCAACTCCGGGATGGATGACCCGGGAAGAGGACATGACCGCCCGGGAAAAACTGCTCCAGTATCTGGAAACGGTGGGCGAAGACCCGGAGACCAAACTGACAAAGGACAAATTTATTGAAAGGGCCTTTGATATAAAAAAGGACGCCTATTTCCTCACCTTCAGCATGATCCGCAGACAGCCCGTCCTCGGGGCGGTACGCCGCGATAGCGGATACATGGCCGCGTATTCCGAACATAAGGAGAATTATTCCTTTGATCCCGAGGGGATCGCTCTGGAGGCACGGGCCAGGGGGAGCAAAAAATTGTCCATAGACGACTACGAGCTGCTTGCGGAGGACATCGTGCAAGTGGACGCGGATTTCCGGTTCACCCCCCTGAAAGACGGATATTTTAAGCTGGAGACGGAAAAAGACAATTACACAGTAAGCGGACTCGAGGAAGCACAAAGCCTTGTCGCAAAAGAACTAACGGCAATTCCCTATTTTTATTACCTGGAATCCTGCCTGCGCGACTTCCACCTCCCGAATTCCAAGGAAAAAACTCGAAAAATAATGGAATTCATAAACGAGGCCGCCTTTGACAGCCTGGAAGCGGCCTGGCTGAACATGCAGGACGAGACCGCGTTTGAAGCCGAGGAAATTGAATAGCCGTTCAAGACAAAAATCTGCTAAAGGAAAACAAAATGCAAAACGGATTCGCCGGAATGATACCCAGACGCACCATGGCCGCCGGGGTGGAGATCCCTTGGCCGGAAATGCTTACTTTATTGGGGGTTGTCCTGCACAAGGACTACCGCATGAACGCCTTCCCCCGGACGGAAGATGGAACACCCCGGTTCAATATCTCCGATGATGAGTACCTGTCCTGGCTGGCGGACTACCTGCCCGAAAACATCCCCGAGCTTACCCCGGAACAGCAAATCCTGGCCCAAAGCCCGGATCGGGAAAATTTTTTAAGCGCTCTTCACATCGGGGATACTGCCGCGTGGTGCGAGCACGAAATGGCCGACTATCCGCTTTTCCGGTTTCCCGACGATTTCGAGAAAACGGCGGACTTCAGCGCGGTCCGCGGTGTGCCCGGGGCGTTTACCTATGAAGACTACCTCGAATGCATTCAAGAATGCCCGGAGCCGGATCAGCCGGTAATGAGCAGGAACGAGCACATGCTGTATTCATATTCCTGCCAGGACCTGATTGAGAAGGAGGAAAGGGAGTTCGCCCGCCTGTGGCCGCAATTCGCAAAGTTCAATTCAGCCAACCTCATATTCATGACCAACACCCCGGCCCATGAACCCCCGGACGCGGGCTGGCGGATTTATCTGGCCCTGAACTTGGTGCAAATCCCCGATAAATCCGCCCGGATTAAAGAACTGGAAGAGTTCTACCGCTACTGGCACGAGGACATTTGCAAATAATAACGGAGTAGCAGCCATGAAACGCTTTTGCATATCCATTCTTTTGCTGACGGTCGTCCTTTTATCCGGATGCGCCCTAAAAAAGCCGGACCATCCCCGAAGCCCCAACAACCCGCCTGTTGCGGCTGAGGCAATGGACAAAACCTTCAGGGCAACCAGATTCTTAAATGTGTTTATCCCTACCATGAAAGGGTTGTTCCATATGGTTCCATGAAATGAAAAAGAAAGGAGATATATTATGAAACATTTTAAATGGTTATTATTATCTATTTTAATGCCTATGTTATGTTCATGCGCTTTAATAGGGGATCGTTTAGCGACCATCAATAATGTTCAAGAAATGCAAAGGAGAATTGGATACCCTGACAAGATAATGGAAGCTCCTAGCGGGAACAGACTTTATGTATATAAATGGATAGATAAACATGAAAGACCAGCTATTTACAATCCAGGCACCGTCATGCCCGGAGGAGTTAGATTAGGAGAAACATACATTCCAGGTCATACAAGCATAGGAAAATGCACAATATGGATTGAGGCAGACAATGAAGGTAATGTAGTTAACACAGATCATGAAGGCAATAAATGCCCGGCTAGTTTGGTAAAACAAAAATAATAGGTTATAGTGTGCAGGCCAATCTTTTACGGACCTATTCAGCGGCCACCATACTAGACAGCAAAACCATCTTTGCCCAAAAAAAATTAAAGTGGAAACCGATTTGGCAATGTCTATGCTTACAAAACAAGCAATTCAAATGTAGCTTTATGCAAATTATAGAGGCTTAACCCTTGCCAATCACTTTAAAATATGATTTCCTAAAAACATACATGCCGGAGACCAAGCGGAATCCTTTAGGAATCCAATCCTCGGGTCACTGGCCGTCCCTGGCCCCGTGGCGCACCACAAAGTACGGGGCCATTTTTATTGTGCACCCGGAAGTCTGAAACCCACTTTAGGTGGACGTCCTCCCTTCTTTCTGCCGCGTACAGGCAAGACTAGACGCTTGCTTTCCCCTATCAAATAGCTCCTCAAAGCCAGAACCACTCCGTGCAGGAGATTCTTTTCCCTGACGGTTTGACGTGTGGCCGGTACATATACTTCTTTCTCAAAAGCGGCTTTCATACAAGAAAAGGTAATACCCGTCAGATTGCTCAGATCCTCTTTAGCACTGGAGCAGGCCTCTTTAACTGAATCCTCGATTAGATAACGGTAGGGTTCCATTAAGTCATAAACCAAGGCGGGATACGTAGTGGGTTTGTGCATGAAGCCGTGACAGGGCGATAACTTATGGAACAAGATCCATCGAAGAAGTATTCCATATAGAAAGAATGAGCCGGCGTTAAGTGCCTCATTAGCCGGATGTTGCCGGTTGCGCCTGCCAAGATCGGGAAATCCTAGTTCCGCAAACCATTTTTTCCAATACCTGCGGCTGGCCTGGGCCTCGATACTTCTAATTGTTTCAATGTCTCTGGCTTTTTTCAGTCTGGACTCTGTGAAGCGGGAAATACTCAAGAAAGGAGCAAAATTTCGCAGGCGTTCCAATACCAATACGCGGGCTATATAGCAACGGCGGGTTTGATTTTCCCGGGCAAGAATCTGTGTGGTCAAGACATTGGCGTCATCACTGGATCGTTCCGGGAAAAACACAAATGGCCGATGGGGAGCATTACCCATTTGTTAGAGCTCGACTCGCCTTTTCTTGTGTCACGAATTTAGAAAAAATTTGATCAAAGGTTTTATTGACCAGGGCACACCGTAGGGCAAGCATTTTGTTGCCATTGG
>Ga0182238_1000144_pt1 | contig 24112 bp, 29 predicted proteins | sample hydfrates6_PW_90_FD_132439 | JGI IMG/M metagenome (GOLD analysis project Ga0182238, IMG submission 132439) | Subsurface microbial communities from deep shales in Texas, USA - hydraulic fracturing test 6_PW_90 | ecosystem: Environmental > Aquatic > Deep subsurface > Shale gas/oil reservoir >... | reverse complement strand
GTGCTATATACATTAAAAAATACTTCTGTATCATTTATATATTCATACATATCATTATTTTTAAAATCATCTATAATTTTACTTATATCACTCATCATCTCTTCTTTATTATCTATATCTTTTTTGCACATATTTTTCATCTCCTTTTAAATAGATTTAATTAATCAATTATTATATCTTTAATAGCAACCACCTGTTCAACATTCATATCCCACCGGATAGCAATATCTTCTATTGAGTAATCTTTTCTATCCATATCAATTATATCTCTTTTAATTTCTTGATTGATAAAGTTCCCTAAACTTTCTTGTGTATTAAGTAACTGTCTTGCTAAATAATCTCTGTTTCTTTCTGAATCTGGCAGACTATCAAACTCATCAACCCTCCCTTTAAAACTATCTGTAGTCTTATCTATATTATCACCATCAGGTATTTTAAAAATATAACTTGTAATCAAATCATAAGCTTTCTTATGGTCACCTTCATCGTATTTAATATTGGTATTGTATATGTTTGATATTATTTCGTACCTTTCTACCGAAGTTAAATCATTAATATTAACTTTAAAATTATCCCCTGTTTCATTGTCACCATACACACCACGTTTTTTAAACTCTTCAGATATACCTCCCATTAAATCATCTATACTATCCAATTCTTCCATTTTCTTAACTCTTCTAAAAATATAACCATTTACCATACCTTATACATCTCCTTTTAAATATAGATTAAATATTTTTAATACCACCAAATGGAGTTCCACCTTCAAACTTATTAAATGGTATTACATTTTTACCAGCTTCTTTTAAATTACTCTTTTTAGTACATACGACATTATCAGTCAGTTCGTTTTGTTGATTGACTAATTTGATATACACAAAGTCACCGTGCATGTTATCTATATACCCAACATATCCAGTATTGATTAAAACTACTCTTTTATCTTTATCCATTATTATCCTCCTTGATTAATTTACAATCTTTATGTCTTTTATTTTTAAGTGGTTTACTGCCATAAGCATAATCTTCAAAAGGAATATAATCTAATACACATCTGTAATATGTTATAAGTGCACCCATATCATTAATTTTTTCCCTCTTATAAAAAGGACAATCCATACAACTATCAGGAAATTCAATATCTATTTTAATCATCAGTTACCCCATCCTTTAAATTTAGAAATATACCAATCTTCTGCCATCTTATCTTCTTTTGAAGGTTTATATTTAATAATAGGCAATCCCATTTTATGTCCTGGAGTATATAGTCCTTCACCATCATGTAAATCAGTATAATAAATATATCTACTATGATCCCAATCTTTTCTATGAGCATAAAAATTATGATTATATTTAAGCTCTTTAACCATACTGTCATAATCCAGTTGAATTTTACCTAAGCTTTCTAAAAATACAATGACTATATTGTACTCTATGGTCTTTGTATTTATTCTTATATTCTCTCTATCGTAATAATCCTTATGTCTACTTATGATATATTTTATATGATTACGATCTTTAACATCATCATCCACATATTTATTGAATAAAGATTTGTCTATATTTAAATATAACCAATTGGAGTCATCTTTAACTCTAATCTTATCTTTCATTTCGTTTAATAAATCAGCCAATCCACTATGTGGTATATCATATAATATTTCTATAAGTTCATCTTTAGTAATATCCATAATATCTCTCCTTTAATTAAATTCTATACCCCCGCTAAATTTTGATGAATTAAAAATTAATCCCTATTATGCCGGGGATCTTAATTTTTGATATTCTCCCATATTTTAATAAAACATCTCATCTAACTCAAATTCATCTATTTCTCCTTCTTCATACATTCTCAAAGCCTCTCTATGTTTAACTACTTTCCTATATTGTGCAGTAGATAAATTCCTACCAGATAAACCCAAAGCTTTAATAACATCCTGATAACTTACATTCTCTTCTGATAATAACTTAACGGCAAAGGTATGACGCAACACAGAAGGGTTAATCCTACCATCATAGTTTAAATGAGCATTCTCTGCATATGTATAGATCATATTCCTTAAATACCTAGCAGATATAGGATCTCCATCCAATTTAGAAAAGACCCACTCACTATTACCTATACATCGCTTCTGTTCTAAGTTCCATTCATACAGTTCATCAACTAAACCCCAACCCATAAGTAATACTCTCCTCTTATAGTCTTTATCATGGTCTAGAAAGATAGAACCCTCTTCAAAATCAATCTGATCCCACGTCAACTCTATAACTTCACAATTAGTTATACCAGTCTCTAATATAAGCTTAATAATTAAATAGTTTCTAAACTTAGAAGGTGCATTTGAATCTCTCAATTGATCCAAAAGAGCATCCTCCTCATCGGCGTCTAACACCCTTATATCATAAGGTGTATTCTCAAGGTACATAAACATCCTCCTTCCAAACAACACCCCCAAATAATCCATATGAAGCCATATAACTACCATTCCTAACACAACAGTAACCAGAAAGACAAAAACCTGAAAACAATGATAAAATTTGGGATGTTGGTTTTTTATTTATCTATCGGTACTATTTGATTGTTTCTGTGAGAGATTTTTGATTTTTGTGTTTGTTTAATTATCGGTAGTATTGGTATGAGGGTTGTTATATGGGGGTTTGTATATTTATTGGTTATTTAGGTAAAAAATTTAAGACAAAATAAAATAAAGATTGGGTTGGGAAAAACCCAACCCATATTATTTGTATAGATCTATGTGTTATCTATGTGTATTATGATGTATATAATAAATCAATATTATCTAAATCATTGATGTCATATACAGAAACACCTAATACTTTAGATTCTTCTATATCAGATGTAATTACTACAGCTAAACTATTATCTTTAAAGAGTTTTATTTCTGTATCTAAATCTTTAATCTTATATCTATTATTAATCTTACTCTTATGAACCTTATCTATTAATTTATATAATTGAGCTTCATAAAGATTCTTTTCAGTATCAATAGTCATTACACTCTCATGTGTATTAATAATGTCAGAATTACTTTTTAAGTTTGTATTGACATCCTCAGTTTTAAGTGATTTAATTTCTGATCTAAGTTCTGTTAATTCCTCCCATATATCGTGGGTTATATTTACGTGTGCTTTGTTATCTAAAACTCTTTCTATACCATCTACTCTTTTTTCTAATCTTGACTTACTGTTATCTTTATTGGATCTAATATTCTTTTTAACTGCATCTACCTTCTTTACAATATAAATATCTAAACCTATATTGACTAAAAGTACAATAATTAATATATACTCTAACATTTAATCATCTCCTTTTAAATGATGTTTAATTTGTAACCTCCTTTGATTATTATTCTAAAGGAATGTTACACTTTGGACAATTACTGTTATCCTCTATCCTTTTTATATACTTAGTATTACATTTACTACATCCAACTAATTCTATTCCATCATTTGAATCTATATATTCTTTTAACTTAGCATCATCATAATCTTTAGTGATTTTGGATACCATTGTAGGATCATTTAAATCATTTATACCTAAATCTTCTTCAAATAACTTATCAGGTACCTCATCATTGTCTTTATACGCTATGAGAATGTCTTCTAATACATCGTGGAACTTTTCATAAGGGAATTCATCTTCTTTAGATAATAGTTGGTCTAGAAATGGAACCTCGTCCTTTAACTTAATTAATCTTTTTACTAAAGGAATAAGGTCTTCTTTTAAAGTTAGTAGATTATCTAACTCATCATATAAAGTATCATTCTCTTCCCTTACTTCTTTTACTGTATTTTCTGCCTTAGCTGCTTTTTCAATATATTTATTCTTATCTTCATTGATCATATCTACCTTATCCCTTAATAATTCATTATTCTGTTTTATATTCTTTATAGTATAATATTTTTCTTTAATGTTATCTTTATAAAGATTTAATCTATCATTATCCACAACAGTATTGGATTCCTCAAATTCTTCCATGGTGGATACATCTTCATCAGGCACATTATAAACACCACCTTTTATTACCTTCCCACTATTTAAATCTTCTATATCTATATCTATTTTATTTCCTATACCCTGGAATTCATCATCCTCATTATCTATAGTGGCTTTAATTAAATCTCTAATTAATGGTTCATCGCTTTCTAATTTATCTAATAGCTCATCAATGTAACCATCAAACTTATATCTAATACCACCAGTATATTCTTCTTGCCATTTAAATTCAATAATAAATTCATCTTCACTATCATCTCTTTTAACATTATTTCTTCTAACCCTTCTTATATCTTTAGCCATTGATATCATCTCCCTTGTATTTTTTAATTAAATAATTCAAAAGACTTTGATATTGATTCGGCGTTAAAGTTATTCTATATGTGTCTAATTTATCATGATCTTTAATAGTTAGCTCAGTACAGTCCAAAACATCATCTCCTTAATTAACCTTCATCTTATCAAGCTCTTCTAAGTTACTCTTACAAATAGCAATAGCATCCTCTAACATTTCAATACTTTCTTCTAAATCTTCTTTGATTGGATCATTATCAGATACTAATAAAGTTTTATCGTCCTTTGTCTTGATAACCACTAAATGTTTTTTAGTTATCTTCTTAATATCATTGACCATTTCTTGTTGTTTTTCAGCATCTTCTCCTTTTAAATACTTCATTAAAATCATCTCCTTATGATTTTGATAAAAGTTATACCCCGGGAGGTGAACCCCGGGGAAGCATAAAAATATAACGTAAAGTGAATCCGTGAAAGATAGTGAACTTCTTCTTTCACTTCATATATTCTAAAAATATATTACTAGAAAGATTTATAAGATGTTTGATTATCAAGATACCCTTAATCTTAATGGATTGTCCACAAATCCATTATCCCTTGCTTTTGATACAAGCTCAGGAATACTTTTGTCTAATAGTTTACTATCTACTTTATTGTTACGGGTATAAAAATTATTCTTTTAATCGTTCTATGACATTATCTACAAAATCTTTTAATTTATTTAAGTCTCCTGTTTCAGATCTTACAGTTAGACTCATTGTCTCATCAAAAAGAACCACTATTATATCAAATTTATTATGCTCTTTAATATCATCATAATAAAAAACACCTGTTACTCCACCGATATATTCAGTTGCAAGGTATTGATCCATCATGTCCATAAAGGTTTCATAATCAATCTCATGAATCAATACATTCTGTTCAGTTTCTATAATGTTTATTGGATCGTTTAATAACCCTTTTAATTCAACCATCTCATTAATTTTACCACTCATAATTTATCTACTCCTTAGTTATTTAATTTATAAATCCAAACTGTCTGGTCTGTAAAGGTATCTCTTATTAATGATTTAACTTCAGACCACTCACCATTAGCCAACCCACATCCTATTCCATACGGGAAAGCTATAGTCTTTCCTTTAGTGATTCTTTTTAAAGTTTCTAAAGCATATTCTAGAGCTTTATAATCTGTTTGTCTTCCGTGCTTTTCATAGAAGTCACCGTAACTACCATAATATAGTTGACCAAATAAATTAGCAATATCATAATCAATAGTCTCTGTAATAAGACAATCACCTAATAGATCAATATCCTTTTTAGTCTTACAGTATTCCATATACTCTCTTCTAGCTTTAGGGTATTTATCAGCAATCTGTTTTGCTAATCCTGCTCCAAAACTACCTTGACAATTAACCTGATGAACAATCACATCTTGTTTAGCATTTAGTAAGTTTCCTTTAAATATCTTTAACGGCATTCTATCCCACCTTTAATGTTTTGGTATATCATATCTTAATAGATCAAACGAAATAGCTGACATGAATTCTTGAGTACCTCTACCATCTGTACTGTATAAACTCATAGTTAATTCATTATATGTTTCACTGAAGGATACAACCTCCATTAAATTACTATCTAATTCTTTAAAAGCCACATTATCAAACTCGAATATCAAATCATATATTGTAAAGAAAGTTTCCTCATCACTTGATACTGGTGTAACTTTAATACCTGTCTTTTTTACATCTACAATATGATAGAAATTATTATCCAATACAACAGACATCTTATTTAATATACCATCTGGATTTAACTCTATTATTTTCTTATCGTCATTCCTTACAAATACAGGTTCATAATTCTTATCCATTGTTTCATCCCCTTTTTAATGTATTGAATTTCCTTTGCATAGACAAATAACTTTCTTCTAATTCTCTTAGAGTTATTCTCTCTTCGTCTAATATATCTCCTCTCTGTTTCTTCTTTCGTAAATTAGTCATCGACTCCCATATCATCATCATTTTTATATTGTACAATTTCAACTTATGTTCTTTCATTATCTACCTCCAGGATAAAAATAATCACGAGGGAGATTAATCCCTCGCATTATATTCATTATTAATCTTTAATTCCCAAATGGGAAATCTGAATCATTCTCAGGTTTAGGTTTCTTACTAGATCTACTACCTCCAGAAGAACTACCATCTTCATCTTCCAATGCCTCGAAATATTTTTGGAAGTGTCTATCATAGGATGAAGAAGTTCTATAGTAAGTTGCTTTTAAAGATTCAGATAATGCTCTAAGTTGTTCTGTACCTTTATGAACCTCATCTTCCATTCTAGTATCTAATAAGATAACCTCACTATTATTAGTTTCCTGACCATTCTTATTATTCTTAGTGATCTTAATACCAACATATAACTTACCGTTATTTTCTTTTACAGGGAAAGAAATGTTTGACTTATTACCCTTCATTTTTCTTTCCTTTGTAAAGTCACCTTTTTCAATATCCTCTAATACATAATCAATAACAGCTGCAAATATTGGTAGGTCATCAAATCTACAATAGAAATTTGTAAGATTCGAGAAGTTACCTTTATTTCCTCTACCCTGAATAAAACAAATAAAACCATTCTGATTCAACATATTAGCTGAGAACCTTCTTTGTTTACTCTGATCCTCATTCCATTGGAAAAAGGATGCTACTTGAGTTGTGACGAAAACATTATCATTATTATCTGCCATTACCATTCATCTCCTTTTTAATATTTTTATTATACTTATATTTTATCATATATCTAATCACCTCTCAATAATATAATATATAATTATACTAGGGTGATATTAATATCTGGTTCTAATTCATTGTTTACGGTTTTGTAAAAAACATTCAAGTATTCGGGTATCATATTGGTTGCTTCAACATCTTCTTCAATAGATACTAATTGCTTATCAGCACCGTTATCATTAATACCTAAAAACTCTATGAACTCAACACCAGGGTATTCATTTTTAATCTCTTTTATAAGTTTAGATACATGAAAGTTTTCATACTCTAAAAAATTAATAGAATCTATATGACTTACTATAAATTCTTTAATCTCTTTTTTAGTTAGATCAGCATCAGGTAAAAACCTCATTCTAAATGATAATGATATATTTATCTTTTCTAAATTATCATTGGTTAATCCCAATGTGAAATATCTAGATGGACCATAAGTGTTTATAAATAATAGGGATATTTGAAAGTCATCCTTTATTGCTTCATATACATTTTCAATTGACCTAACATTATAATCTATTTTATCTAATAATTTCTCTGGTTGATTTTCAAAATAATCATATTGTACCAAAGGCATATAAGATATCTTTAATTGATTAAATGTTCCAGTATCATATAGTGGTTCTATCTGTAATCTATTAATATATGATAGGTCTTTATATAAATCAGCATTAAAGGTATATACATTAGATAATTCAAAAGATGATAAACTTACCTGAGGATCAAAATCTATTTCTTCCTCCACCTCATCTTTAGTAATAATGTATAAGCTAAAATCTAAATCCTCCACATTTAAATCCCTTTGGACTTTATTGTGATTAGCATCGTATAACTCTAGAGAAACTTTACTTCTTGAATCTATTTCATTTAAAAAGTTTAACTTTGTAGAGTATTCATAGTAATCACCATCGGATATATAGTCATCCATATTGAAAGTTATATACCCTTCAAAATTACCATTGTCTTCTATTAGGAGTATTGGTCTAATGTAATCTTCATCTACTAACACATCATCTTCTGCTTCTCTTTCTAAAGCATATGTGTAATCATAAATAGGATCTAAGTCTAAATCATAAACATCTAATCTTTCTATTTTAACTATGGATAAATATCCTATTTGTTCAGTAGTTAAGTTAGTTGGTAGATTAGTTTCTTCTGTTATAAGATTTACACTTCCATCTGATTGATCGTTTAATTCATATATGGTTCTAACATTTGTATCGTATTTTTCTGAACCGAGATACAAATAAAATTCATCACCAACTGATAGATCTACACTATCATCTATAAACATAGAGTCAAAAGATTCAATATCTGATACATTTTTAGATATAGCAGTTTCAGATATTTCAGTGTAATTTTCAGTAACCTCTACATCATCACCATGTTCATCTACATAGGTGAATAATTTTTCACCATCAGAATTAGTTAGATGTTCTCTATCAACTATAAAACTATGAAGAAAATCTACAGGGTAAGCTGTATTAGATCTTAACTCAAATGATATCTCATAATCATATCCAGCATTTGCTTTAAACTTTAATTTATTAATCATATAGTTAATTGGTATATAAGGATTAATAAATTCATATTCTGGATAGTATTGCTCATCTAATATATTCTTAAATATCTTAGTATCGTTAACATACTGTTCTCCAATAGAGTAATTATATATTAATTTATAAGGATATTTATATTGATGAGTTGTTTCTATATCAGCACTTACTGCCTTGGGTGTCTCACCTGAATTATCTAAATTCAATTGATGAGTATCAGGAAGTATATAATCAACTATAGTATATTCATCTGGTGTACCTTCATTGATTATCTTTTCCTGTTTGGTTAAATCAGAAGCATCAATATATGTATCTAATGTATTAGCAGGTATAACTCTTTTTTCACTGTCATATAACATAGAGAAAACATTATATATTTTATAGAATACATCATCTCTATATTTAAAGATCTTATACTTGGTATCTATATCTGCTAAAACTCTTTCTAGATCTGGTGTGGATGTGATACCATCTCTTCTTGTATTATAATCTATTAGTTCTTCTTTAAGTTCACCAATATCTGGTTCATCCTCACCACCTATAGCAGAATCTCTAGGCATTATTCTAGTGGTTAATCCATCAACATTAGTTTCCTGTATATAATCACCAGTATAGGTAAAGTTACCATCCTCACCCATAGTTTCTAATACCTCTACTCTAAATCTTGAACCAGACTCAGGGAGGAAGTTACCCATCTCATATCTGTTAGTTAAAAGCAATTCATTTTCTGATTTGAACTCATAGAATATAGTTTCATTTTTTATAGAAGAAGTTGTTACCATATTATTAGTTTTATTAAGTAACATCTCTTCATCTGATTCTTCACTTACCTTATAATAAACATTAAAGTCTGCTAAGTTATCATCAAATCCCACCACATAACTTCTATCTGAGAATCTGGAAAAGTACGAATACTCAGTATCCACTCTTCTAAACTGTTTTAAGTTTAATAACATACCAAGATATTCTCTTTCAAATTCACTGAACTGAATAGATTTTATATTTGGATTTGATAATTCACTTAAAGGATTTGTGTCATCAATATCATATGTGGTTTTCATACTCCTACTTCCATCTTCTTTATAATAAATATTAATGATAATATCATAATCTAAAGTGAAGTAATAATCACCGACATTAAATTCAAATCCTTTTGGATATCTATATTCATAAACATCATCAGATATCTCTTCAGCTAATTCTACAACCTCGTCTATATCAACTATAACCATTGCTGGCATAGATGAAGGTTTAGCAAATCTTTCATCGTTTTTAAATCGGTATCCGTGTTTAATAAGAGAAGATCTTTTTTCTGAAGTGGAGATGAACCTCTCCCTTGAAGCGTCCTGATATTTATATATTGCATTTTCTAAAACCTCAGTCATACCCTCAATCATAATACCATTAGTAGATAGTATATTAAAATTAGGATCTTCAATATCTCCTCTTTGAGATATCTGATCTATCATGTTTGATATATATTCTTGAACAGTTAAATCGTCTGCCATTTATTTCACCACCTTTATATTTAATTATCCGATGCCTGTATTATTATCAATATTTACAGCATATTGATTATCTGCTGTAGTCATCTCTGATCCTAAAGTCGGGTTATCATCATTAAAGAATCTTAATTTAAATCTTCCGTTCTCTTTTAGAACTGCTGCGTTATCAGTAAAATAATTATTTGCATTTCTATGAGATATAGGTAAACCATTCCAAGGAGAAGGATCAGACATTGTATATGTATGTCCTGCTACCTTATTAAAGTCTGCTAATATAGAAGGTCTCATAGCTACAAAGAATGGAGCATAAAAAGGAATAGATATATCTTGGTCTGCAATCTTCCTTTTAATCTTATGTGATCTATCTGAATATGGTACACCTTGAGGGTAAGCACCAACAGCTTTAGACCAATACTTAATTGTCTCTCCATCTTCAGCAGTCACAAATTGATATATAGCTACAGAAGATTCAAATTTATTTTTCATTATAGCTTCCATCCTAGGTCTGATATAACCTTTTTGTATTAGTGTCATATACATTGTCCATATATGTACTAATTTCATAATGGTATCATATCTATCCATCTGAAAGGTTAATGTCATTGGTATACCAGCTAATGATTCCATATAATTGGTTGGATAATCAATTGATATACCCTGTTTGTTTGCTGGAGATGATTTAACAGAGAACTCTACATCTGTAGAACTCATCTCTTTTAATAGATTCTGCATTGGTAATATAAAACTAGGATTCCTAGTATTTGAAGTCATAACACTTGAATCTAGAAATCTAGCTAACTCCATATTATCCTCAACTAAATATCTTAAATCTGCTGAGTTAGTTAAGTTACCCATTTCTCCAGCACTATATAATGTTTTAGATAACTTATTTCTATCTTCATCAAACAGATTTAAATCAGGTCTAGTAATAAATACATAACTAAACTCATAACCAGAATGTATATCATACATTACCCTGTTATAAGCATTCATCTTTTCATACAGGAATCTTCTTGACTTCTCTGCACCTTCTATATATCCAGCAGAACCTATGATTTCATCATGAACACCATCCTCTGCTGGTTGTTTAAACTGACTTACACTTATATTATCATCTTCATTATAATCTCTTTTATCATCTACTGTTTTACCATCACTTCTATTTGTCCAGTTATCTACATTGTCATTAATAAACTCATCTTGATCAGGAACATATTTTTCGTTATGTTGTTCGTTTATTGTGTTTGCTGTCATAACATCTATATTACCAGATGGTTTTAAAATATCACTATTAGTATTTTGAAAATCCATAACTGCTGCCTGTGTCTGCTCACCATACTCGCCATCTTCAGTAAGTCCATATGGTTTTAAAAGATTAAGTCTTTTCTGATAAACCTGTACGTCTTTTCCAGAATCACCTTTAGATAAAAGATAATTTGCTGGCATTTATAATCACCACCTATAAGTAGATACGATATATAATAGTTTGTGTTCCTTCTTCTCCTAAGTTTCTTTGTCTAACATTCATTCTATTAGATCCAATGATATCCCTATAAGAACTGACAGTACCAGAATCAATAGAACGAGTACAGGGTTTGCCAAAGAATAACGTAATACCATTATATCTTCTATTATTAATATTCTCTTCAACTAAACCAAAGTATTCAGCTAAATCATCTAAGTCAATCTTAAGTTCTAAATCAATTACAGAAAATACATCAACATCTTTAGTTAAATTCTCATCAGGATAATCTAATAAAACTTCTCCGTTTTCCTGAATCAACTTATGTTGTACTGATTCAAATCCTTTAATTAGATATCTATAATATGTATCAGTGAAATCAACTGAGTCAAATTCATCTCTTATAAAATAACCATTACCGTGTGTTATTACAGGATCATGATCAATACTTGGTATCATTCTAAAAGGTAGAAGTCCTCCGTCTGCTAAAGAATAACCTTTAGTTTTCTTTAATACTGGTTCTATATGGTTTTCCATACCTCCATCAATTGATAGACCAAAACCAAATAGATTAGGATGAATCTCGCTTTGATCTATAACTGTTAAAAGATTCAAGTCATCTTCTTTATCTAACATAGTTATCTGAGTAGAGTAAGTTTCTCTATCAGAGTTTAATAAAAATTTAGATAATTCCTGAGCTAATCCAATGGTTATCTTGTTTTCTCCTATCTTATTAAAAATCTTCTTACCTGTTGATGTTGTATTAACATCGTAAGCAATACCTTTTACCGCCTGTGAATTTTTAACACTATCATCCACAGCTATTCTATCATGAAATACTTCTTTAGTTTTCATAGTAATCAAATCCTCCTTTTTTATTTGTATCTGAAATCTGAATAGATTCTTTTATATTTATTGTGTCTGAATACATTTTCTCTGTTAATTCAATATATTGTATTTTACAATTGGATATTAATTCAGTAATGGAATCATAGTCATTAAAATTATCCATTATTTCTAATTCCTCTAAAACTTTTACCTTTTTAAATGGATCATCTATTCTATAAGACACGGTTAAATCCATTAAATGATTTGTATGTGATTTAAAGAAATTAACCACTTGAAATAAATATGTCTTTATTCTATCTAATTCAGATTGTTTTATATCTGTAAAAAATTCTAAAGCAATCGGTGGTTCATCGTTATCAAAATAAGCTAAAACATCTTCCATGATTTCTATTATATAAGCTATCTCATCTATTATTTGATTCTCCTCATATGCTGTTAAATGATACTCTTGTGGGTTTATCTCATTCATAGAAGGTATCAGAGATTGCATTCTTTCATATAACTCTAGATTGGATCCCCTAAGATAATCACTATAAGTTTCAGCTTGACCATAGATATTATTATTAGTTTCTATTATAGTTAATGAATCAAATATTTTCTTTAAGATACTATACCTTCTATAGTCTTCAGTTTCAAACATTTTCTGTTCTATTAAATATATCACATCCATGTTACCCACATATTTTTCCATAACATTTCTGATTGAAATATCTTCATCTTCAGTATCTAAAAACTCTATATCATTTTGTATTGTTTCTTCAAATTCTTTATCTGAAAACAAATACTTTAATTCATGTATAATTTCTTTTTCATCAAACTCATCATTCATTCCAATGAGATGTGAAACAGTATCAAAATCATAATATATTTCATCAACATATCCTCTTTTTGTTATCATAAGAGAAGTTAGATAAACTATCAAATCAAATAAAGAAATAGGACTATCTAAATATCTATGCTGAAACATCAAGTTCCTTGACAGTTCATTCGACTTTAAAAAGTGTTGAAAAAATAGAGATGTTTTAAAAGATGTTCTTGTTATATCAGTTAAATCCTCAATGGACATGTATTTAGTTTCTATCATGGAGAAATCACTATCATATAGTTTAGCCTCTGTATCATCACCCCATGTCTCATCATCTCTTACGAATTCATCATAAGGAATGACATTATTAGGATCAGAAAGATATTGATGAATATCCTTATCACCAAAAGGAACTTTTACAAATTCTAATGTAAATTTATTTTCATTACTAGCATCATTGGGTAATGTCTCTACATTATCTGAAGGTCTTTTATGTAGATAATATCTATAGATAATATTTAAATTAAATATTTCAGATATATCTATAATAGCTTTTTTATCACCCTTGTGTCTTGTAAGTGAATTTAAGGATGCTGCTAATTTAGTTGCTAGATTATATGGTAAATTCATATTAGATGGTAAACCATAGTCTTGAAATAAATGTTTTAAATTATCAGCTGATAAAGAAGACACACTCATATTATCCATATTAAGTTGATTAACAGATTCTATTATGGCTGCTAATATAATATAATTAACCATCACTTCTTCATAATAATCATAGTTATAATGATAATATTCATTATATATTGTGTTTATGAAATGTCTTTTTACCTTAGCAAATGCTTCGTTATATACTGTAGCTATTAAGTTAGCATTATTTGAGTACACATTTTTAGTTGCCATTAAATCAAAAGGTTCAGCCTTTCTAGAAATAATATATGGTATCGGACTATGTAAGAATGTAAGATATTTTTTATCAGGATATTTTTCTATTAATAAATCCATCATACCATTTGACAACATTATATTGATTTCTATTTTACTCATCTCATGAACATACTTGTCTTGATCTATTATATTAGTATCCTCGTTTACTTCATTTATTATATCGTCAGTTAGTTTAACCCCTTCTTCATCAAGAGGGGGTTTAGCATTTAACATTCTGTAATATTCATTTTCCTCTACATAATCATCTATTATTTCTTGTCGCTGTTCCTTAGTATATCTATCTGAATAATTGTAATAAGCTTCTTCATATTTTAAAAACTTTTTTCTAATATCTTGAGTTTCGTATTGTTCTGCCATATTTCTCTTTTTTATGACAGAAGATTTTGCTATATCAAAAAGTGTTTGAATAAGGTTCAAATCATTCACACTCCTTTCTTATCAATCCCATCGTCTTAAACAATATTCTAGATAATTGTTCATAATCAAAGATATTCTTACTATTTAAAAGGAGAGTGATTATAACGTGGATGAAGAATTAATTTTCAAGATTTTATTAGGTCTATTCATTATATTTAATTTATCGGTTATAAATATTTTAGTCTTCAAAAAGATCATGGATAAAAAGGATGATACTGATGAAGGTAGATTAGAAATGGAGGATGTTGATTTCAGTAATTTCAATATTGAACAGGATATATATTCTTTAAATTATATCACCACACTGATGGCAACAGAATATGTGGATAATAATATAATGAATGCTAATGAAAATAAATCTGGACATAAAAGAATAGAGATTCCCAATACAGATGATAAACATCAAAATAATGTGGATGATATAACTACAATGGTTATGAATGTTATATCTGATGAACATATTATGTACCTTAAAAAATATGTGAATATATCTAGATTAAAATATCTGGTAAGGATTTATGTTAAAAGAGTATATAATGAACTTATCAATGAAGCAGTCCAACATAGAATCAATGCTATTAAAGAAGCTGAGTCTGGAATGAAATCTGATAACTCTAATAAAGAAGTACCCGGATATATTAAAGAAATATTAGATGAGTATGGTATGAATGTCCAGCAGGCTAGAAGAGAAGCATTAAGAACTAAAGTTGATGAGAACAAGATTAAAACCACAAAACCAGATAGTGAAGAAAGACAATACTATAATGATATAAAAAGATTAAATAATTATTTTAAAAATAATTAATAGAGGTGAATTGTAAATGTTTAATGATATAGAAGGAAAAAATTTTATTATAATGATGGGTTTACCTAAAAGTGGTAAGACTACATTTGTATATAATGATTTAAAAAAAGATGATAATGTAGTTGTATCTGCTGATAGTTTAAGACAGTTAATATATGGACAAGAATTTTATGCTAATGGTGAATCAGTAGTATGGTCTGTTCACCAATATATGTTACAGGAACTTATGAGACAGAATGCCAACATCATAGTTGATAATACTAATAAGACTATTAAAACAAGACAGTCATTAATCAATGCTGCTAGAGAAATGGGTTATAATGTTATTGGAATTATGATGGCTACACCATATGAAGTATGTGAGAAAAGAGCAGAGAATGAAAACTTCCCTGTAGAGACACTAGTTGAAGCTGCAAACAAATGGGAGAACCCAACAGAGGATGAAGGTTTCGATAAGATCATAGTTATCGACTCAGAAAAATATACTTCAAAAGATAATCAGAATAATGAAACTTTATAAAGGATGTGATTAAATGGATATCAATAGTGCTATGAGAATAGGATTATTAAATCCTGAAAAATTTATAAGAGAACATGATGTAAAATTTGTAGATGATATACATGTCTTTCAATCAGGAGGTGATGAACCTTCTGATGAAGGATTACTTTCTCCAATTATCTTTGGTGATACATTAAAGGAAAGAAGAAAGAAACTTGGAGCTATTAAATTAGATGGATATTATATCCATCCTTTAATATACTCAAGAATTTTTAAAAGGCATTGGAGACAGATTGATGGATTAATATCTGGTGAAACAGAATTTAAAATTAATTCAGAAGGTAACTTAGTAGAGGTAGAAGAAGGAGAGGGACAAACTGGTTTAGAATTCTTCTATGAAAATTTCAATAAGATCAACTTAGATAATTTAGAGATCAAAGATAATGATTCTTATATATTAAAGCAGTTAAAAGAATCTATTCATAATTTAGACAGGAATAAATTATTTGTTGATAAATGGTTAATCATACCTTTAATGTTCCGTGATGTTCATGAAGCAGAAGGTGGTCATATATCATTAGACATTATTAACGAAAAGTACAAGAAGTTATTATCATATATAAAGGTTATAGAAAATGGTAAGGACAATCCTTTATTTGATTTAAACCAAATGAGATATAGAGTACAGATTCAAATAACTGAGATATTTAAATTCCTATTAGATAAATCTCTTAAAGGAAAAGATAGTGTTGCTAAAAGACAGGTTCAATCTAAAAAGATTGACTATGCATCAAGACTTGTTATGTCTGCACCATCTTTTAATAATGAAGTAATAGGTGAATCACCAATAGATATAGATACTATTGGATTACCTCTATCATCAGTTTGTGATATGTATGCTCCATTTGTAATTAATGGAATGTATAATATATTAGAAACCAAATTTAATAGAGGAGAGATTAAAGGGACCAAAGAAGAATTTGATGACATGTATAATAAACAAGAACTCCATGAAATAATAAACACTTATACAAGCAGTTGGGGTGAAAGATTAAACTATCTACCTCAACCAAACAATAAAGAGGAACATATAATGTTATCTGCTCTAGAGGAGAATGATTCTGAATGGACTGAATTAAATAGACCTATGACTATTACTGATCTATTATATCAGTCTGCTTATATGACTGTAGAACTAGGAGACAAATATGATATACTATCCAGATATCCCATTAGTAAAATGGTGGCTTAATATCGAATTCAAGATATTAATGAAAAACTTTGTTAATTGCTGGAACATCTAAATCTATTATAGATATGATAATCAGCAGCGAAGCCATAATAAATTTATGGATACGTTCAACGACTATTCCGAAAGGAAGTAGGATAACTCCGAAACACAAAGAACCTGAGACGGTTATGATATAGTCTAAACCCTAATACAAATATGCTGAAAGGCAGGGTATTAATTGCATGGATATATTCAATATTTTACCTAGTAAAGTACATGTGCTTTCTACAGAGGAAACTAAAAAAATAAAGATAGAAGATTTTGAATATAAATATTATCCTGAATTAGATAATGTTTTATCTGATCCAGATTTAATGGAAGATGTAGATAAATTTGAAAAGAAGATTTCATCAATGTATGCTGAAACAGCTAACATATCTAATTCTCTTTTAGAAGGACTTGATGGTATTGATCGTTGGTATGACAACGATTACAAGCCGTATATTATAGTGATATAATATATTATGAACCCTTAAATTGCTGGAAACTCTTAAAGCTCTGATACCATTTTTGATGGAACGAAAGTAGAAACAAGTTCAGAGATAACATAAGCTGAGAATGCTAAGTGTTTTAATAATAGACAATCAGCAGCCAAGCTCATTTTATTGAGAAGGTTCAACGACTGTAATAGGGTTATCTAGAAATAGATAAAGGTACAGTCTAGTCCCACCTCAAATAGAGGTATTAAAATATATCGAAAGATAGGGTACAATCGGATTATGACGGAGATGACGGCAGTTTTGTCTCCCTTCTATAGAAATATAGATGGCTTAGAATTATCTAAGAATATCTTATGAACACTTAACCAGTGGTATCCAATTAACGAATTAGTTTTGATAGGAAATGATTAATTAATAATTGGGTTAACAGGGAACATCTTTTAAAAGACAATCCTGTGCATTGTAGTAATACGGTGTCAAGAGACTATCTATTTATAGAGTACATCTATACAAGGTAAGGTATAGTTGGAAGCGTAAGAAACCTAACTAGTTTTTAACTACATGGTTATGATATAGTCCACTTAATGAAAATTGCTAACAGAGGTTTGTTTTCAGAAGAAGCAAACCAAGAAGCTAAAGAAAAAGTAAATGATCCTTTACATGTGTTTGATACACAAGGTAGAAATAAAAGAGAGATTGGGTATGAATCTACACAGGCATACTTTGGTATGACACTACCACCTAATAAAGATTCTAAAGATGTTACAACAGATATCAAACAAGATATACTTTCAATGGATAAAAGTAATTTTACTATGAAGTATATATTAAAACATCTTAAATTAGGTGACTTTGAAAAGATAGAAAACCAAAATGAATTTAATGATATAGTTGTTTTAGAAAAGGGAGATTATCCTGGTATTAAAAAGGAAACAGAAACCACAGTTGGTAGATTATTAGTTAATCAGATATTGTTTTCTCCTTTATCAATAGAATACCCTTATCAGAATAATGCTTTCGGTGATGGTGCTTTAGATTATAACTTAAACTATATTGGTTCTAAAGTTTTATCTAAAGATTTACCAATGGAAGAATATAAAGCATTACTTAAAAGAGTAGAAGATTTTGGATTAAGAATGTCTTCTGTAGTTGCTCCATCTCTTGATATAGATATGATTGATTTAGATGATGAGATTAAAGAGATGAGAGATGAACTGATAGAAGAAAATAGAGAAGCTATTGAAAATGGAGACACAGATGTAATAAGTGAGATAGAAGATAAACTATTAGATGAAGTAAAGCAAAAGTATAAAGATAATCCACAAATGGAATTATACCTTTCTGGTGGTAAACCATATCTAGATAACTCTTATAAAAAGAACTCTATTATGATAGGTGCTATACCAGCAGATCTAAATGGTAATAAATTTCATATTTCTACTAATAACTTAGTAGATGGAATTGATAAATCAGATATTCATAAAGTATCTGGTGCAATGATACTTGGAGCCTATTTTCGTGGAATTAAAACTGCGAGTGGTGGATACCTTGCTAAACAGGGTATTGCTATGGCTCAATCTATTAAAGCTGGTAAACATGGTACTGACTGTGGTACAAATGAATATAGAACTATTAATGTAACTGAAAACAATAAAGAAAATTACATTGATGCTTACATGGTTGGATCATCTGGTGAATTGACTTTATTAACATATGATAATATTGACGAATATGTTGGTCAAGAAATAGATATTAGATATCCAGAAGGTTGTGTGAGTGAAAAGATATGTAATAAATGTATGGGTGAAAGATACTATAAACTATTAGATGAGTACGAAGATGATATTGACGTAGGATTATTTATATCAAAGATATTAACGGAACTGTCAACTAGTGGCAGCACTGTATTAACACAGTGTAAAAATTTCATTAACCTATTTAGGGTGTCTCAGAATATGTGAGGCTAACGGTATCAGTTGAATAAACAATAGACTGACTAAGAAACTCTAAGGTCCATAAATAATGGATAGCTTGAGAATACCGTGCTAGTACATAACATGTATGAGTGTAACGACTATCCTTTAAGCAACCGTCAAATTGCTACAGGAGTAGGGCTTGGTGAGATTCCAAGTAGGTGAGAATCCTTTGAATCGAAATATGAAGATTTCTTTAATCCATAAGGAAATATGATATAGTCTAATCCCATTTAAAGTATACTGAAAAGTAGGGTGTAATTGCACAGAAGTCATTACAAAAAACACACAATATGAGTTTGACCCTAGAAAGTGCAGATCTGAATAGTTATGTAAAATCAAGATAAAAAAAAGACCGAGGGTATTATCCCTCGGTTTAATTATTAACTTTATATCTTATTCCTATTTGTTCAATATAATTTATATCCATCAAATAATTTAAAACTTTATCTATTATTTTTCTATTCAATGTACCAAGTTCATCTTTAATGTATTCATATATTTCTTCTTTACTCATATATGAATCATTAGACATTAATAAGAGTATTAACTTATTAAAATAAACTTTTGAATATCTATTTGATATATCTTTATGAACTGTTTTCATAATTACTCCTTTCTATGGTATTTACATTTCATATCTCCATCAAATCTTATCATTAAAAATCTAATAACAAAACTACTTACAACTACAAATAAAGCATAAACTATCCTATCATCTTCTATATAGTTAAATAATTCTTTTGAAGAATAAAGTAAACTTCCTAAAACAAATGACATTAAGAAAATTAAACTTTGTTTGTTACTAAAAAACTTATTTATAACAACTCCCATCATCGACAAAAATCCTAATATAAAGAAAAACGAACTTACCGTCCATAATATATTTACCATATTATATCATTCTCATATCTTTTAATTCTATTTCATTAGACTTAAATTCTCTTTTTAATCCATTAACCTCTACCGTTACTATTCCATCATTGACATCTAAAACTATTCCTTCTTCTTTTGATTTCTTTACTATTATTATATCATCTTTAGAAATTAAATCAAGGTTTGCCATTATGTATTCCTCCTTATAGTTTTTATCTATCACATTGTTTTATATATAAAAAATATAAAGAGGGGGGTTTTCACCCCCCTCAGAATTTTTTAATCACGTCTTCTAGTTGTAGGCTTTGCTCTAAAATAAACTCTGTCCTGTCCATCAATTTCAACATCTGGATCACCATAAGTGTAAGCTTCAAGTAATCCTTCGATGACCTCTTCAATACTCATACCATCATCATAAGCAAGGTCATCCATATCTTCTAAGAATCTCTTTTTAACTTCTATTTCTAATACTTCAGTTTCATCTTCTCTTCTACGATTAGATGTTCTTGAAGCTCTTGAACTTCTTAATGCACCAACTCTATCAGTTCTTCTTTCATATCTGTCATCTCTTCTGTTATTTCTTCTAATAATTTTTGCCATTGTTATTCATCTCCCTTTATTTTTTAAGTATTTTTGATTTAAACATATTTAAATACACAGAGGTTTTACCCCCTGTGTATTATTGATTTAATTATCTATTGAATCCTCCACGACTATCTCTTCTTGATGAAGAACGTGGTCTTCTTTCTCTCGAATCTCTACGGCTCCGGCTTCTTCTATCATCTGCATATCTGTCTCCACCCATACGACGGTTTCTTTCATCAACTAAATCAATTAAACCTTCATTGTACATTTCAATTACACGACCTGCAAGTGGAGGTCTATTGTGTAACTTACATGATGGATTAGTACATACATACTTCTCCATAACTGAAGATTTAATCTTATTAATTACTTCTTCCTCTTCTGATTTATTACCAGCACGAATATTCTTGATATCATATTTAAGAACACCATCACCACATTCAGGACATAATAATTCTCCTGGTCCTTTAGGAATGAAATATCCATAGTCTAGAATTGCCAGAATATCTCTTCCATTATAATCAGTCTTTAGTCCGAAGTTAAATATACTTCTTGGACTAACATCACTGATGATAAAGTAATCTGTCAGATAACTCATGAGTGATTCATAAGCATCTGGCGATTCCATTAATAATCTTAATGCAGCTTCTGCTTCACCACCATCACCTCTTGCAGCTTCATGTAATGGAGTAATGAATTCTTGTTCTAAAATATATTCACTACCCCCCGCGTATCTTTCTGATAAAGCAAAATGATCTTGTAGGTCACCAAAATTATTATCCAAGATGTAATTGGTAATTTCATACTCTGCTATATTATCTGCTGCCGCATCTAACTTATGTGCACATTTATACACATAATCTCCATTCTTATAGATGGAACGATTTGTACCTTCACGGTATAGAACTATACCGTGTCTTTCAGCAATATCATCCATCTGTTCTTTGATTTCTGAACTTTCTGGAATATATTCTGCTCCAGAAATTCTATCATAAAAACTTAATAAGTCTCTAATAAAGTCTTCAAAACCACCTCTTGATCTTGAATCTCTATCCCTACTTCTACTATCTCTTCTTACTCTTGCCATTATAATCCACTCCTTAATTATTTTTTAGTTTTTATTCATTATTGATATTATAATATCAACATCGAATCTATATCTAGTTAGCTACTCTAGACAACCAACTCAACATTGATTAATTAACGTGTCGGATGAAATTCATAGACTACATTTTCGTCATCAAGATTCCCTCTTCTGTCTCGTCTATCTCTTGAGTCCCTTCTTGAGCTACGTGCAAATCTATCATATCGACTTCCAGAATCTCTCCTTGAACTCCTTCTGTCTCTATCGTCATATCTATCATCTTCATAACGGTCATCTCTTCTAGAACCAATACTCAATCCACTTCGATTGTCTCTTCTGTCTCTGCGATCATCCTCATACCTTTCATCTCTTCTTCCAGAGTCTCGTCTTATATCCAACCCTCTTCTATCAGAGGTTCTTCTATCTTCTTCTCTCCGAAAAGAATCATCTCTTCGATATCTTTCATCATTACGGTAGTCATCTCTCACAGATCCTCTATCTCTTGGTTCATCATAGCGTCTATCTCTATCATCATAACCATCTCTTCTATCTCTACTACTTCTACCAAGAGTTCTCAGTTTCTTTCTTGGAGAGGAATTGTAACTACCATATCTTTCCTCTCGAGTATCTCTACTTCTTGATCCAGTAGATAATCTACCAGGTCTATCTCTATCACGTTCTCTTTCATCACGAGAACTTCTTCCATTTCCAAACCTTACATTGTCATCTCTATCATCCCTTGTGGAACGACCTGTAGATAAAGCTGTAGATCTGGACTTTTCAACAATACCCATCTGAACTAATGTATCTACAATCTGTTCTGAACCTCTACCATATCTTACATCAGCAGTATTTAATGAATCTTTAAGTGACCCTAACACTTGAGTCATATCTGTATTCATTCTCTGCTGTAATAAACTGACTGATCCAAGTGATAAGAGATCCTCACTAATGTCATCTAGAACTTTATGAGAAGATACTGCTTTCTTTTCCTCTTGATCAATTATACCTTCATCGTACATTTGATCAATAATCCCTTCTCTTTTCATTCTTGATAGGACATCGGCAACCATCAATAACTGTGACACCTTATCTTCCATAGTGTCATCAATACTTCTATTAAGATCATCAACTAAGTCACGGAAATTAAAATACTCATCATCGTCAATCATATCCATGACATTATTAGCTGATACATCAGATGATGATTCATAAGCTTCATAGAACTCATAAATCTCATCCCCTTCACCAGTGATTAAATCAAAGTCTGATCTAATCTTATCGAACTCAACTACTGAACCGATATTAGAACTCATATCTATCTTATCAGCTCTATCGCTTCTTTTTAAAAGATTCTCCATATCTCTCATTACTAATCATCTCCCTTTAATATTTTTATGTTTTCAATTTGTCTTCTATCAATATAATATATAATTAAATATATATTAATTATCAAATGTACTATTCAGTATCTTTACTGTCGTCCCCTTCAACAGCCTCCACTTCTTCTTCTTCTTCTGGATAATTTACATCTAATTCATTCCGTAATTCAGAAGTAAATTCAACTACATCATCATAATCAGTGCCTGTTTTTTCTTCGACATGATTAACTGCCTCCACAACAAGTTCTCCATTCTCTTCTGACTCTTCTCTAATCTCATTATAAACTCCATCAAAAGTTTCAACAGCGTTAGATACTAATCTTACACCATCGACAAATTCTCTTACTTCTTTATCTTCTGCCTTATGCTTTTCTTCCAATTCTTTTTTAAAACCTTTACTAATTTTCACCTTTACATTTTCCATTAAATAACATCTCCTTTTAATAGTTTAATTTTTATATTCTTTTCTCTATCACCAGTATAATATATAACTATAAATAATACAAATTAAATGATAGACATCTCATAGTTATTAAG
>Ga0182238_1000138_pt1 | contig 24410 bp, 30 predicted proteins | sample hydfrates6_PW_90_FD_132439 | JGI IMG/M metagenome (GOLD analysis project Ga0182238, IMG submission 132439) | Subsurface microbial communities from deep shales in Texas, USA - hydraulic fracturing test 6_PW_90 | ecosystem: Environmental > Aquatic > Deep subsurface > Shale gas/oil reservoir >... | reverse complement strand
TCATCAATGTTGACGAATTGCCCATCGCTGACTTCGGAAACACCTTTTGTCACTGTTCTGTATGCATCATCCCAATAAGTACCGAAATTACTATCACTTCCATCAAGCGATACATATACGTCACCAGTTTCAGATTCTTTCCACCAACACTCATATATATCATACATTGTAGATGGTGAACCTATAACCAAATTTACATTGTATGACACATGTTCTGTTGGGTCATCGGGGTTATCAAACACTTCAGTTACACCATCGACAAGCACTTTATCTATTTGCCATTCGCCATCTTCATCCCACGGATAAACCATATCTACATAAACAGCATCTTCGCCACCTGATGTACCAAAATCTTGTGGCTGTAATTTGCCCCATGTATCGACAGTTGTTTCACCTACTTCGTAAATACCACTGTCGGTATGACACGATTGTTTCGGTTCACCGCCTATACCACCACCTATAGGGTTTTCTTCTTCTTCTCCGCCTCCACCGGAATTGGGGTCTTCTACTAATTCTCCATAGAGATAAATCCTACCATTTTCCGGGTATGACAATAAGTCCCATGATGTAAGAAGTGATGAATCCGTTTTATATTTTCCGTGATTTGTTGTATCATAGTCATCGGTTGGAAGTATTATTTTCTCATTTGTTCCACCTGTTCGAGTGAAATCAAATAATACCCCAATATAATCACCCTTATACATTGTTATGCCAAGGTAATCATGTGATATTTCCCTTGGATTAAAGTAACCAATTGATGTATCAGAACCGCCTAACCAATCAGATGAAGAACGTATTTCATAATTTCCACTATTCGTATATACACTGCATATCTTATAATATGGTTCAATGAATTTATTTATACCATTGTCGTCATAGTAATATAAACAATAATAAACATACATTTTAATATTGTCCAAGAGTCCACTTGCACTGGAAGGATTTTTTGTATTTACAAATAGACAATATTTATTTGATGCAGATATAAGTGTACCGTAATAGTCACAACTGTCACCCGGTTCATGTAGTACCTGTTTATAACCAACGTTAGCCTTTGACCCAACCGTATATAAAACCATCGTTTAACCTCAGGAACTCTTTTGGAATGTAAATACACCGGTACTTGATTCAAATGTAACAGCACCACTATCATTATATATTTTGTAACCACCAGTATCTAAATCAGATGTCATTGGATTGGTTACACCACCCCCTGAACCAGTACCAATCTCAGTGCCGTTATAGTACACTTTACCATCGTTCTTTAATTCAAGTTTAGCACCGGATTGATGACGTATAACTAAAGGTTTAGCACCGTCACTCGTAAGTAGTCTGAGTCTAAGTACGCTTAGACTATTGATAACATCTGTACACACATCAGCGATTGCGTCTCGTAAACTCATTATATCACTCCGTAATCAGAAGGTGAACTTAATCTACTCATAGTAATATCAGTATAAAGTACACCATATCCTTTAGTTACATATTTAACTTGTTCTATTATGAATGTTTTAGTGGGTTTATCATCGAAATGATAATCAGGTGCTTCACATCTTAATCCACGTAAATCAATATGGTTATTATAGTTGTCAGTGTAATTAAGTAATGGGTCATATCCATTTTCCCATTGATGTTCTGCTGGTACAAATCCAAAGAATCTTAATGTTTGCCTAAATCTTGGGAATGAGTTTTTCTTTAAGAACCTTACAGCATGTGAAGTAAACCCAACTCTACCAGCACTATAATCAGTTTCACCTACTGCATTAACTAATTCAAACTGTAACTCACCTGTTTTCTCACCAAACAAAGTTACTGATTCACCGTAACGTGTTGATATATCACTTGAGTTAAGTTGACATCTATAAATTTTGTCACCAGTATCAACATCTGAAACAACTTTATTTATAACATCAGATTCACTTATATCCAATGCTTTAAGTATAGGGAAATCACTATCAGTCTCAGAGAATGTTAAATCAGCACTATAACCCGGATTAGCACCATCGAATACATTAATATGTAATTGTTTGTAATCGTCTACCCAAAACACACATGTTTCATTCTCAAATCTGTAACTTAGGTTTTCAGCGATACTCTTACCAGTACGATAAACTGTCGATGTATAAACAATACCCGGTAAAAGTGTATTGTTCCGGTCAGCCATACCATCGGTTATGTTACCTGCTTCAAGTATGTATATCGCTGTACCAACGTCATGGTCTTGTGATATTACATTTTTAATATCTCTTGTAACAGTAAGTGTACGTGTAGTACCAGTGCCACTGAACGCTTTGACTTCCATTAAATCGTTTTCACATATAGCAATATAATCTTTACTTTCGTCTATTATGAAACCGTTAGCGTTCTCAATTTGTACGCTTGTATCACCTGATTGCATAGTACCATTACCTGACGTAATTGTACCATAATCTAATGGGAACAAACTGTAATCACGTGATACAACTTTATCGGTTTCTATATTGTTAAGATAAACTTTTAATGCTAACATTGCATCAAAGTAATCGTATGGATGTGGTTTGTAATATTGACTTGTGTCATCGTAATAATCATCGAGATAAGTATAACCATCAAACGGTAATATCTCTGTACCTGCTACATAATCACCACATTCGTATTGTTCGCCTACGTTATCTGTTATAGTAAAATCACCGAAAGGTGGATGTGATGGTTTATAATCACCGTTGAAACAATTGACTTGCCAATTTGCTTGTCCTTCACCATCGCTACTTTGTGAACATGTACCAACTGCACCAGTCTGTGAATAATTTGCACACCTATATTTAGTCATGTACCCACAGGTATAATCGTTATTTTTAAGGTAATCCGTATAGTCAAACAGTTTACCAGTATAAGCAGTATAGTTATATCTATGTTCAGATGGTAAAATGGTTATGTAACCACCGAACATTAATCCATATACGTCATCATCGTTTGTATCACACAATATTTGTATTTCACGTCTGTTAACTTCTGTACCTATATCACCAAATATTGTGATTACACATGATGAATCAACATCAGTAATTGTTATACCATCTGTATCAATAGTTTTAAATGTATTTGAACTAACGTAAGTACCTGAATTAGAACCGATGGGTATGTCTTCAGACAACGCTTGGTCAGACAGGTCAGTGCCAGATATTGACACCGTTCCTGTACAGTCAGTACCGTCACCGTTATCGTCAACGTAAACCAATATTTTACTACCGTTTGATGTAGGTTGTGTATCAACACTCACTGGACTGTCTAAGCGTGTATATGCCCCTGACATTATCTCAGCAGTGTAAAGATATTTGTAATCATCTACAAACCTTATGTTACCGATTGAACCATTATCTATCCTGCTTGATATAGATAATTCTGTAAATATAGATAATTCAGGCTGTAACTCATACCAACCAAGGCGTTTAGTATCGAAACCAGCAGGTAGATTTGTAGAACCACCTACATCTTCTGGTCTATTTTTGGTATTAAATAATCTTATTTTATATTTGGGATTGATACCAGTAGCATCCATAATTAGTACCCCTGAATTACACGTGTTTTATTGTTACGTTTACCATCTCTAATCTTTTCTTCAAGTACTGCTTCAAGATTAAGGTCATCATCCATTGTCAGGTTAATGCTTACATCTTGTCTGTCCCTGTAAGCACCTACTGCTACTTCCCTTGCGTGTTCAGCACCACCTGTAATCAAACGTTTAGGTGCACCTAACACTTGACCCATTGCTCTATTATATTGTTCTGAACTTAATCCATCTACACCGGGTATGTAACTTATAGCACGTAATGCAGATAATCCTAACATTAGTGTAGGTGCAAGCACCGAATATAATACATCACGTACCATATGTGCTTGTGATAAGAAATCTCTAAATCCCTGACCTAAATCAGATATAACATTGAGTATACCAGTTTTAGCAAGTGCTGCTACACCTACTAATCCTATTGCTACACCAGCGAATATCTGACCTGCTACACCTGCTGCAAATGATTTTAATGCACCTACTGTAAACACACGTTTACCAATTGCTGTCAATGATATTTTATTCAACATTCCAAATAATTTCTCAATAGAAAATGCAAGTTTAAATATTGCGTCTGCTACTTTCTTAGCAACGAACATATATAACAATGCTTGTGATAATTTAAGTACAGCATTCATAGCCATTGGACTTTCATTGAGTGTGTTCATTAACTCAATTAACGTATTTGCTATCGGTTTAAGTGGATGTGGATAAATACCAGATAAGAACTTATTAAGCACTGGTAATGTAGCCATACCTAATCTACCAATGAGACCAAGCATATCAACAAGTACATTCATGAAATCAACGACATCTTCTGAACCACCAGATGACATCCAACGTGCAAAGTCAGTTATTGCACCAGCAAGTGTACGTATAGCACTGTCGACCATACCTAACGCTTGTTCACCGAATATGTTAACTAACTGACTACCCCATGCTGCTAAATCACCCATAGCAGAAGGTAGCCATTTACTAAATAAATCTACAATCATACCGATTGCACCCATATCTACATTCTTAACAAATGATATAAGTGCGTTAGGTAGAATGTTATGAAATATATCTTTAGTCCACATTACTGCTTTATCCATACGTGAACGTATAGATGGGTTGTGTAATGCGTCTACTAAACCTTCAAGTACAACATCACCAAAGTTACCTTCATCTCTAAAAGCCCAGTTAGCCTGCATATCCAAACGGTTCTTACCTTTTAACTGTTGACTCCATGCTGCTAACCCGACACCAGCCATACCTACTAAACCTGCTGCTGCTGTAATTGCAGTCGCACCTATTGTAGCCAATCCAGCGATTACTGGTATCATTGCAGAGTATGCAAGTCCTAACGCTGGTACAAGCCATTCTTGTATACGTAGAGACAGCATTCCTATGTTCATACCTGCTGTATGACTGCTACGTGCCATGTAATGATTACGTAACGCTGCAATACCAGTAGCAGCGATATTACTCATCTTTGCTTTGGTATTCTCACGTGTTTCATTTGTATTACTTTGAGTTGCTCTATTTAAACCAAGATAAGATGCAATCAAACCAGCGAATGATACTTGCTGTTTAGCACTTTCTCTGGTTACACCGCTCATGCTACCATCTAATCTTTTCATAGATGCAGCAATTTTAAGTGCTTCCTTTGATGCATTGGATACTAAAATAATTGTGATAGTTTCACTTGCCATTAATAAACTCTCCCGAACGATTTACGTACTGCCTTTTCTATCTCCATTTTATGATGTCTACTTACAGCAAGTCTTGCACCACCACGTAAGAAACGCCTGCCTCTAACTATTTTACCGCTTAAGTGATGTCTAAATCCACGTTCCATATAACTTGCATACTTAACACGTGAACCTATACGTACACTAAAATAATCTACACCTAAAAACCCAAAGGCACGTTTAGTTTTAAATTTACGTATAGAACTCTTTAATTTACCGGGTGGTGTATAATGATTTTTAAAATTATAAAAGTCTGGATATTTAGCAGGATTGTAAACAGGTGCAGAAATCATTGAATAATAACGTGCATACTTACCGATATTATTCAACGCTTCACTTAGATTATTATTAATACTCAAATGAAACCTACGCATTGTATTGTAAGCGTTACCTGTTCTTGTTATAACGTAACTATGCGTCAATACAATCACTGTCCAGACATCTTAGAACGTCTTATTTCTTCTCTACGTGCTTTAATCATATCATCGTAACGTTTTTTATCATCTTCAAATAATATATCGTGTTGTGGGTTACGATTGTATTTCTTACCGTTAGATGCTGCTTTGTTAGCCTTACCTTCTTCTTGTAATTCTATTACACACATTCTAAAGAATTTGTAAGGCATGTTAAGTACGAACTCGTAATCCTAACCTAACTCTTTAGCAAACAAGTATAGATATAGTTCAAGTTCGTACATAATTATCCTTACTGTTCAACACTTTCTTTTATTTTCTCTACATCGATGTTATTAAACTCAAGAATATCCGTGAACATTGCTTCGACTAAACATGCGGGTATACCACGAATGTCATCGATAGTCAGTTCTTTTTTGTTACCGTTCTTATCGATAAGCATGTCTTCATCGATGTTATCTTTAATACTGATGTAGATTAGATAAAGCACAGCATCTTCTTTAGGTTCGTAGTTCTGTGCGTCTATCTGGTCTTGGACACTCAAAAGTTTGTAAGTGAATGATATTGGTGCAATACCATTAATATCATCATATGTAAATTTCTTTGTAGTCGCAAGTTTACTAAATATGCCTTCTCCCATTTTATCACCTTACGATTATGCTGGTGTCAATATATTTCTGTCTTCTGCTGCACCAGACAACGATACGCCTGCATCACTATCAGTACCAACACTGAAATTACTTTCTTCAGTATTGCATCCAATTAACTCAATATATTTAACTGCGGATGCACCTGAACTATCACCCGAAGCATCCTGTATAGTTATGAGCATAGCGAACTTAGAACCTTCACCATCTTTATCAATTAATTCAAGTATATCATAAGATGTTGCAGTTGCACCATCGTCATCATAAGTATCGGTAGTATACAGGGTATCTAAACTCCATGTGTAGTCTATATTACCTTCTTTAGTACCATATGGTCTACGCTGGTTCATACCATTAATTCTGGTTACTTCTGTACTTGCGTTTGCTTCTACTGATTGTGCTACGAATACTTCATGTACATCACCAGCAGTTATAGCATCAGTCCAATCAGTTAATGAACTACCGGGTGCTGCACCGGGGTCATTTTGGTCAATGAATATCTCAACTTTACATTCACTGCCACGATATGTCTCTTTAGTTGTTGCTGCCATTTGTAATTACCTCTTTATTATAATGTTAATATGAAATCATACAATACCGTTATTGTCAGTATGTATGCTTCTGGATTACCGTTCTCATCATCTATCTCATATGGTTCTACATCATAACTAATTATACCATTGCTGATACCGTTTAATCTATTGTTTTTCTGGATTGTTTCTTCAATCTCAGGGTACAAATCACGTATGTCTGAATGTAGATTGCTTAATGTTCTACTACGACATACCATATGTACATTAACAGGTATCTCATATCTACGTGCATTTAATAACCTGCTTTCTGTACTATTCTGATATGGTTCTGCTTTGACATACAGTTGTATACCTCTAACTGAACCAATATCAAACATACCAGTATTTATTCTTGTAGTATTGTTGACAATAGTTGAGTTAGACTGTAAAATATTTTTTAGATTATCTTCAAATGAACTTAAATCTATATTAGCCATTTACAATCACTTCTTAACTATTGTTTCTGTATCAAGCAATACATCTTCAGATTCGTTAGATATAATTAGTTCATTACGTGTGTCATATACGTTACTTTTACGGTATCTCTTAGATTTAGTTATGACAAACATTGGTTCAGACAGACTATCAGAAACTTTATAACTGTCACCTAAGTCATCCTTACCGTTTGTTAGATTAGATAACAGAGTATCTATATCATCCCAAAGTCTTTCTAAATCACCCTCTACCGTTTGGTCTGGATATACACGCAACGTTAAGTATGATGCATACAATGCACAAAGATTTTGTATATGTGCAGGTGCAGTCGTGAATGGTACATCGTACACTCCACGTAACCTAACGTCAATACGTTCCTGTGCATCTTCGATGAAATAGATGATGGTACTATCACGTAGTATATCTGCTGTTACTTCGGGTAACATCAGTCTTACATCATCTATATTGCAATACATATATACTACCTTATGTTTCTAATGTTATATAAACTTATCGCTCGTCTGTCTGGACTAAAATTGTTGTAATCTATTAAAGCCAAAATAAGAGCCATACAGACGTTTTATTTTGATATAGGTACTATGCCATTCGTTAACGTCTAAAGTCCTCTGTATGGCTCTCTGTGTGCTTATATGCGTATAATAGCAACGTTACAATTATATATAGTTATGTCACCATCTGTTTCTATGTTACGTATAGCACACCTAATTTCATCACCGTCACTTAAATCTAATATAGAAGTACCAGACAAGTTACCGTATCCAGCGAAACCTTGGTTATTACGTGATATACTTTTATTAACTATATTTTCATTTATAAATATACCGTATTCAAATATATCAACTGGATTTCCAGTTATCGTAGTAGTCCATGTAATCCAATATTTTCCTGCATGGTTCGATGGTATTTTTATATATGTATCACCGTTATCATTTAGTAAGTACACCGTCTTTAAAAGGTATAGCGACAATATCTGTCGCATTATCTATACCTTCCAATGCCTGTTCTGCTTCATACAGACTGTTATAAATGGTCACATCATAATTAGCCATTTATAACCACCTCACTGTTCAATGTATTCAATCATAACAATTGCATGTCCAGTACCAGAACTTGATGCAGTGTTAACGGCTTTTAGGTCTAATCTTGTGCCTGCTGCTATGTTTTCTTTGTCTGTTTCTGGATTAGTAGATGTAAACGTTCCAGCGTCTTCACCGGATTCATCTAACGTTCTACCAAAGATTTTGTTAGGTGTGTCTGCATCATCGTATATTTCTATTTTAGCATCGACTGTATCTTTTACATATGCTTCTGTAAGATAATCTTTCATCGAAACAACAGTTATGTCAACAGGTGCTACGAATACACCATATTGTGTAATATCAGAACCACTTGCTAAATCAATTCCAGTAGTTGCTTCGGTTGTATCAGATGATGTAAGCATGACAAACTTAGATTTTATTTTATCTATTTCAGTATCTATATCCGTAAATTCGTCTGCTAACTTCTGTGACATCGTGCCTTTCTTACGTCTAAATTCTTGTGCAGTTGTTGCTGTATAAGTCATAAATATTAACCCCTGATGTTATGTACTGGTTAAGTCCATAAATAAAAAAATAGTTCAGGTGGTTTAGATACCACTTGAACTGTAAAGGATTCCTTTGGAATGTGTAACGACAGTCTTATTCTCAGTCCAGAACTGTACAATAATGTCTTTAGTGTCTGGTTCAACGTACTGGTCGAAGTTAATACCATAGTTAGGTACAGTGATACTACGTTCCTCACCAGATGCACTATCGACAGTATTGTAAGTAATCTGTGGTATAGAGTACTGTGGGTCGTTGTAGTAGTGCATTTCTGCTACTGGATTCCTACCGTCAATACCGATAAGTTCACCTTCGTCAATACCACTCATGAGCATATGTACCTGTCCTGCAAGCGGTACATCTACAATGTCTGTACGTACAGTTGGTACACCAAACATGTTCTTCTGTTTGTATTCATTGACATCAACATCTGCAAGATAATCAATGAGTTCGTACCAGTTCTGTTCCTCTGCAAAGATGTCAGTCATACGGTATGGGTAACCGGGTGTAATCATATCCCTTGCAAAGTCACGAAGGTCAGCGACAGGTGTAGCAGTTTCATCATCCCAAGTTACATCTGGACTGAAATTACTTGTAGAAGTATTTGCACCAGATTTCATATCTGTAATGATGTCAGTGTTGATAAGTTCAGCCAACCAGAAACCTGCTGTGTTGTATGCCCTCATCATTTCAGCAGCAGAGTTGCTACCTTTAAGTAAGTCACGTGGAAGCCTTATACTGAATCCCTTTGCTTTGATTGCAGCACTGGTTACATTACCTCTGGTCATGTCAAGTTCAGGGAACTGACCACCAAGCAGGTGAAGTGGTGCTGTTTCTTTCATTGGGTCTTCAGACTTGTTACTGTCGTCATAACGATAGAGGAAAGCGTTACTTTCTTCCATCATAGGCTCGACATAATCTAACCATACAAGGTACGGTTCCATCTTCTGATAAGCGGTTGTTATCGCTACGTCAGGCTGTAAAAATCTCTCATTAGTTCCAGATACCATAATTATCAATCTCCGTTATTTGATTATGCCCCTGTTACTGCTGTAATAAGTCCAGTTACACCAACGAGACATGAATAGGTGTCACCGTCTGTACCTGCTGGTACGTAATGGAATGGTATAAGACCAGTACCACCACTTGCAACAGTATCTAACTGCATTGTGTTGTTACCATCATCGAATCTGTCAGAATCAAATTCGGAAGTGATGTTAAGTTTGAGTGTAGTGCCATCACCGGGTACAGTAGCGTTAGAACCATCACACATAACAGTTGCTTTCTGTATGGATGTGATTCCAGCCATCAGTTCAACGTTAGCAATCCTGTAATACCCACCAGAGATACGTTCAGATAAAGTGTCTGCTGCTGCACTGTTAGGCGGTGTCTTAACAATACGTGGAGTACCTACTATTTTACCTACAACGAGTTGTTCACCGTTAGATGGTTTCTCTACTACTGGTATACCATTACAGTCATCGAAAGTTACGGAACTGTCATTTGCAATGGCTACGGAATCGTTTTCAGTGAGTTCAGATGCATATACGATGCCTTTAGCGTTCTCACCAAGTTCGTCATAAGTCCTACCAGTTACAGTAGGTGCACCTTCGTTTAAAATACATGTAATAACTATGCCTCTACCATAATTACCAGCATAATAAGATGTGTTGTCAGTCATTGTTTATCACTCTCTTAAAATATTTATGCACCATACACTGCCTTCTTAAAGTCAGCAAGTACATCGTTAATGTCATTTTCTTTGTCTTCTTCTTGTGCTCTATGCTTACGTGAAGTTCTGTCACGAAGTCCAGATAACATAAGTTCAAGTGCTTTAGGGTCTTTAACCTCTTTGAGTTCGTCTGCTTCGATACTGTCATCGAGTTTCAGGATAGCATTTCTCTTTTCTTCAAGTTGCTGTTCCTTAAACTGTTTGATTGTATCTTCGGCTTCACTGAGTGCTAACTCAAGGTCTTTGACACTAGATTCAAGTTTGGATATTTTTTCATCCTTCTTAGAAATGGTGTCCTTAAGTTCACTCAGTTCAAGTGCCAGTTCTTCTTTACCTACATCGTTGTTGTCTGTCATTACATCACCTTTAGATGAATTTAATATTTGATAATCGAAAATACCGCATCCCTGTTCTGGTTTGCATCTACCTGAATCAACGATACCTATATGCTCAAGTCTCCAACTGTCAGCAGTGTATATTTCAGTACCATCTTCTGTCGCTGTAACTTCGATTGTAGCATCTTCAGTTGGTACTAAATTGACTGATACATTGGGTATCTTGCCATCGTCAAAAATAGATTGTATCATATTTTCAGCATATTCATTATCTATACTTGCACCGTAGTACATACCACCTTTACTGTTCATACGTAAAGCAAATGCTTCACCTACTGGTTCAGCGAGTTCGTCATGACCAATCTGGAATTTTACGTTGGCACTATTGTCAATAGCACTCTGTATATCCTCTGGTCTAATCTCTACTGCTTTACCACTGTTTGAGTAATATGTAGTGGGTACAGTTGCTATACCGCTTATTTGCATACCCATAATGTATCAGTCCAGTGGAGAATCGTGTTCATAGCCATTCTTCTTAAGACACTTTACGATACGTGCATGTTCTGCACGTACTTCTGTCTTTGTATACTTATAATCTGCGTCTGGATTACTTTTCATCTTATTCCACAGACTATGGCAATAGTAGTGTCCTGCTATAAGATTTGCTCTTGTAGAACAATCATATATAAGACATCTACATGGTTGAAATTCTGCCATAATTATACATACTCCTATATGTTTTTTATACTATATAAAGGTTTCGGTTATTATGTTTCATCTGTTGCTTCCATACGTTTAGAACCTGTACGATTATCTTCAGTGACATCATCAGATGTGTTTTGATTAGATTCGTTTGGTATCGCTGGTTCAACATTCTCTGGTTTGTCAACAGGTTTCTTTAATTCACCTTTGACTTCTTGTGGATAGCCAACAGATTCACGTGCTTCAGTATCACTAATGATACCATTTTGTACTAACTGTACAACGTTGTTTACAGCCATACGTTCTGCTTCATCGTCATGCTTTCTCCATACAACTTCTGCATGATATTGTCCAGCGTTATTTTGTCTAAGTATTCTATTGAATACATCTACTTCTAAAATCTCTGCTAACTGTTGTCTCAAATCATTGATACGTCTTGCGTAAGCATTCGCTTGACTATCAGCAGTAAACTGACCCATATCTTTAATTAGTGATGTTAAAGCAGCAGGCACTCTTAGTCCAGACACAACGAGAGAAGCGAAGAATAATAGGTACGGTTGTACATCAAGCGTTTCACTGCTTACACCAACCGCTTCATAACTTACATCACCCTGTACACTAATTTGGTCACCGGGTTCTATTTCTTCTCTTGTCTTAGCCCATTCTTCGACTAAGTTAGCACCCCAAGGTTGTTCAGAGTTACCAAGTTTCCAAAGTATAGGTGGATATGCCTTAGTACTAATGAAGTTAGCCAAATCTATCTGCATGTCTCTAAGTATTTCGGATGCTTCAACGATTGGTTCAATATCACTTCTACCGTATGCTTCACCACTTATAGGTCTGTTACGATAATGTGCAACTCTGTTCGGTTCAAACGTTGGGTAATCATCTTCACCCTGACCTACCTCTTGTACATATTGTTTTATATTATTAAACTCATCACGTTCAATACGTACTTGTGTAGCAGGTATTACATCGAAACCAGCGTACCAATCATCGGCTGTCTCTGATTCCTGTAAGTATATGTAACCGTCACCTTCAATCAAACCATCTTTTAGAAACTCTATAATTTTCTGTTTAGGTTTGCTGTTACGTAACATCTTGTCAAACCAAGGCAAGTCTTGTTCGTTGCCTTCGTCATCTAAGATACGTACATCGAAACCTGCACCACATACGAAATTGATAGTATAATCTATACCTGCACCTGCTAAAGCGTCTGTTCTGTATATATCCCAATATAATGTACTGTTACGGTTAGGTCGTTCTCTCTCAGTACCTTTACTTCTACGTACTCTTGCAGATAATTTAGCGATTGTATTATCTTTAGTATCTTCTGCTAAGTTTAAGATGAAATCTTTAATATTCATAATGTACCTCTCTGCTGTCTGGACTTAAGTTTTCTACCGGATGATTTTGATATAGCAAAGCCAACCTTTTGTTTACTCTCTGGTTTACTTTTACGTTTAGGTGCATGTTCTGCTTTTGTTATAACTGGTTTATCCATACGTTCAATTATTTCAGGTGGTATGCTTAACCATAACGCATTAACCATATCATCTAAACCACCGCCATGCTTACCACTATATTTGGTTACACCTGCCTGTGTTACCTCAACCTGTATGTTATGTATCTGACTAATCAAATCAGCGTCATCTACCATACGTATATCTGGTGTAAACCCATTACGTGTATTCTGCATTAAGTACTTTAAACGCATAGCCATATCATTCTTAATCATATTTGTGTACTTAACACCATCAACGATATTGCCAAATATGTTACGCAAGTCACGTTCAACCTGTGCACCCATTTCAGAAGTAGCATCTGCACGTATCTTATCAACATTAAAATTTTTGTATAGTTGTTTTGCTCTACGTAACTGTTCATAATAATCTGCTTGTGTACTCTCAACATAAACAATATTGTTACGTGTACCATCTATTATGTTATTAATAACAAATACGGTTTCATCTTTAATCAATGCATGGTCTAATCCCATTACTGTATAACCTTGGCTTGTACTATCGTTTGGTTCAAACTTAGTAGTCTCAAGTATTAGTTCATATGGATAGTATGCGTTAATCTCATCGATTGGTTGACACATGTATTCCTGTAAGAACCTATCAATACTCTTAGCACGTACGTTCTCAGGTCTACGTATATCCAAATCTGGACATATAGGTGTTGCATCTTGTGCAGTCAATGGTTTGTTTACATCAATTTCGTTCTCATCATATAACGGTAGATACCAAGTCTTGCCTTCTATCTTACCTTCTTTCATGTCATTAAATGTTTTCATGAACAAGTCATCTGCACGTAGTGGTGTACTCATCATAGTGATTGAACCACCTCTTGATAACTTTGGTTCAACTGCATCTAATGTTTCTTGCTGATTAGGTACGAAAGCAAATTCATCAAGATAAACTCTTGCAGCAGCGTCACCACGTATAGATGAAGGTTTAGATGAATATGGTATTATCGTAGTTCCAAGTTCGCTTGTGATTCTCTGTTTCTGTATATCACGGTCTTTGAATGGTAACGGATACTTAGCGTTCTGTATAATCTTACCACACGCTTCTACGAGTTTCTGTGCATTCCTGTATTGGTTAGAAACGAATGGTATCTCTGTGTCTTCAAGTGTCATTGATAGAATAACTGCTTCCATTTCAGCAGTTGTACTAAATCCAATCTGTCTGGATTTAAGCACACATCTATCTGTATCCATATTTCTGAAACCATAGTCCATGAAATCAACAGAGTAATCGTAAGGTGTATAACTAACAAGTTGTCCATTTAAATCTCTGTATTGGAATATGTCAGTAACTATATTAAATGGATTACTCCAACGTTCTGCTATCTGACTTTTAGACAAGTCAACATCATTCATGAAACATTCAATGGCTTCATCCATGTCATCACAATAAAAAGTTTGTTATTAGAACCTGTCCGACTATGAGTATAATAAATTGAATTAGACCAATCGCACCAATCGCTTTATATTGGTTACATTCAAGCCAACTTAGTTTATCCCATATTTCTTCTTTACATACGTCACATTCATAACTACGTTTATCTTCGTATCGTTCAAATGACTGTCTAAGATATTTTACATCTGTTTCAATGGTTGCTATTTTTTCTCTTAAAAATATATTATCCGCATCATTCATACTGTTGTACCTCTAAATGCTATTTCTTGTGGTACTCTGAATAGATGTTTCTCAAAACTATAATTGTCATCCTCTACATTGAAAATTATGTATCCACAATCGTTTACTATTGAGTCACCACGTTTTAAAAATGAATCTCTTGACTTCCAACATGGTGCTACCATACCAAGAACACCATCAATTTCTTGATAATAAAAATAATGTGCATGACCACGTAACTGAACATCTATCTTACCGAATGATTCCTCATCTGCAATCATGTTAACTATATCTCCACCAAAACTACTACCACGTGTATTCAAACGTTTAGATACACCGACAGTATGTTTGCAGTAGAAACGTAGGTCTTCTATATTTAGAGTTTGTGTGACATTAAAATTACCACCGACTTTATCCATTACAGTTTTGTCACACATATAATCTTTACCGTTATGATACGGTGAACCATAAACATTAAAGAACTTGTCAGTATCAATCATCTTTAATAGTTCTGCTGCAACATCCGTTTGTACATCCAAATCGGTTGTCCATGATTCCCTACCATTATCTTGGTAGTTAGAACCATCACACATGTCACCGAGACATATGACAGCATCGAAATGTCCTTCGTTACACATTTCAAGCCATTTAGAATAAAAGAATTTCTGTATATCATTTTGCTGTACGGTAGTTTGTGTACCGTTTTCTTCTGAATACAATTTTACATTTGGTGGCATTATAGAATGAATGTCACCAACATGTGTGTCACCAATAACAAGTATTCGTTTACTCATTTCATTCCACCCTTTCAACATAAATCTTAAATACATTTCCAGATGGTGCAATCATAACTGAACCATCATTAAATGTTATGGTGAAATAACCTGAGTACATACCTGAAGTATCTGTATCATTTGCTGACCATTCGTACTTTATTTTACCAGCAGATGCATCTATTATAGTGGCACTCTCTCCATCTACTTTGTTACCGTTACCATCATACATTGTAAACGTAACTGTGTCAACGTCACTTAAGTTATATGCATCACCGTTCTGGTCTTTAACGGTACATGTTACTGGTGGATATGTAGCACCACTTCTAATTACCAATTCTATTTTTGTATCCATAGGAATCCTCAATCGTTTATATCTACAAAGACAATATCAACATAATCTGAATCATAAACAATTAAATCCAATAGTATGCCTTTGTCTATGTAGTTCATAGTATTTAAAGGTTGCGAGTTGAGTGTATTTCCATTTATCATTTATATCACCAAATATTTAAAGGGAGATTTTACTCCCTTTAGCAAAGTTCAAAATTTCTGTCTTGTTGTTCTGGATGTACTGTTCAATATTCTCAATATTATTAAGAACCAAACCATCACTTTCAAGTGGGAAAGTCCACCATAAAACTTTTTCTTCATAGTCGTAAAGTGTTTGTACTTCCCCTTTGATTTCGTCAGTATGCGTAACTTCTGAAACATCCCAGCGGCAGAGTAATCTAACTCTGCCATTTTTGACCTTATCTATGTAAATTTCCTGTGGTTGTATTGTTGATTGTACTTTCATTAAATCACCTCTGAGGTATAAACTCGAAGCGAGCGCCGAAAGCCCGAGCCGAAAGCGAAGACCCTTGATTCGAAGCCAGAGAACCGACCCCCGCATTCGACCCCTCATACCAAAGCCCGCCGGAGAGCAGAATGTTTGTTTCTCCTGCATCATGCGCATAGAAATAATCACATAGATATGTACTGCTGCTGCCTGTCACTGAATTCGGAATCATCAGATATTGCAATAGATTTTCTGTCAGTACATCTGATTGGTATCCATTGGTTGTAATTGGTGAAACATTGCTGGCCTCATATTCCCCTGCTGCAAGGTCTCCTGCAAGTGTGCCGGTACCATCCTGTTTTGTGATACGGTGTTCCGCATCAACTTCATTGTATCCAATCACGTATTGCCATACATTCCCCCAGAGATTTTCGATACCACGATAGACGATGGGTGTCTCTCCGTCTGTACCTGTACCCGTACCCGTTCCATTTGTTCCAATATTGCTATCTGCTGAATCTGCACCTGTGTTGAGTCCTGCAAACCCAGTACCACCATCTAAATCTACTACACCCCTGCCAAGTGCGGTTTGACTATTCAGACTACCCATTTCAGTATAGAACAATAACCGGATTGCAGACATTGTCCATATATTCATAGTTCCGTATCCCGAACCAATGTTGTTTGCGTATGTTTCTGCATCATCTATCGTGAATCTGCCCGAGTTTGGCAAATCGGGATACGCAACTCCTCCGGTCACGGGTGTTTTCCCGGTGGCTGATTGTAGTTTGAATGTACCCGCATCATCAAATCCGGATGCTTCGAATGCAGAAATGAACATTTCCGGTACTTCTACTCCACCTCTCATACGTGTATTTGGGAATCTCTCAAATCCTGACAATCTTACAGGTGATAACCAAATCCTAATGTATCTACTATCTGCATAATATTTAACATCAAATGCAGGCAACCTTACCATTACATTACCAGATGCACCTGTAAGGTCAAGTCCATCGCCTCTAGGATTGCTTCCATAAGTAACTTCACCTGTTGCAGGATCAATTACACACCGCCAAATGTTTCCCCATATAGCATGGTTATCAAAAAATGATGTATCTGGATTGATGGTATTACCATTAATATCAATTTGCCTCAATGACGGTGAACTACTGTCCCTATCCCATTCAAATCCAACAGGCATCATACTCAGGGGTGTTCCAACATTATCCATTGTCGCAAAGGGATTACTCGAAGATGGTGTGTTGGCATTGGTCATCGCTGCTTTTTCATCAGGAGTAGGATCATTTGCATTGGTATGATGTGCATCTACATCACTTGCATGAGTACTTATATCATTATCAATTTCTAACTGAATATCTGAAAGTTCAGATCCGTCAACTGTATCAGCATCTAGTCCGGAACCAGAACCCATGAAGCCTTCGTGGAAAAATTTATTATCATTTAGTGATAAATATGTATCTATATTATCGCTAAAAAATTTAAGCTGGCTGTAATTATATAACGAACCGTCTGATGCCTCTGTATCAAGATTTTCAATAGTCCATATTATATTACCGTTTTCTTCGTCATTGATATACTCATGATCTACGGATGTGTCACCAACTGTAGTTTTAATCCTTTGTACATTTATTTGACCGTCCCTACTTACAATAAGACCATATGTACTAGTGTTTGAATCTATTAGAATGTCGCCTGTAACGGTGTCACCAGTGTTTTTAACATAATCATCGGCAGCAGCAACTGCACTTATTGCTTCAGCATCAGTATATCGTGTATGATGAGCATCGGCATCTCCAGCGTGCGTTGAAATATCTCCGTTAATCTCATTTTGAATGTCAACCAGATGAGCACCATCAACGGTGTCTGCATCGATCTGACCGTCTGTTGCTGCTCTGGCTTCGGCGTCAGTGTACTTGGCATGGTGAGCATTGACATCGTTCTCATGATCGTAAGCCCAATTGCTCGAGACACTAACATTGGTTGCACCATCGACCGGTACATCATCTACGTCTCGCCACGTATTCGTATCAACCGACTCGAAAGTCAGAGTGTTGTTTTCATCATCGTGTGTTATCGTTACGTTGGTTCCGCCGACCACGAAACTGGCTATTGTATCCCTGATTTCTTCATCAGTCCGGTAATCATGTTGAGCAGTGCTGCCGTGATCAGTATCTCCGTTGATAGCAGCGATCGCTTCACCGTCAGTGTACTTAGCGTGATGTACATCAGCAATACTGGCATGTGTAGAGATGTCTCCGTCAATCTCTGCCTGAATGTCTGCCAGTTGTGCACCGTCAACTGTGTCTGCATCTATCTGACCATCTGTTGCTGCCCGTGCTTCTGCATCAGTGTAACGTGAGTGGTGTGCGTCACTTGCGTTTACGTGGTCGTACATGTAATCAGATGATATAGGATTATTTGTGTTACCATCAGCAGGCGTCTGGTCAATATCTATATCGTTTGATATAGTCAATGTACCGTCAACATCCGAATAAGTGACAGTTATGTTTGTACCACCGACAACAAGTGAACCTACAATATCTTCAACGTCTTCATCTGTTAATGTAGTTTGGTCTTGCCATGTTGCATTGCCAGCACCATCTGATGTAAGCACTTGTCCAGACAGAGAGGATTCAGCGTCTATATCATTAGCCTTAATTACATCTGCCGTTGCTAACGTACCTGCATCGGTTATCTCAGCGATTGTAGTCGTTTTGTCATGCAGATAGTTCTCAAGACCATAATTACTGTCATGGAATGTGCCTGCTGTCAACAGGTTTGCTAAAGTATGCCCTGCGTAATGTACGGATGCAGATGTACCCTCAACACCACGTGTCAAGTTAGAAAGAGTGTCACCAGAACGTGAACCAACATGTATTATTTCCATCGTTGTGTCATCGGCTGGATTACTATAAGTACCTGCGTTCCAAATAGTTACACGAAAATCAGATGATGGGAACTGGTCACCTTCGCCAGTACCCAACGAAATGCTATTGTCTGTCTCACCAACATCGGATATTAATGTTGTCGATGCATTGTTGCTATGGTTAAGATATGGCATTATATCACCTTACTATACCAAGTTCTTCAAGGAAGTCGTTTGCTTCATCGATAATAAATTCAACTTCGTCTTTGCTTATCTCATCATCCTTGTATGCGTCACGTATTGCTACAAACAAATCCACTAACTCATTAAACAACGCTTTATATTTATTGTACTTAATTAATGCAAATGCAGAAGATAAAAATAGTGTACCTATCGCTGTTGCAACTGCATATAAATCAAAGTTTTCTATCATGTGTCATCACCTATCTTAGTCCAGACAGGACGAGAGAGACTTGCTCACTCATCTTCTGCCAATCTTTTCTTATGTGCATCTTTAAGTATACCAGCGATAACGTTAGCAGAATCATTCATCTCTTTATCTGCGTTTAGTTTATTCTGTGCTTCTGGTGAGAATTGCAGTGACTTAGCAAAGTTGTTAAGTTCACGGTTAATATCTGAAAGATTCTTTAACAGTGGATGTGGTTTCTTATTCTTAAACGAACCACCTTTGTTATCGAATCCTACGATTTCTTCAAGTACCATACCTTCATCTGCGATTGCTTTCTCTGCCCTATATCTTTTTATGAATAGGAAAGCGACAGATTCAAGCATACCACCTTGGAGTATGTCATCATCTATTTTATATTTCTCACGTAAAGCCATAACGTCATCGTAGATTTGCTTCTCGATTACACATTCGTCATTTTCACTGTCGTTGATACGATTTTTACATTCAAAATCTTTACAACGTCTACATCTTACGAACATGTTTAGATTCATACCATAACCTACGTTTGGTGGATAAACATTATTTTTCACGTTGTCCTTAATTTTCTCTACCTTCTTAGGATTTCCTTGGTGTAACTTACATCGATGGTATCCTTCGATAGGTTGGTTACGACATGGTTGACCTGTACTTCTGTCGAGTGCACCACATATCACATAACCTAAGGTCTTCTCCATTTGCTGTATACGTTCACGCCATTTAGTGTTAGTTCTGGTTTTGTCTATCCTACCTGTTAGTGGATGAGTTGCCCTACGCATACGAATATTGAACGCACCTTTTTGGGACTCACCATTAGTCGTCATATGCTACTATCTATGTTCTTAATACTATTTAAATGTTTCGGTTATACTATCTAAATTTGATTGTAATGTTAACTATTTCTAACGAAAGTTATTTATAGTATGAAGTCGTAGAGTAGTACTGCCAATGTTTCGCACTACACACTACTATCTACGATAGACATAAACATACTAAGACATACGTGCATAGACTCACACAACTCTGAACCGACCTTCGGTTTCGGTTCAAGTCGTGAACAGTCGCACACTACCTAAGTACAGTCGTGAGTTAACATGAACAATCTTATACATGCTTGCAACTATTATCATTTTAATAACAATAGACGTTATATTAGCAATCGTAATAACGTACAATACCGTTAACATGTATGAATATTTTTTAACTGTGATTATCTTAACGTATATAATTTTACTACGTAAATTAGATGAAATTTAAGTCTTTACATCGTTGCTTTTTTGATGTGTGTATATTTTGAAATAGACGTTTTATTTATAAATGTTTATATACTACGATAGTAAAATCGTTGTTTCTCCTCCTGTCTGGACAAAGACTGTTCCTACACTGTTCGTACACTTCTTACGTTAACGTTTGTATAACAAAGCACGTCTACATTAGTGTACATATACTAACGTTTATAATTGCTTATTAATTGTTATGTTCGCTTACCATCGTTTACAGTTGTTTACTGTCGCTTATGTTATTTTGTAATCGCTTATTATCGCTTTACAGTATCTTACTATTGCTTTATAGTCGCTTAGGTCGTTGTAACAAAATCAGACAATCGCTAACAACAAGTGTAATGTTGAGTTCTTAAGCCGTTGTAAAATAGTACTACCATATTTATAAACTGCCCCACCTATGTACACGACTATGTACTCTATCACTCCCTACCTATGTACATTATGTCACATCATGTTATTACATATCCACACATACCTACATTAATACAGACATGTAGTTGTTATTTGATGTAGTCTACATCTATGTACATGTATCATGTAATGAAATATAACTAGTGGTTATATATGGTTATGTGTAATATTACTGTCAGTAATAGTTTGGTAAATGTACATATATGTACATTGATGTAATGTTATGTACATTTTTATTCTATTATGGTATCATATTAATACATCATTGAATAGATGACATAAGCATAAATGTACCATTGAATAGATGACATCTACCTAACATCTATATTCTTATACTATCTGTAATAAAAACCAATATCAATAGAAGACTACATAATTGTACAATAAGATAAAGGATAGATAAAACGACAACAACATAACCAATTACATTATTCCTATATACATTAGTAACAACAAAAAACAGTCGACTGCTATCGATTTTAAATTAACCTAAAAGTATAATTAGTCACATCAACTTGGATTATGGTTACTGCTATCGGTTTATAACCTATCGTTAACACATAGTCACCAATAGGTTAACGTATTTTATCCTAATTGTACTATCGTTTGGTTCAAATATGATAAAAATAAACTTTAACATTTAAAACTAAAAGAACTTTAATCACCGTTACTGCTATCGTTTTTTACCGATAGTCTTTTATATACCGATATGTTTATATAGTATACAGTCGTATAGGGCAGTGTTGATTTTTTAAAATCAGCATATAATATGGAATAAAAGGTGAGTAAAAATGGATGAACAAATAAAAGAGACATTGAATAAGCATATAGGTGATAGAAGACTATCAGCACAAAAATTACAAGAGATAGTAGGTATAAGCAGAAAGCGATTGAATTGTATCCTATCTGCTAAAATGAATAAATCATATGGATACGTTAAAAGAATGTCCCATGAGGACATATTCAGAGAGTGTATTAAGTACAATATCGAATATGGAATAGGTTATTGAAAGGAGATGATTAAAAATGGCTACAGTATACTCAGAACAGAACAGTTACACAAATGGACACTGTCCGGCCTGCGGGTACAATCCCGTAGAGCCGGAATTCCCCGTTTATCAAGTGTTTGGTGACGGGGTGTACATAGAAGGGCATCAAATATGCCCTAATTGCAGGGTACTACACCCCATCGATGAAAACTTGTACCCTATCTAATGTGTAGCGTTTAACTATTTTTTTTAATCACTCATACTTATTTTTATTTTTTAATAAGTACAATATCGTATAGGAGTAATGAATATGGACACAAAGGAATTAGTGGATATTGTAGGGATGTCTAAAACAGACATCAGCAAAGCAATTGCAACAGCAAAGAACATGAAATCCTATCGCAGTGTCCTGAATTGGACTAATGATAGGATATTCAATGAGTATCAAAAACATGTTGTTGGTACTCAGCAACAACAGCAACAGCCAGTACAGGAAGGGGACATAAAGCAGCAACAGCCAGTTAAACCAAGTAACGAATTAACTACCTATAACGTAGGTGGCAAATTGTACGCTATGGTTAACAATAAGTTAGTCCCTGTCGATGACCAACAACCAGTTCGGGAGACTCGCCAACAACAGACCGAACAACCCGAACAACCTAAATATCGCCTTATTAATGGCTTTGTGCCTAATAGTCCACTAGGTGAGGCGATTAGCAAATTAGATGATAGGTACGAATTGGTGATGTATGGTGCACCAAGACCAAATGGTACACCCTCGAACTTTATTATTGTTAGGGACAGTACCAATGGTATGTATTGTACTGTCAGACCATATATAGACATTAGTACCGGTCACATTAAGGCGAATGTACAAAAAGACAGACTGACTGTCCACGAATTGCTGTCTGTGTTGGGTGGTAAAAATAGACGTGGCACAAGGTATCTTAAGTCAGATTACTATGAATGGTTACAACATGCACTACCTAACAGCAACTGGAAGACACATACAGAGACATTCAGAGACGAGACAGAGAGACGTTAAACACGTCTCGATTAACTATTTTTTTTAATCACTCATACTTATTTTAATATTTTAAGAGGTATAAAATGTACACAAAAATCAAGATAAACAACAATTGCATAAGTTCATTTCGTATATGCTTAATCAATGGTATAATCCATTATGTAGTTAGCATATACGAATATGAATCGGATAGTAACCAATATGTAAAAACCCAGCGTGGTATTTGTACACAAATATTAAGATATGCATTAGTTAAAATGCTTGATGCGGAATTTTATTAACTATTTTTTTTTAATCACTCATACTTATTTTTATTTTTTAATAAGTATAATATCATATATCCATTATATTAAGACTTTTTAATTTTTGAATGGTATAATACCTAAAATTAAAAAAATCCTCCTAAAATGGATATATGACATTATTAAGACTATATCCTTATTGTATTTCATCCCACGATATAAGATATAGCATTTTATCATTTATTGTTAGTATCAAATCGAATACGAACTAACAATTACTGGATACATACACTTGAATATATACATTTGAATATATATGTTTGAATGTATATATCAAACTATATATGTCCATAGATGACAAAAAAAAATTTGATATGAGGATGACCACAGGGGCTATGCAGAAATTTCTGCGGCAAAAATCATTTTTTTAAGGTTGTCGTTATATCAATTTTACTTTAATTAATGATGGAGTGAATGAAATGGAAACAGTACACACTACACAAATGTACTTGCATAGAATAGCAAACAACTACTTCAACATTCAATGCGAATGTTTAGATTATGGTTGCAATATGCCTAATAATGCGGTTGAAATAGCATTTAATCAAGCAAGAACATGGTTACACAATCGTGTTCAAAAAAGTGAGCGTAATAATAAAGTATATAATGGTGAATTCAAATTTCACCAGAATACCCCATGGGGTAT
>Ga0182238_1000136_pt1 | contig 24813 bp, 12 predicted proteins | sample hydfrates6_PW_90_FD_132439 | JGI IMG/M metagenome (GOLD analysis project Ga0182238, IMG submission 132439) | Subsurface microbial communities from deep shales in Texas, USA - hydraulic fracturing test 6_PW_90 | ecosystem: Environmental > Aquatic > Deep subsurface > Shale gas/oil reservoir >... | reverse complement strand
GACTAAAGGAGAACTTTTAAATCATTTGTACAAAGCAAATCTGCCAATGAGAGCAACACTCGTGATGAATTATTTGATTAACAGAGCAAATCAAGAACTGACATGTTTTCCGGCAATTAAAACGATTGCTTCAGACTGCAATATGTCTAAAAGAACTGTTCAAAGGGCTTTAAAAGATTTATTAGAAGCTGGAATGATTATTAAAGAATCAAGATATAGGGAAAATGGTGGTCAATCAAGTAATCTTTATACCATTTGTATAAATGAATATAATGAAGTTCAGCCTTCTAATGATGAACTTAAAAACAATGTTGAAGCAACAAAAGATGTTGAGCAACTTGACATAGATAGCATAAGTTTTAGTGATTATTTAGATTCAAATGACAAAAACAATGAATCTTACATTTCTATCGACGATGAAATTTTGGAAGATGAACAGGAAGTTGTTGATGAAATATTATGTGTAGATGGAAATATATTTCAATTCAAATCTTATTATGAACATGAGATGATTAGTGAAAAAATCAACTGTCATGGGGAGGATGACAATTTGGTACCTCCATAGAACTATACACTTTAAGATAATATAGGGTTATTGCAAAAGAAGTATAATTTATTATCTGTACTATAGAATGGACAAATAAATGTCATTATATCTTGCATTTCATCGCAAAAACGAATAAAATAAAAGATGGTACAGTTTGTAAGTTCAATGTTTAAGAGGTGTAATATGAAAGATTATATGACGGTACAAGAAGCTGCCAATAAATGGGATATTTCAATTCGAAGAGTGCAGGTGTTATGTTCTCAAGGGAGAATTCCTGGAGCTATTAAGTATGCATCTGTTTGGGCAATACCAAAGACTTCCGAAAAGCCTGCTGACAGAAGAATAGTTACAGGGAAATACAAAAAACTTAAAAAATAAATAAAGTTTAAGCTGAGGATTGATAAGATGAATTTCATAGATTTATTTGCAGGTGCTGGAGGATTATCAGAAGGTTTTATAAGAGCAGGATTTTATCCAATTGCTCATATTGAAATGAATAAACATGCTTCAATGACATTAAGAACTAGGAATTGTTATCATTATTTGAAACAAAACAATAGATTAGATGAATATTATCAATACTTGAAAGGTGAAATAACAAGAGAAGAGCTTTATGAAAAAGTTCCAGCTGATTTATTAAATAATGTCATCAATGAAGAAATAAGTGATAAAACAATAAATTCAATATTTGCAACTATTGACAAACAACTTGCAAGTTTTAATATTGACCGAGTTGATGTAATAATAGGTGGTCCACCATGCCAAGCATATTCATTAGTTGGAAGAGCTAAAGACAAAAATGGTATGATTGATGATCCTAGAAATTACTTGTATAAGCAGTATATTAAATTTCTAAAAAAGTATGAACCAATCTACTTTGTTTTTGAAAATGTACCTGGTTTAAAGTCTGCTAGAGGTGGAGAAACCTATAAGAATATACAAGCTTTTATGAAAAGAGTGGGGTATGAAGTAGAAGCACATGAGCTAAATGCTGCTGATTTCGGAGTATTACAGGTAAGAAAAAGAGTAATTATAATTGGATGGAGAAAAGGAAGTGGTCTTGCTTATCCAGTTTTTGAGAAAATTAATTATAATGCTAAAGTAAGTAGCTTATTTGATGATTTGGCAAGATTAAATCCTGGTGAAGAGAAAAATGAATATATTCAAGAACCTAATGAGTATTTAATTAAAAGTGGGATTAGAAATACTGATGATGTGTTAACACTACATATAGCAAGAAAGCATAACGATAGAGATAGAGAAATATATAGGCTTGCAATTGATAAGTGGAATAAGGAGCATAAACGCATCAAATATACAGACTTACCTGAAGAACTATGTACTCATAATAATAGAAAATCCTTTTTAGATAGATTTAAAGTTGTTGCAGCTGATTTAGAACATTCTCACACAATGTTAGCTCATATTTCTAAAGATGGACATTATTTTATTCATCCTGATATTGAGCAAAAAAGATCAATATCTGTGAGAGAAGCTGCAAGAATTCAATCGTTTCCCGATAATTATTTTTTTGAAGGCCCAAGAACTGCAAAATTTGTTCAAATTGGGAATGCAGTACCACCTTTGATGGCACAAGGTATAGCTGAGGGGATAAGAGAAAATCTTCTAATTTATGAGAGGTTAATACAATGCAGGAGAATTATTTGATACAACAAATAGCTCAAATAAAGATGGAAGAACTTAATAAAAATCCATACGTGTGTTTAATAAAATCTGACATTGATATAAATCCTCATCAAGTAGAGGCTTTTTCTAAGGCTCTAATTGCTTTAAAATCGGGAGGAATTGTATTAGCAGATGAAGTAGGTTTAGGTAAGACGATAGAGGCTGGTCTAGTCATTAAACACACTCTTTTAACTGGAGGTAAAAAAGTTCTTTTAATTATTCCTTCGAATTTAAGGAAGCAATGGCAATTTGAGCTAGATGAAAAGTTTTCAATTAATTCTTTCATACTTGATAGTAAAACGCTTGAGGAATATCAAAATTTAATCGATAGAAATAAATATAGGGTAGTGATATGCTCATATGATTTTGCTTCTAGAAAAAGTGATTTTTTAAGTAGGGAAACTTGGGATCTTATTGTTTTTGACGAAGCTCATAAGCTAAGAAATGTTCATAAGTCAAATGTAAAAAATGCAAAAAGAATTTTTAAGTTCACCAAGGGGATCCCCAAAATTATGTTAACAGCTACACCAATACAGAACAATCTTTTTGATTTATATGGCATTTTGTCATTTATTGATGAGAAAATATTTTTGGATAAACAATCTTTCACAAGTTTTTATATTAAAAATAAAAACTATGAAGAATTGAGAAATCAGATTAAACCAGTAATACATAGGACTTTAAGAAAAGATGTTACAGACTATTTGACTTTTAAAAAGAGACTATGTATAACTGTTGATTTTAAATTGTCGCCACAAGAAGCGATTCTTTATCAACTTGTAAGCGACTATTTAAAGAGAGAAATAATTTATGCGATTCCATCTTCAAATAGAAACTTAATTACGATAATAATTAGAAAGCTACTTGCGTCTTCTAGTCATGCAGTTGCTCAAACATTTGAAGTTCTTAGAGAAAGATTAGTCACTTTACTTGAGAGTACTAAAATTGAAAGTGTCGAAAAAGGGATTGAATATTTCCTTGATTTTATCGATGAAGATAATAATAAAGATGAAGATACAAATGAATCAAAAATTGAATTATATGATAGAGAAAAAGTTAATGAGTTTATCCAACATGAAATCGATTTAGTGGATAATATTATTAAACTAGCAACTTCAATAAATAAGAACTCAAAATTAGACGCATTGTTAAAAGCTTTAAAGATAGCATTTAATAAGCAAAATGATATGGGTATTGAGGAGAAGGTGGTTATTTTTACTGAGTCAGTTAGAACTCAAGAATACTTATATAATGAACTTATTAAGAATGGTTATGAAGGTCAAGTTGTATTGTTCAATGGTAGTTTGACCGATGGTTTCACTAGGGAAATTTATAAAGCATGGCGTGCAAAAAATTTTGGCAAAAACTTTAGTAGTAGAGCAGTTGAAATAAAACAGGCAGTTGTAGATTGCTTTAGAAATAATGGAAAAATTCTACTTGTAACTGATGCAGGATCAGAGGGATTAAATCTTCAATTTTGTAATACAGTTATAAATTATGACCTACCTTGGAACCCTCAAAAAATTGAACAACGTATTGGAAGATGTCATAGATACGGGCAGAAAAATGATACTGTGGTAATAAACTTATTAAACACTGAAAATGCTGCAGATCGAAGGGTGTACGAGATTTTATCTAAAAAATTAATGCTATTTGATGGTGTTTTCGGTGCTTCAGACGATGCTTTAGGCCTTTTAGAATCAGGTTTTGACTTTGAAAAAAGAATTCTTAGGATCTATCAACAATGCAATACTGTGGGTGAATTCAATAAAGAATTTAAAGCCTTAGAAAAAGAATTTGAAAGAAAAAGAAATAAAAAATTTCATCAGTTAAAATCGTTACTTACTGATGATGATGACCATTCTATAGTTTTGAAAAAACAAATGAATAAAATACTAAAGTATTTAGATGATTACAATAGATGGTCTAAAATTAAAAAGATAAGAGAAAAACCTGAATATCCCCAAATGTTTGAAATGAACATTGACAAGAACAATAGCTTGAATTTAAAAGAAGGATATATTCTGATTGGAGCCTTTTATGATAATTTAGAGTTTTTGCAGCCTGTCTTTTCAATTATTGATAATTTAGCAGGTATGTTTAAGGTAGATGAAGATAGATTAACAGAATTATTATACAATTATGATAATGCAGAGCTTAAAGAAACAGTTATTAATCACGAGGAATTAGATAGTTATATTGATGATTTATATAAAGATTTACTCATTGAACATCATGCAAAATATCAATCAATTATACAACGTAATGACGCAAAGATTGATAACTGGGCTGAACTAAGAAAAACACAGTTTAATCTTAAATTAGAATCTATTAATAAAGAGATTGAAGAAATAAATCATAAAGCTGCGCTAAGCAAAAATTTTAAAGAAAAAATTGCATTGAAAAAGGAAGTTGAGAAGAAAGAAGAGGAAAGACAAAAACTTCTAATGAAGTATCATCAGTCTTTAGAAGCAATTGATAAAGAAGCATCGATGTTAAAAGATGAATTCCAAAAGCAATTTGATATAAATCCAATTGTTTTTTTAAAAGCAATTGTAAAGTATAGAACGGAGGAAGAATATGATTAAAAAAGGAAAATTAGAACTTACTTGGGTCGGTAAATATGAAGAAAAAAAAATTGAACCAAGAATATTAATAGAGGATAAGTCTAAATCTTATGGAGATCCAGATACTGAAAATATGTTAATTCATGGAGATAATCTAATTGCACTAAAAGCTTTAGAACAGGATTTTGAAGGAAAAATAAAATGTATTTATATAGATCCACCATACAACACAGGAAGTGCTTTTGAGCATTATGACGATGGTTTAGAGCATTCTGAATGGTTGAATATGATGAAGCCAAGATTAGAATTACTTCGTAATCTTTTACGAGATGATGGTTTTTTTTGTTGCCATATTGATGATTCGGAGGGACATTATTTAAAAGTACTTTTAGATGAAGTTTTTGGACGTGACAATTATTTGACAACTCTTTATATTCGAGTAAGATATCCTGATAAAATATTAAAAGCTGATATGGATTTTCATAAAGAAATTGAACAGATTCATGTATATAGAAAAAAATACGGAGCTAAACCTAATTTGGTAGAAAAAGATGTTGGATATGATAAATATTGCTATTATATTGAAGAAATTGGTGTTGGTGAAAAAATTGTACTCGGTGGAAAACAGGTAGAAGTATTTAAAAAGAATCAATATAGAATTAAAAAACAAGAAGGATCTGAATATGGTTTAAAGGAAATATGGGCATCAGGAACTATATTAGATGGTAATTCTTCAGGAAGGTTTTTTAGAGATTTTTTAGCAGGTAGGTATTTAGAAGATGGTTATGGTGTTTTATATAAAGTTTATGGAATTGGTGATGACAGATTTGATTATAGATATTTTACAGGGCCTAAACGAAAGGGGGCTACAAAAGGTAAATATTACCAAGGCGTACCTTTGGCCAAATTGAATAATGGGGATATGAAAAAGACATCTCCAATAAACGGGTTTTACGATATGGCTGGAAATTTTGGTAATTGTAGGCAGGAAGGTGGTGTTGATTTTCGAAGTGGCAAAAAACCAGAAGCGCTTATAGAAATGATACTCAAATATTTTTCAAATGAAGGAGATTTTGTTTTAGATAGTTTTCTAGGAAGTGGAAGTACTATAGCAGTAGCTCATAAATTAAGAAGGAAGTGGATTGGTATAGAATTGGGAAATCAATGCTACACTCACTGCATTCCAAGAATGCGAAGAGTAATTGATGGAGAACAAACGGGTATTTCTAAGAATGTAAATTGGAGTGGCGGCGGTGGCTTTAGATTTTTTGAACTTGCAGAATCATTACTTGTTAAGAATCCTAAGTTACCAATTTATTCAATTAATCCTAATTATACATTTGAAATGATGGCTGAAGCCATATGTAAAATCGAAGGGTTTAAATATAATCCAAATGGTAAGTTCCATGGACAATCATCAGAAAAGAGATTCATTCATGTAACGAAAGAATTTGTTAATAGTAAGTATGTGTTTTCATTATTAACTGAATTGGATACAACACAATCTCTTTTGATATATTGTACTAAAATGCAGTCAGATATTGTATTGCCTGAAAATATTGAAATAAAGAAAATACCGAAGGATTTATTAGAAAAATGTACTTTTGAAAGTGAGGTACGTTAGTATGAGTATTATTAATAAAATAAACTGGGCTATGAGTCTAAGAGAACCTCAGTTTGAAGCGTTAAGGACTTTAGATAAAATTTGTTCAAAACTTGATTTTAAGACATGTAGTAAATCTGATGCAGAAAGAGTAGCTAAAGAGAATTCAGAAACGCAAGATTTTCAAAAAGTAGATAAATCATTAGAATTTCCTTCATTTTGTTTTGAAATGGCCACCGGTATAGGTAAAACAAGACTAATGGGTGCTTCGATATATTATCTATATAAAACTAAGGGATATAAACATTTCTTTATTTTAGCACCGGGAAATACTATTTATGATAAATTGAGAAAAGAAACTATGCCTCATCATCCTAAATATATTTTTAAAGGTCTTGAGGCAGAAATAGGAAGACCTAAAGTATATGATGGTGAAAATTACTTATCTTATCCAGTTAAATACGTTCAAGGTGAGATGGTGTTAGAAAAAACATCAGAGATTCAGCTTTTTATATTTAATATTGGTAAGATTTTTAATCGTGGAGATGTACAGTTCAAATTCCATGATTTTCAAGAACAGTTGGGTGGATCTTTTGCAGATGTACTTAGAAGTTTTGATGACCTTGTTATTTGTATGGACGAGGCTCACAGATATTACGCTCCAGCTTCACTCAAGGCAATAAATTATTTGAGTCCTATCTTGGGACTGGAATTTACTGCGACTCCAAAATCAACGAATAAGAACATTATATATAGATATGACCTAGCAAAAGGTGCAGGAAAATATCTAAAGATTCCTGTTGTAACAGGTAGAACCAACACTGCAGGATATACTGAATCTGACATTGAAGAAATGAAAATAAAAGATGGTATTCGATTGCATGAGCAACGTAAGGCAGTAGTTTATAAATATTGTTATGAAAATAACTTGCCACAAGTAAAACCTATAGTTCTTATTTCTTGTAAAGACACAGCTCATGCAAGTAGAGTGAAGCAACTTATTGACTCTGATACCTTTTTTGAAGGGAAATATAGAGGAAAAGTTATTGAGATCCATTCTGGAAATTCAAGCATAGAAACAGATGAAAATATTATGAAATTACTGACAATCGAGGAGAATACTAATCCAATTGAAATAGTTATTCATGTATATAAACTTAAAGAGGGATGGGATGTAAACAATCTATTTACCATTATTCCTTTGAATGCAGCAAAGAGTGAAATTTTAGCATTGCAGACTATTGGTAGAGGATTGAGACTTCCATTTGGTCAAATTACAGGGCAAGAGGAGATAGATACACTTGATATAGTAGCACATGAACATTATAGAGAGATTGTTGATGATATTAAGAATAATCCAATATTTAAATCAAGAAATCTCGATGAAAAGGAATTAATTGATACAAAATCTATTGACGTTTATTCTGAATTCGATGACCAGCAAATGGTTTTATTTGAAAAAGCTGTAGAATATACTGCCATAAAATCATTTCAAGATATTGATGATATAAAAGTACAAGAAGAATTGTACAAAGGATATTTAAAAAATTATGCTAAAACAGTACAAGCTAAAAATGATGCTGAAGTAGAGCAGATGTCTTTATTTGATCTTGAAAAGCAAATAACTGAAAAAATTGAAGAAGATACAGCTATAGCAGCAGAAGAACTTGAGAAAATGAAGACAAAAGGGAAAACGAAGCCTCCAGTTTTAAAAAAAGAAGAGTTTATTGAAAAAATAAGAAAGATTCGAGTAAAAGCTATAGGAGTGCCTAAGATTAGCATGAGCTATAGTTCTACAGTTGAATTTAAAAAGATTAAGATTAAAAGAAATATAGATGATTTTGAAATAGCAGCATCATCGATCGAAAGATATGATGTTATAAATAATAAATTACTAAAAACTATTGAAGCTGTAGCACTGGAAGTTGATGATCCTGAAAATGAACTTGCGTGTATGCTTTTAGAGAGTGTTCCTGAATTTTGTGCTGATGATGCTGAATATATAATTGATGTTGTTAATCAATACTTAAATTTAATAGAAGGATCATATGAAGATAAGAAAAAGATTGTACGAAGATATGCTACTTTAATAGTTGAAGACATAAAAAAACAGATTTATGACGCTATGGAAGTAAAAACTGAATTTGTTTATCAAGTTGAAAAAGATTTAATCCTATTTGGTAAATTTGTGAAAAACATAAAAGTGAATGGATTAGTGAATTTTAAAAAGGAAGTACCGGACAAAAGAAATATTAGACATTATTTATTTACTGGATATAAAAAATCTTACTACTCTGAGAATGGTTTTGATAGTGATGATGAACGTAGACTTTCAGTTATATTAGAGGAAGATCCACAAGTAGTAAGATGGATTAAACCACCTTTAAATAAACTTGGTTTATTTTATAAGGCAGCGAAACAGTATACACCAGATTTTATAGTAGAAACTGCTGATGCAAAGTACATGGTAGAAGTAAAAGCAAGTAATGAAACTAAAGATGAAGATGTACTAGCAAAAGCTAAAGCAGCAATAAAATGGTGCAAGTGTGCTACAACCGTTGATCCAGAAAAAAAAGAATGGAAATATAAATTAATTGCTGGAGATAAAATAATTGTTGGAAATACTTTCAAATATACTATGGGAATTGCTGAGAATTTGGAGGCGTTAAGTAATGAGTAATCAAAAATATAAAGAAATTCGTTCGGAAATAATAAAATCATTGAAAGTTGATCTTATGGGACCGTTGACAGAAGAGGAAGTATTAGATGAATCACCATTAAGTAGTTATATTACAGGTATGCTATATCCTCAAATGAGTGTGTATTCTGATGAAGCAGAACTTGAAAATGCTGAGTTTATGACTGGGAATGGTGGAGAGGATAATAGGAATTATTCAGTTAGTGCTGATGAGGAAGAAGAAATTGAACAGACAAGGAATAATTTTAAGAAACAGTCATCTGCTGGTATACGATTTTATGTAAATGATTCAGTTAAGAATATTAGAGTTCAAATTAGTTGGGGTGAATATACTAAAACTGTTATTGAAAATGAAGAAATTGAAGAGAAAAAGAAGAAATCTAAGAAAACAGGATATTTGAGAAAGCAAAAGAATGAAACTGTTGATATTGATTTATCTAGTTTTTCAAGTAATACAGTGATTAAGCTGGATGAAGATCCTAGTATAAAGGTTATAATTAATAAATTTATACTCCCTAACAATTACATATTAGTATCCGTTTATTTGTCAAATGAGAGAGAAAGTAAAAATGATCGAGATTTTACTAAGGTAATGTTTCAGGTTGAATTGAGTGTTTCAGGCACAGATGGAGAATCAATTTTTGTCCCTGAAAATAAATGCCGAGCAATAGAATTAGACGATGAATTTTATTATGAGAATAGACCGATTTATGCTCGAGGATATGGTTGTGCAGCTAACTGGAAAAAAGGTCAGCATGAGAATGCAACAAAAGTGTGGATTGAATTTATTCCTGAACATGAAATTAATTCTGTAAGTCCAGTTCTTGATGGATTTTCTGATGATAATTTTTCTATGAGATTTATGTCAAAAAGAGCTAATAAGGATGAAATAATCCGAAGGCTCAGGTTATTAAACGAGAAATATCTAGAATGGATTGATAATTTAAAACAAGATTATCGAATGGGAAATAAATCCTTTGTTAGAAAAGGTAATGAAATTATCGCTGCATGTAAAAAAGCATCAGATAGAATTGAGTCAGGTATAAAAATACTTGAAAAAAATCAAGAAGCGTTTGAAGCTTTTTGTTTTATGAATCAAGCGATGTATTTACAAAGAAGTATTGGAGCTTTTTCTGAAAAATATGGCAGAGGAATTTCTTGTAGTCTAGGAGAGTTTACAAAAGATGATCATAGTAAGTGGAGACCATTTCAGCTTGCATTTATTCTTTTAAATATTGAAGGATGTATAAATAAAGATAGTGAAGATAGAAATATTGTTGATTTATTATATTTTCCTACCGGTGGTGGTAAGACAGAAGCATATTTAGGGATAATAGCTTTTGTTATTGCTTTTAGAAGATTAACTGCTAGAGAAGATGATCAGTATGAAAAAGACGGAGGAGTAACAGTTTTCTTAAGATATACATTAAGGCTTTTAACTACACAACAAAGAGATCGTTTAACTAAGCTAATTATTGCAGCAGAAATGTTAAGAGATAAAAAACCAGAAAAATATGGGCATTCAAGAATATCAATAGGATTTTGGGTTGGTGGTGGAGTTACACCGAACAAATTTAGTGAATTTATTGAAGATCCAGAAGATCCGATAAAAAGCAAGCAAGCATACAATAAGTTGATCAAACAAATTATTAAGTGTCCGTTATGTGGTACACCTATTGAAGGTAAAGATTACGTTATTGATAGTGACTCTAGTGAAGTAAAAATTTATTGTCATGATCCTAATTGCTATTTTTATAAATATAAAAATAAAAGTATTCCAGTTTATGTAGTCGATGAAGAAATCTATAGGAAATGTCCTACTGTTGTTATTTCAACTGTAGATAAATTTGCTCGGCTACCATGGGATGAGAAAACTGGATTGATTTTTGGTTCCACAGATCGCTATTGCGAACGACATGGTTATCTAGCAATTGGTGAAAAGCATGCAAAGAGGCATAACAAAAAAGGAGGACTTAAAAAAGCGGAAGTACATAATGTAAAACAGTTTTATCCACCAGAATTAATTGTACAAGATGAGTTGCATCTAATTACTGGACCACTGGGAACAATTTATGGAGGATATGAAACGGTAATTGAAGACATGTGTACTAGCTATTTTGCTGATAAAAAATATAAACCTAAATATATTGTTTCAACTGCAACAATAAAAAATGCAAAAGAGCAGATCAGATGTTTATATGGAAGAGAAAATTATGCTCAATTTCCACCAAGTGGTTTTGATATAAGTGATTCATTCTTTATGAAAGAAGTACCTTTAGAAGAAAATCCATTTAGAAATTACTGTGGAATTTGTGCACCAGGTCAATCCATGAAAACTACAGTCTTACGTGTATATGCTATTCTTCTACAGACTGTATTTGCTTTATCTGAAAAAGATGAGTATAAAGACTATATTGATCCATATTATACTTTGATTGGATATTTTAACAGTATCAGAGAACTAGGTGGTACAGTTAGATTATTACAAGATGACATTCCCAATAGAATTAGAAGGATTAAAAAGAAATATGGACATAATTCTGAAAGATTTATTAATAACAAATATAGAGAGATTACATCAAGAATATCATCCTATAAAATTGCTGAGTTATTAGAGCAATTAACTATTCCATGGACTGAAAAAGAATGTCTACATGCAGCAGTAGCAACAAACATGATTGCTGTTGGAATGGATGTAGATAGACTTGGTTTGATGACCGTTGTTGGGCAACCAAAGCAAAATTCAGAATATATTCAAGCAACGAGTCGTATTGGAAGAAAACATCCTGGACTAGTAGTTATGATTTACAATCCTTACAGACCTCGAGATCTGTCACACTATGAAAACTTTAAGGCGTTTCATTCTCACTTGTATAGGTATGTAGAAGGAACAACAGCAACACCTTTTTCAGCTAGAGCAAGAGATAGAGTTCTTCATGCATTAGTTGTATCAATATTAAGATTAAGAAATTTTGAATTAGCACCAAACAAAGGAGCTAGTTATATTGATCAAATATCAGATGCAGTGATTGAGGGCACAAAAAAAATTATTTTGGATAGAGTAAATACAGTAGCTCCTAAAGTTTATGAAGAAGTTGAAAACGAAATGGATTTATTCATTGAGGATTGGAAACGTCTCAATGAAGAGGACAAAAAATTATTCTATTACATTCAGAATACTGATAAATATAATAGACTATTAAATTATTATGGTGAATACTGTACACCAAAAGAAAAAGCAACTTTAAACTCAATGAGAGAAGTCGAGGCTGCATCGTCATTATTTTATTACCTAGAAGGGAGGTAGTGGATATGAAGTTTAATAAGCTTGGTGAGGTAAGACCAAATCAGTTAATAACGACATTTGGTCCTGGTTCTATATTGGATTCAGTAAAAGACTCTGTAACAGTTTTGGATATAAACTACTGGTCAAGTTATGGAAAAACAATTTATGATTCTCGATTGGCTTCATATTTAGGGGTTGATTGCTTTAAGACACCAAAAACATCTTTTAAAGAAGATATACCTGTAGTGTCATTTCCTAATTATCATGTATGTACTAAAGGGAATTGTAGGAATTTATTTGATATATCAATTGATTTTGATTTAGATAAATATTTACAATACGGACCGACCTGTCCTATATGTGGATTTCCTGCATATCCAGCTAGATTCATTGTTGCTTGTACTAATGGACATTTAGATGATTTTCCATGGCGATGGTGGGTGCATCACGGAGTAACAGATTGTAAAAGAAATATGAAACTTATCTCAACTGGAAATACATCATCATTGGCTGAAATAATTGTTCAATGTGAATGTGGGGCTTCAAGAAGTATGAGCGGAGCAACTCAACCAGAAAATTTTAAAGGACTTACTTGTACTGGCAGACATCCGCATAGACCAAGTGTCACAAAAAAATCAAATGGCATATATACTAAGTGCGATAAAGCAGTGATTCCCTCTCAAAGAGGAGCTTCGAATGTTTATTTTCCTGTTATTAGAAGCGCCATATCTATTCCACCATGGATAAATCCTTTGTATAGTTTAATTGATGAACATTATAGAGATATTTTAAACTATCGAGCAGATTTTGGTGAACTTGGTGTTACAAAGATATATGAACGATTCTTTCAAGACAATTTTAGCAGAGAAGAATTTGATGATGCTTTGAAAAAAAGAGATGAAAAAATAAAAGAATTTATTGAAATAAAAGAAATGGAGTATGCTGCTATAACTCATCATGATGATGTGCAATTTAAGACGGATGTCAAATACTTTAAGGCTGAAGAAGAAACACTCCCAAATTATTTAAAACCATACTTTTTAAGGTTGATAAGAATCCATAGATTAAGAGAAGTAATGGTATTATTAGGTTTTATGAGAATGGATTCTCCAGAACCAGAAGTCGATAATCCCAAAAATATTGTTCCATTAACAAAGAATAAGGCTGAATCGTGGTTACCTGCTGTTGAGATCAATGGTGAAGGTATCTTTATTGAGTTTAATAGAGAGAGTATTCAAAAATGGCATTCGAAAGGAAGTACTTCTCAATTATCTGAAATATATAAAAGAAGCTATTCAGCATTTTGTGAGTCAAGAGGTTGGACAAACTATAAAGAGAAAAATGCAACATATGTACTGCTTCATACTTTTGCTCACTTAATTATAAAAGAACTATCGATGCAATGTGGTTATTCATCGGCATCAATCAAAGAAAGAATATACAGCAGTGATACTATGTGCGGAGTATTATTATATACAGGTAGTTCTGATAAAGAAGGTTCACTCGGTGGTCTTGTAGAGATGGGTAAAATGGCTAATTTTATTAAATTACTTAAGTCTGCTTTAGAAAATGCACTTATGTGCACAACAGACCCTGAATGCATGCATAATGAACCCTCTCTTGATAGATTAAATGGTGCAGCATGTCACTCATGTACTATGATTGCTGAGACTTCATGTGAAAATGGGAACCGATTGCTAGATAGAAGTTTTGTTGTACCACTTCCAGTTAAAAAAGATAATAGTTACTTTAAGGATTTGGTGAAAGAATTATGTGGAATGGAAGTATAAATGAAGCCATACTTATTGAGACTATTGTTTCAGAAATAGAGAAGTTAAGACATCAGGAATGCACGACTCTTGATTTTAAGGAATCTCTTTTGGAAATTCAAAAGAGATTTCCTAATCTGTCAAAAGATGAAGTTATTAGTGTTCTTAATATTGCCATTGGAATGTATAACTATAAGAATAATGAAAGAATAGACTTAGTAGTAACTGCACCAAAAGGATTTAATTTTAAAGCTAGAAAAACAAGTACTGTAGTTTATGATTTGATATCTAAAGCTCAAAAAAACATTACTATTACAGGCTATTCAATATCTGAGTATGTTTCAGATTTGATTGAACTAATTGTTGAAAAAAGTAGAAAAGGTATCTATGTTAATATATATTTAAATGATTTTGATAGGAAAATTGAGCAGTTAGAAAAGGTTCTTATTTATAGGAACAAGTATATAAATATTTATGATTATAATAACAATTCTAATGATAAAATGGCTGCATTACATGCAAAAGTTATTACCACAGATGGTAAGTATGTTTTTATTTCATCATCAAATTTGTCATATCATGGTATTGAGGGTAATATTGAAATGGGAGTTCTAATTAAGTCTACTAAAAAAGCAAGTGAATTGGAGAACTTGTTTAAGCAATTAAGGTATCAAAAGATTTTTTTAAAAGTGTAAGTTGTAAATTCGAAATCGTAAATTTTGAAAGGTGATAGTATGGCATCTAATTCTAAAATGAAATTAAAGATATTGTTTATAATGAAAATTTTGTTAGAAAAGAGTGATGAAAAACATCCGTTGACTGTGTCGGATATCATCAATGAATTAGATGAAATTGGAATACCAGCTGAAAGAAAGTCTATTTATTCTGATATCGAATTACTAAAAGAATTTGGTTTAGATATTATTTGTGAGAAAGCAAGAGCAAATTATTATTATATTGGTAATCGAGATTTTGAGTTGCCGGAGTTGAAGCTTCTAGTAGATGCTGTTCAATCATCTAAATTTATAACTTATAAGAAAAGCGAAGAACTAATTAAAAAGATTGAAAAGCTAACGAGCATTCATGAAGCTAAAGAATTACATCGACAGGTTGTAGTTACAGATAGAGTAAAAACGATGAATGAAAGCATTTATTATAATGTTGATGAAATTCATAAAGCAATCCAAAATAACAAACAGATTAAGTTTAAATATTTTGATTACAACTTGGACAAGCAAATCGAATATCGAAGAAATGGTGAATGGTATTATGCAAGTCCTTACGCTTTAACATGGGCTGACGATAATTACTACATGATTGCATATCATGAAAGATACAATGACATTAGTAATTTTAGAGTTGACAGGATGGTAGCTATTGAAATGGTAGAAGAAGAAAGAATAGTGTGTGAAGATACTGAAGACTTTAATGTAGCAGATTATTCAAAAAAATATTTCGGAATGTTTAGTGGAGAGACAGAAACAGTTAAACTTCAATTTGATAATTCTCTGATTAACGTGGTTATAGATAGATTTGGTAAAGATGTAGTCATTCACAAACAAGATGGTGATAATTTTACAATAACAGTCGATGTTGTTGCTACAAATACCTTTTTAGGGTGGTTGTTTATGTTTGGTGATAAGGTGAAGATATTAGAGCCTGAGAGATTGAAAAAGAGCATGTATGAGAATGCGAGTAAGGTGATGGCATTATATAATTAATATTGTACTGTTCATGGGACAGTAAAATTTGTAATAAAATAGGAGTAAATGTATAATAAAAGTGTTACTAAGAATTAGGGATCGTTAAGGACGTGGGAGTATGAGAAAATCAGATAATATTACTCAATTACTAAAAAAAATTGAGAAAGATATAAGCCAGTATAATGAAGAGTACTTGATTGGGATGTACGAATTAAGCGATGAACTATACGAAGAAGTTATTTGCTTAGCTAGAGACCTAATAAATAGAGATAAATATCTATTAAAAGAAGAAAAAAATGCAATTATTTCAGTTGCTCTTGTTAATTTTGCAATAAAGGATTATCAGAATGGTCAATTTTGGCATGAAGTTGCTGAAAAACTAAATATCGATGTATATGAAGTTATGAAAGTTTGTAAAAAAGCATTTGAAACATATTGTATAAAAAAAGGCCTTTATTTTCATATTGGGCATAAGAATAAAGGTTATGTAACGTCTATTTTAGTTCATGCGATTATCCCGAATTCAAGTTTAGTAAAATTTATAGAATTTCTGCAAGATCTATATTTTAAAGATTTAGAAGAAGATTATATAGATCAAGAAGTTGAAGAATTAATTCAATACATGCATAGATTGTTCTCTAAATACTTGGAGGATGAAGATATTAATTTAATAGTACAAGGCTCGAAAATGACAATAGCAAGACAACAATTACCAAAATCTTTTAGAATAGCATTTGTTAAGTCTCCAAGTATAGTAGTACCTATTATTGAAAGGTTGTTATTTTATATTAATCAAAAAAATTATGGAGAGATGATTGAATATCTTGAAAACGATCGATTCGATTTCTTTTTTTCAAGATATGATTATTCAAATAATAATACGATTTCAAATGGAACTAAGAAACAAAAACGTGATGGAATTATTAAGAGATTCCACACTGCTCAATACTATTATGAGGATAAAAATATTTATCTACAGTTACCAAGGCAAATTATTGAGTCAGATTTTATTGATAAAGAATTATTTGTAGAGATTTTATTTGACAATCAAGTAGAGATTGTAGAAAGATTATTACTTACTAAAAGTAGGCTGTTATTTAAGACTGAGCAAATTACTATTCATATTCCACGTTTTAATAATAAAATAAGTTACAGAATTATGAGTGGTGATACTGTTATTTATTCTTCACAAGCTGTTTTGTTTAGAGAATTTATTATATTTGATTTACAAGGCAATGAAATTAATCCTAAAAAGTTAACTGATGAACCTGTTAAAATAATAACTCAACTTGAGAATGATGTATTAACAGATGATGCAGAAATTATAGTAGAATATTGCTCTAATTATAGAATAACAACGGCATATCTTAATGAAGAGTCAGTATTGGTAATTAATGATAAAGTAATAACTACAAATACTGCGGCAGTAAAGAATGAAATTGATAGAAGTTTCATTTATAAAGGAGTTCGTATTGAAGATGGATTCAAGGAGTATCAAATTTATTCAAAAGTGCCAAGCATTATAATTCGAGTTCCTTTTAGAAAAAGTGAAGAAGATTATATTGTATCTTTAAACAAGCAGAACTATCTTATGACTGAAATAAGCAATATCGAGATGAAAGATATTTATGATGGCAGTGGTGATTTGTTAGCTAAGATTAATTTTTTTGATTCGGCAATAAAATGCAACATACCTATCCATTTAGAAATTCGTGAGAAAGGTTCAAATCGAGTTTATCTTGAAGAGGACTTTATTGTTCTTAAAGGCTTAAAATATGAGTTTGATAAGAATTATTATTATAATGAGAAAGAAGCTAAAATCATTGAGTTTGAGTGTAAAGGTATTCAGTTCACCACAAAGTATAAATTACCAATGACAATAAACATTAAGAAAAATAAGGAACATCGTAAAGAAATACTGATTGATAATAAAAAATACTATTTTGTTATTGAGGTTCCTGTACTTTCCTGGCGATTTGGAAACATTGATTCTGGAATGAAATATAGCGATAATATCTGGTGGGAAAACTTGGTGGATTATTCCTTGTACATTAAGTTTCCTAATGAGCCATCGAAACTTTATATTGTAACTTCTCAAGGGTGCGAAAAAATACAAGGGAAACTAATAAGAGATGAATATAAATTTTCTTTGCATTACTTGTTTCAAGTAACCAAACAGGAACCGATTACTTTAGGGGTTCGAATTGGAAATAATGATGAACTAATTACAACAATACACTTTGAACCATGTATTAAGAATTTTTTAATCTCATATTATGACAATCGACATCTTATTTCAGGCTTATATGCAAGCTGGTATTTCTTGGGCAAAGGAAAGTTGTTTGTAGATGTAATTTACTCAGCAAATTCGATGGTTATAAAGAAATATGAGCTGGATCAATTTGATAATCTAATGGATAGAGATATTGAACTTTATTATGGTGAACATGAGATTGAAATTTATCAAATAGAAGAAGATGATTTTTTTGGAGAGACAGCATTGAAAAAGGTGTTGTTACATGAAAAATTCATCGTAGGAGATCCTGTAATAGTAAAGTGTAAGAATAAAATTCTGAAGGGGAAAAAGTGTATTAGTGATTCTATTGAATTTGATATTGGGAATTTTTATCTTAAGGATATTAAATTTGCAAAGAAAAGGGGGTACTACGAAGCGACAGGTTTATATTATATAAGAGACCGTAATACAGGTAAAGAGCGTGAATGGTTTTTTACTCGGTATAATCCATTTATTCTTAAACCAATTAATATAGAAACAAATGAACTTTCCTTTGAAATAGTTGATAGAGATGAAGACGGGCTTATATATGATATAAAAACAAGTCATATAAACCCAAAAGAAGAAAATGGCGATGAGTCAAGGTATAAGTTGATTGATAGTGTATTATTTGAAATTATGAATTGAGGTGAAAAATATGGGATTAAATCCAATAGTGGCATCAGAAAATATAGTTAATAAGTATTTAAGATATATAGAGACTACTTTTTACATTAAAGATGAAGTTTATATGAAACAATTTCGAGAGCATTTATCAAAAATCAATAACTTTGCTAAAGGTCCTTATCTTGATTTTTCTGACTCATTTGAATCAGGAAAAAGCATCGAACAACTGATTGATGAAGGTATTTTAAGTACTGAATTTAAAAAGCTATATAAAAATCAGATAAAATTATTATCACGACCTTTATATAAGCATCAAGAGTTATCAATTAGGAAGATAATAGAAGAACATAACTTAGTTGTTACTACTGGAACAGGTTCGGGGAAAACAGAATCATTTCTAATTCCAGTTATTAATTATTTAATGAAGCAAAAGGAAGCAGGAGAATTGAGCGATGGCGTTAGAGCATTAATTATTTATCCAATGAATGCTTTAGCTAATGATCAGATGAAAAGGATGAGGAGATTATTGGCAGACTATCCTGATATCACTTTTGGGTCATATACAGGAGAAACTGAAAAAGAAGATTCAAAAGCAATATCAAAATATATGTCCCTAAATAATAGTCAAAAGCCAATAGCTAATGAAAGAATTTCTAGAAATCAGATGAAGAAAAATCCACCGCATATACTTATCACAAATTATGCAATGTTAGAGTACTTATTGCTAAGACCTGATGATAACGTCTTTTTTCATGGTATTAATGCTCAAAATTGGAAGTACATAATCCTTGATGAAGCACATACTTATACTGGTGCTACTGGTATAGAGGTTTCAATGTTGCTTAGGAGATTAAAAAACACTTTAAAAAACAAGGATCAGATTAGATTTATTTTAACAAGTGCAACATTGGGTGACGAAAAAGATAACAAGGAAATTTGTGAATTTGCATCTAGGCTTTGTACAGATTCAAAGTTTGACGATCAGAGCATTGTTAGAGCGTTCAGACATTCATTTAGAAAACCAGATTCATTAAGTAGACTTCCTATTGAAATATATAAGGATTTGCTTAGTTTATTAGAAGAGAATGCATCAATCCAGAAATTTCTTGATCTAATAGATACTTATGATATTAATTTTACATGTAATTGTGAGAATATATCAGAATTGCTATATGATCTTATTAGCAAAGATGGTTTATATTATGAAGCTAGAGAAATTCTCCAAAATCAACCAGCAACAATTAAGAGTATTTCTGAAAAATTGCAAATAAATGAGAAAGACCTAGTTAACTTTGTAAATGTAGCGTGCAAAGCTGAGAAGAATAATATCATGTTACTTGATGCAAGATATCATATGTTTATAAGAGCATTAGAAGGAGCCTATGTAACACTTGGAAAAAATAAGGATCTTTCTATTGTCCCACGAGATAAAGTATTTATCTATGGTGATGAATATAAGAGTTATAAAATTTCTGTATGTCAATATTGTGGACAGGTCTACATTGAAGCTGTTATTGATGAAGAGGATTATTTGATCCAGAAGAAAGAGAATGAACACAATGGCATAAATAATTATTATATGCTTATAGATGATTCAGTAATGGATAAAGAAGAAAATGACGATGATTTCATTGATAATGAAAATTGCCAAATATATAATCTTTGTGGAAAATGTGGGAAAATAGTTAATTCTAATGCTATTAATGGTAATATGTGCGATTGTGGTAAGGAGCATATTGTTAAAGTGAAAGAATCTATCCCTAAAAATAAGATTCTAAATAGATGTCTTTCATGTGGATTAATCAATACTCAAGGCAGTGTTTTAAGAGGATTTTATTTGGGACAAGAAGCAGCTGCTAGTGTAATAGGATCAAGTCTATATGAAGAAATTCCATCTGAAGAAGTTAGTGTTATTGAAACATCCCATAGTTTTGATGATGACTTTTTTGGTGAAGGTACAACTGAGAGTACAACTATTAGAGATGTTATTAGAAATAAAATTGATAAGCAATTGTTAGTTTTTTCTGATAGTAGACAAGAAGCAGCTTACTTTGCTAGCTATTTTGACTTTACATATAACAACATTTTAAGAAGGCGTTTATTTATTGAAGCCTTAAAAGAAATTGGTGAATTTGCAAGTGATAATGGTATTGAGATAAGTGCTGCGGCTAAAAGGTTAGCTGCACTTTTAGAACAGCATAATATTGTAGCTCCTGATTCCTCTGTTAAAGAAGCTTGGAAGACAATTTTATACGAAATTTCAAGTAATGATAGAAATAGCCTCGAAAATTTAGGATTAATTTCTTTTGAATATCAAGGTATGAATGTTGGGAAAATGGGACCTTATCAAGGAAAAGAGGTTTTAACAATTCAAAGAGTATTAGCAAATAGTTTTAAAAGGGATTGTATGTTTGACTTTCCATTAGCAAGTGAAATGTTGAAATCAGATAAAGAATACTATTCCTATAAAGGAGTAGAATGTTCAATGGCGCTTTCAAATCTTGATTCTAAGAATAAGTATTGTAAATCATGGATACCTAAAACTAGTTCAAATTCACGGTATAATTATATATTTAAGACTACTGGTAAAGAAAAAGATGAGATTAATAAGTTTTTAGAAAATATTTGGAAGCGAGTATATTCAAAGACAGATTACAATGATGGTGGGTTAATTGCAAGACGACCAAATGAATATGTTATGGATATTTCCAAATTTAAAATAAGAACATCGTTCACACATAATATTGAATGGTATATATGTGATAAATGTGGAAAGGTAACTGTTAATAATATAAATAATGTTTGTCCAGCAAATAGATGCGATGGAAAGTTAAGGTTATGTGATTTTGAAAAAGATTTCATGAATAATCACTATAGAAAACAATACTTGGAATTAGACATTTTTCCTATGATTGTAAGAGAACATACTGCACAATTAAGTCCAGAAACTGCAAAAAAATATCAAGAAATGTTTGTCAAGAATGAGATAAATGTTTTAAGTTGTTCTACGACATTTGAGATGGGAGTTGATGTAGGTGAATTAGAAACTGTTTTTATGAAAAATATGCCACCATCACCAGCAAATTATACTCAAAGAGCAGGACGTGCAGGTAGAAGCAAGAATTCAGTAGCGTATTCTTTAACGTTTTGTAGACTTTCATCTCATGATTTGACATATTTTAATACACCTGTAAAAATGATTAAAGGGAAAATACTACCACCAAGATTTAAAATAGAGAATGAAAAAATTGTAAAAAGACATATGAATGCTGCTATTATCTCTGCATTTTGGAAAATGAATAAAGATTATTATAAAGACGTGGGAACCTTCTTCAATGATGATGCTTATAAGGGATTGATATTGTTTATAGATAATTTACCTAATGAGCTGAAAGAATATATTAATGAATTTGTTCCAGATGTACTTAAAGAAAATGTCAATAAGTGGATATTTGATTTGAAAGGTGATAATGGATGTCTTAACAAACAATATCAACAATATAAAGCTGAATTAGATGAATTATCAAAATTAAGAGATGAGGCACTAATTAAAGCCAATTCTGGGGAAGCTGTAGGCGATTATATAAAGAAAATAGACTATTATATTGATAAAATAAAAAAGGAGAATATTCTTTCCTTTTTATCTAAGAAGAATATAATTCCTAAGTATGGTTTTCCAGTTGATACTGTAGAATTGGTTACTTCTTTTGACAAGAATGCAATTAGTACAAGTTTTGTAAAATCATCAAAGCTTAGATTGCAAAGGGATTTAATGATTGCAATATCTGAATATGCACCTGGTTCTGAAGTAATTGCTGATGGAGATATTTATAAAAGTCAATTTATTAAAAGACCAACAGGTAAAAATAAAGTTTGGGATTTGTACGACTTTGGTGTATGTTCTAATCCAAGATGTGGACACTTAAATATTGAAAGGCATATAGATGAAAAAAACTCCAAATTCCCAAAACTATGTGATATTTGTGGCGAAATTGTTGAAAAAAACAATACTTTCATTATACCAGAGTATGGATTTATTATTAGCCCTCAAATTAGTAAAGCAACAACGAAAAAGCCAGAAAAAACGTATAGAGGTGAAATCTTCTATGTAGGAGATAAAGATGAGATAATTGAAAATGAATTGAAAGAGCATAAAATTAATAATAATTCAATTCGAATAAAATCTACTTCAAACGATGAACTAGTGGTAATTAATACTTCTAATTTTTATGTTTGTGAAACTTGTGGTTATTCTAAAGTTGACGAAAGGTTTAAAAATGAGAATTTCATTATTGAGAAGGAAGAACATAATAATCCATATGGAAAACCATGTGTTAATAAAAAACTATATAGAAGAACTTTAGGACATAAGTTTAAAACAGATGTAGCTTATATTTCTGTAGAAGGATATATAGAAAAAGAGAAAGCATTTTCAATTGTATATGCTTTATTAGAAGGCATTAGCCAATATTTAGGAATAGAAAGAAACGATATATCAGGTACACTTCATTATAATAAGTTGGATACAGGTAACTGGGAGACAAATTTTATATTATTTGATACTGTACCTGGTGGAGCAGGTCATGTTCGTAGAATTGGAGAAGCTAATGATACTCAATTTATTAATATGTTAAAGAAATCATTGGATATTGTTAAACAATGTAATTGTGGTGAAGATAGCAATGGTGATTCTGCTTGTTACAGTTGTTTGTGTAATTATTACAATCAAAAGCATCATGATATTATTAAGAGAAGATACGCTATTGATTTTTTTGAGAATATACTTTCTTAGTATAGTTTATCAAATATCTTTTGAACGAATTAGAGAAGATATTTTTAATCATTTTATTATTTTGAGAAGATAAGGTACAAAGAAAATGAATATTGAAGTAATCACTGATAAATATTGAGTAGATAGTTTAACAGACTTACAAGGAAAAGATAGAATAGTAGAGAAAACAAATAATAATTAGAGGATTTTTTACTACAGAAGCTATATTAAGATCTGAAACTAGAGACCATGAAAAAAGGAAGCTGTGATCAAATAGAATTAGTTCATTTTGATTATTGTTAAACAATTTAATCTACTATGTTAAATTTATGTATATAAGCAAAATTATCCGCTTGAAAGGAGTGTTTTTATTGGCTGTCAGTTTAAGCGAATTTAAGAGAGAGTATACAAAAGCAATAACGGAAGGATATGCAGCAATATTTGCAGGTGCAGGGCTTTCAAGGAGTTCAGGTTATGTTAATTGGAAAGAATTATTAAGAACGATAGCGCAAGATATTAATTTAGATGTTGATAGAGAGACAGATTTAATTGCTGTCGCGCAATATTATAAAAATGAGAGAGGAGGAAGAAGGGGAGATATAAACCAGATAATACTCAATGAATTCACCAAAAATTCTCAGGAAAATATCAATATAGAAATATTAACTAGACTGCCTATTGATACATATTGGACTACTAATTATGATGAATTGATCGAGAAAAACTTAGAGAAAAACAATAGGAAGCCTGATATTAAGACAACACAGAATAGTTTAGCTAACAATATATATGACAGAGATGCTGTTGTGTATAAAATGCATGGGGATGTACGAAATCCTTCAGAAGCCGTTATAACAAAAGATGATTACGAGACTTACAATATTAAAAGAGCTCTTTTCTCCACAGCTCTTCAGGGAGACTTAATTTCAAAAACATTTTTATTTATTGGATTTAGTTTTGAAGATCCAAATTTAGAATATATTTTGAGTAGGATAAAAGTCTTACTTGGAGAAAATACTAGAACACATTACTGTTTTTTGAAAAAAGTTCTCAGGGAAGATTACGAGAATGAGAAAGAATATGATTATATGCAAATTAAACAAGACTTAAAAGTTAAGGATTTAAATAGATATGGTATAGAAGCTGTATTATTAGATGATTGCTAATGCTAAAATAAAAGTGTACCAATTTTAATGCTCTGCTAAATAAAAAATGTACCACTCAATCAACTCTTCCCATATAATTAAGTTTGGACAACTAAATTGTATGGGGGGATATGAG
>Ga0182238_1000135_pt1 | contig 24879 bp, 23 predicted proteins | sample hydfrates6_PW_90_FD_132439 | JGI IMG/M metagenome (GOLD analysis project Ga0182238, IMG submission 132439) | Subsurface microbial communities from deep shales in Texas, USA - hydraulic fracturing test 6_PW_90 | ecosystem: Environmental > Aquatic > Deep subsurface > Shale gas/oil reservoir >... | reverse complement strand
CTCAGGGGAGGGGATTCCTGCATTTTATGCAAATTTCTAACCTGACAACTATGATAACTATTAATATTTTTAAAAAAACTATTAGATTTGACGTAACGAAAATGAAAATGAAGGTGATCTGATGAAAATTACGAATTTAAAAGTTATTGTTACCTCTCCCGGGAGAAATTATGTCGTAGTAAAAATTGAAACAGACAGCGGTATCTATGGCTATGGAGATGCAACTCTCAATGGGAGAGAGCTTGCAGTAGCTGAAGCACTGGAAGAATATTTAGCCCCAATTTTAATTGGTAGGAATCCGGATAATATTGAAGATATCTGGAACTATATTTATAAGGGTACTTACTGGCGGGGAGGACCTGTTTTAATGACAGCTCTGGCCGGAATTGATATGGCCCTCTGGGATATTAAGGGTAAAAAAGCTGGCCTGCCGGTTTATTCTCTCCTGGGGGGTAAGAGCAGAGAAAAAGCTCTCTGCTACAGCCATGTTTCTGGAAACGATTTTGAGGAAGTTAAGGAAAAAGCGCTCAAGAAAATTGAAGCAGGCTATAAAGCTTTAAGAATTCAGGTTGCTATACCTGGACTTGACGGCACCTACGGTACTGTTGAAGATGATGCGCTGGAACTTCCTTTTGTTGAAAAGTGGGATTCTAAACCTTATTTGAAAACAATTCCGGAACTCTTTAAATATATCAGAGCTGAAATAGGTGATGGAGTACATTTAATTCATGATTCTCACGAGCGCCTGACAGTGCCTGAGGCTATTAAACTGGCCAGAAAGTTAGAAAAATATGACCTTTTATTTTTAGAAGACTTGTTAAAACCTGAAAACAGGGAAGGTTTTAGACAGCTTAAAAGCCAGACTTCAACGCCGCTGGCAATGGGAGAACTTTTCAATACTAGATGGGAAGCTCTGCCGCTGATCAAAGATCAATTAATAGACTATATCCGCTGTGATCTGAGTCATATTGGTGGAATTACAGAGGCTAAAAAGATAGCAACACTTGCTGAGACCTTTCATATTAAAACAGCCTGGCATGGACCAGCTGATATTTCTCCAGTTGCACATCTGGCAAATTTACACCTTGATTTTGCGATTGCAAACTTTGGTATTCAGGAATTTGCAGAGTTCCCAGAAGAGGTAAAAGAGGTCTTTAAAGGTGGTCCAGAATTTGAAGAAGGTTATCTTAAAATATCAGATAAGCCGGGGCTTGGCTGTGAGATAGACGAAGAAGCTGCAGCTGAATATCCGTATCAAAAAGCATATTTACCTGTTGCGGAAGCTCTGGACGGCAGTGTCCATGAGTGGTAAGTTAAGCTAAAGATTTTAATGATTATTAATCTAAATGCCGAATGGCAGCTGGATTTAGAAAGAATATATTTTTATTCGCTCTCAATTTGTATAAGCCTATAATCCCTTAAGAAAAACTGGAGTGAATTTTTAATCAAAAATAATTTAAAAGGGGTGTTTATTAATGAGTAAGAAGGGCAAATTTGTTTTAGTTTTATCTTTAATTTTATTTTTAAGTCTCAGTTTTTCAGTTATGGCACAGGAAGATTTAGGACTGGCAGATGCAGATCGAAGTGAGATTCTTGTTATCACCGGTGGATTGTGGGGACCTCCTTCAACCTGGAATATTTTACTTCCAAGTCAGGTTAGGGGTACTGGAGGATTTGTTTATGAAACTTTATTTTCCTATAATGCTGTTCAAAATGATTATACTCCCTGGCTTGCTGAAAGTGGGGAATGGGTTAATGAAAGTGAATATGTAGTTAACTTAAGAGAGAATGTCAACTGGACTGATGGTGAAGAATTTAATGCTGAAGATGTTGTTTTCACCTATCAGGTAGCAAAAGATAGTGAAATTTACTATTCACCAATCTGGAACTGGCTGGAAAGTGTAGAAGCAGAAGATAATTATACAGTTCGTTTTACCTTTTCTGAGCCACACTATGCAGAATGGGATTCAGAATTATATGAGCGCTACATCATTCCTGAACATATCTGGAGTGAAATCCCTGCTGAAGAGTTAATCACCAGAACAATGAAAGATCCTGTTGGAACTGGTCCCTATACTCACAGTGATTCTGCTCAGGACAGAATGATTTGGAGCAGAGATGATAACTGGTGGGGTAATGATGTTTTTGGTCAGCCCAAACCTAAATTTGTAGTAGACCTTGTTAACCAGAGCAACAATATTACAATGGGAATGTTAATGAAAGGTGAGGTTGACTTTAGTAATAATTTCATCCCTGGAATTGAAAGAATTAAAGATCAGTTTGGTCTTATTACCTGGTTTGAAGATCAACCATATATGCTTTCCTGGAATACAGCAAATATGTATATGAATCTTGAGAGAGAGCCTTTTGATGATCTCGACTTCCGCAGAGCAATGGGATATATGGTCAATAAGCAGACCATTGTTGATCGAGTATATGGTGGTCTTGTAAGAGCTGCTAATCCAACAGGTTTATTTGGTGAGAGCTGGTTGGACTATCTAGACGAAGATGTTGTAGAAGAATATGGATTTGAATATGACCCTGCTCAGGCAGAAAAAATATTAGATGAAGCTGGCTATGTTGATGCTGATGGAGATGGCTGGCGAGATATGCCGGATGGTTCACCTTTAGAACTGGAAATAATGGTGCCAAGCGGCTGGTCAGACTGGATGGAAGCAATCAGAATAGTTGCCAACAACGCTCAGGAAATTGGCCTAAACATTAACCCTAATTTCCCTGATTCTTCACTATTCCACCACAAACGCTACAATGGTGATTTTGATCTGATAATTGCTCATTTCCAGACAACACGCTCATCATCACCATTTGATTACTGGAATGGAGTTGCCAACAGCAACATTTATGGTGAAGAGATTAATAATGGTAACTGGGGTGCTTATGACAACCCAGAACTATTTGATTTAATTGATCAGTTTAATATGACTAGAGATGAAGCTGAAAAACAAAAATTGGCTTCTGAAATTCAAAAGACACTGCTGCAGGATATGCCTACAGTACCACTCTGGCATAATGGAATGTGGGGTCAGGCAATGACCAATAACTGGACAAACTGGCCTACAGAAGATAAACCTTATGGTATTCCAGTTAGTGGAGGAGTAAGTGGATTCCAGATGGGAATGGTTCAGACTTTAATTGGAATCGAACCTGTAGAATAATAATCTAAATAATTGATAGATTCTCAACCCGGTAATAATCTTATTATCGGGTTATTTTTTTGGCTAAAAAGGCTGTTTTTATTGTTCTCATCTATAATTTTTAGTTAATCTTATTCAAAATTTAGTTAAATATCAAATAAGGTCTATTAATCAGGTGAAGATATATGCTATAATCATTACTGTAAATAATCGAATATCCAAATTAATTCCTTAATAAAAAAAAGGGGGCGATAATGATTAACAATTATGATGTGCTGGGAAGTCTAAATAATTTACAGCAGTGGATGCTGCTTAACCATAAGAGCCATAAACTGATTTATTTAATTGGACTTCTCTTTTTAGCAGCATTTATAATTAAAACTATAACCGATAGGTTCAGAATTCCCAGTGTAGTTGGTTATATACTTTTGGGAACATTATTCAGTGAGAGTGTAGTTAGGAGTTTTTCTTTTTTACCCAGGGAATTTTTAGCCTGGCACAGTTACCTGCTTAACACCCTCAATTTTATCACTGTTCTGGCAGTATCTTTTATTTCATTTGGGATAGGAACTTCTTTGTACATAAAAATTTTAAAAAAATTGGAGTTTGAGCTAACTCTGATTGTTATTTTCGAATCAATTGGTGCTTTTGTGCTGGTGACTGGAATTATGCTCCTTTTGGGCAAAGATCTTTTTGTGGCTATTTTATTTGGTACAATCGCTACTGCCACAGCCCCAGCGGCAACGGTAATGGTATTAAAAGAATACGGTATTCCGGGAGAGTTTTCTGCAACCCTGATGGTTGTGCTGGCTTTAGATGAATTTTTGGCTCTGCTTATTTTCTCTTTTATGGAGCCCTTATCATATATACTTGCTTCACCCGAATTAGAATTAACATTAACTAATATGCTGTTTGAGCCCTTAGTTAGAGTTACTGCTGCAATTCTGCTCGGCTTTGTCTTAGGTTATATTTCTCAGTACTTAATGGTTAGATGTGATTCAGAGAGCCGAAAAATTTTATTAATTCTGGCAACAATTATTGGGACTACTGCAGCAGCAGTGTTTTTACATATTTCACCACTATTTGCTAACTTAACAGTTGGTTTTGTTTACAGGAACATCCCAAAAAGAAGATTAAATGTTTCAGATAAGATTGATATTTTAACTGTTCCTTTATTTGCTACTTTCTTTATTCTGGCCGGCACCAAAATTGACATTAGTAATCTGTTTAATCCAGGATTTTTAGTAATTGCTTTTGCCTATACATTGATGAGGATTATTGGTAAGGTTGGAGGTGCGCATTTTGGGGCAAAATTTTCATCTGCTCCCAAACATGTAGAGGATTATATTGGCTTTGGTCTGATTCCTCAGATTGGAATTACAATTGATTTAGCATTTATAATTCAAAAAGATTTTATCTATATCCCCGGTAATGTGGCTAATATTTCAATGCTGATCTTAAATGTAATATTATTCACCTCAATCTTTACTGAAATTTTTGGTTCTTTAGCAACAGAATATGCTTTAATTAGATCAGATGAAATGAAAACTAAAATTGGCTGGAGTTTTTTGGAGGGAGAATAATTTTGTTAAGTATCACAGTTGGCTTTATAATTTTAATAACATTAATTATTTTAAAAGTAAGTATCGTAGTTGCTGCTCCGCTTTCATCAGCAGTAATTTTATATTTAAATAATTTAAACATTTTAGAAATCCTGAATGCCCAGTATTTGCCCGGTTTTGCTTCTTTTGTTCAGGATTATCTATTCATTTTTCTGCTGAGTGCGGTCCTGGGCAAGATAATGGAAGACTCAGATGATGCAACTGCAATTGGAGAATTTGTGCTTGATGTACTTTCACACCGCTATGCAGCTGTAGGTATCTTTTTTGCCAGTGTACTGCTTTCAATTGGTGGAATTTCAGCTTTTGTCTTAATTTTTACCATCTATCCAATTGCAAAAAAAGTTTTTGAAGAAGCCGGTCTGCCCAAATCACTGATCATCGCTTCTATTGCCGGGGGGAATGTAATAGTTGGCCTTTCTCTGCCGGGCAGTCCCCAGGTACATAATTTAATCATGATGGATTATTTAAATACTTCCGCCCTTGCCGGATTTGGCCTGGGACTGGCGGGGATTTCGGCTGGTTCAGCGGCTGCAATTGCTTACTTGAGATACAGGAGCAGGTCAATGTTAGCTGAAAGTAGTAATTTAAATGACAGTATTTTAAAAAAGCCGGATTTAACTAAACTTTTTAATTTTTTAACAGCGATGCTGCCGCTTTTAGTTGTCTTTATTGTGCTGGCAGTATTTTCAAAACCGCCTGTAGTTGCTTTACTGCTGGGGGTTGTACTTTCAATCATAAAAAATATTAGAAAGATTGATCTCTTAGAAATTTTAAATGACAGCATCTCCAATGCAGTCTTACCACTGATGTTTGCTGCTTCGGCGATGGGCTTCGGGCAGGTAATTTCATCCCTGCCGGTTTTTAAAGATTTTCTGCAGACCCTCTTAAATCTGCCTTTAAATCCCTATCTGCTGACCGGAATTATCACAAATATTGCTGCTGGTCTTTTAGGTAGTGCATCCGGGGGAATGCTTTTAACTTTAAGTACAGTTGGCGAAAACATTGTCCAGATGGTGGATCCAGAAAAATTGCACCGACTTATAATTATTGCCTCAACTGGCCTGGATACTCTGCCCCATAACAGTGCCTATCTGGCGATGCTGGCTTATACAGGTCTTAAATTTAAGGAAACATATTTTGATTATTTTATGGTAACGGTTTTGGCAACTCTGCTTTCTTTTGCAGTTGCTTTAATCTATGCACTGAGTTTTTAGGATAGAGGAAATCAAGCTGGAAGGGAGAGATTCAATTGCCGCTGACTAAAATTTTACTTATTCTGGCTGCCGGAATCTCAGCTGGATTTATCAATACAATGGCCGGAGGAGGTTCTTTGATTACTCTACCTATCTTAATTTTTTTAGGTCTGCCAGCCGCTGTAGCTAATGGGAGCAATCGGGTAGCCTTACTGGTTGAAAATATCACAGCTGTTATTAATTTTAGAGATAAAGGCTATTTTGATTATCAATTTGGCCTGATTCTTGCCTTACCGGCTGTAATTGGCTCTTTAATCGGAGCCCGGATAGCAGTTTCAATTTCTGAGCAGTTTTTTAATCAGCTTCTGGCAGTAATTATGCTGCTTATGTTAGTTTTTATACTCTGGAATCCGCTAAAAAATCTAAAGCTTAATCAGAAAGAACTAAGCAGCAGCCGAAAAATAACTGCAGGTTTTGTGTTTTTTTTGATTGGAATTTATGGAGGTTTTATTCAGGCTGGAGTAGGGATTATAATCATCGCAGCCCTTTCACTTTTAACAGGTTTTTCCCTGGTCAAAATTAACAGCCTTAAGGTATTTGTGGTTGCAATCTATATTTTTTCTTCACTCAGTATCTTTATTTTTAACGGTAAGGTTGACTGGATAACAGCTCTGATTTTAGCGCTCGGAAATGGCACCGGAAGTTATCTGGCCAGTACTTTAGCGGTAGATAAAGGAGAAAAACTGGTTAAAGCTGTTTTAACAGCTGCTGTTTCTCTTATGGCTCTATATTTATTTTACATAAGTTTCTAATCATTAGAAATATAAAGTTTTTAAACTATATAATAACTAAAACCAGAGGAGTGAGCAAAATGAAATCAATTCGGAAGCATCTTTATTTCAACACAGATGAGAGAGTTGAACTGCTTAATATTACCAGGCAGGTGCAGGAAGTTTTAAATGAAAGTGGAATTCAGGAAGGTTTATGTCTGGTTAATGCTATGCATATCACAGCCAGTGTCTTTATCAATGATGACGAAAGTGGACTCCATCAGGATTATAAGGAGTGGCTGGAAGAACTGGCACCACATGAGCCAATTTCTCAGTATGCCCACAATGGTTTTGAAGAAAATGCGGATGCCCATCTAAAAAGACAGATCATGGGCCGGGAAGTGGTAGTTGCAGTCACAGAAGGAAAACTTGATTTTGGCCCCTGGGAACAGATTTTTTACGGAGAGTTTGATGGTAAGCGGGAAAAGAGAGTCTTAGTCAAAATAATAGGAGAATGAGATTAATCATGACAGAGGAATTAAGATATCCGGAAGCCACAGTAGGTGCTGTTATTTTTAATCCAGAAAATAAGGTGCTGATCTGCAAATCAAATAAATGGCAGCAAAAATATGTAATCCCTGGCGGTCATATTGAAGCGGGAGAAAAAATGGAAGAAGCCCTGGTCAGAGAGGTTAAAGAAGAGACCGGGCTTGAAATCTATGATATTGAACTGCTTGGAATTTCAGAAAGTATTTATTCTGAGTCTTTTCAAAATCAGAAGCATTTTCTATTTGTCGATTTTATCTGCCGCAGCGATTCCACAGAGGTTGAATTAAATCATGAGGCCCGGTCCTATCAATGGATTGAGCTCAGCGAAATTGAAGCTTATGATCTGGAAGAATTCACTGCCAGCTTATTAAAAGAATTAAGGCGGGGAAAAGATTCAAAATACAGGCATAATATAATATACGGTTTATAATGAATATAAAAGACCTCTAATAACTAAAATTTGCTTTTATAAAAGAACGGAATGATTTTAATGAATAAAATTGAAATAAAAAATAAGATAAAAAAATCAATTGAGATGCCTGAGCGGAAGGCTGAGACAAGAGAACTTTTTCTATTTTTTGGCCTTCCAGGCAGCGGTAAATCAACACTGGCTGAAGAGATTTACCAGCAAAACAAAGAGGAGAGTATTTATCTGGCAGCTGATCAGATAGCTTTAGAATATAATCTGGACCAATCAGATAACTATCACTGGACCTTTGAAATTTTTAATGAGCTAATTGAATACTATCTTAAATCCGGTTATTCAGTCATCGCTGATGCCAATCTTGATAAATATGAGATTCGAAAAGAATATTATCAGCTGGCTGAAAACTGTGGCGCAGAGTTAAAGCTCTTTTATCTAAAGACAAACCTGGCTGAAATTAAAAAAAGACAGCAGCAGCGAAATCAGCTTGCAGAGGCTGAACTGCGCTCGGCAGGCTTGTACAGCCACAATCAGGAAGAAATAAAAAACTATCTAGAGGAGCTTGAGCTACCTCGTGAATCAGAAAAAGTTTATCTAATTGATGGCAATTTTGATTTTAAAGAACAGCTGGACAGCTGGCAGCAAGTAGAAACTAATAATTTGTTTGCTTATATCGACGCTGTCCGCAGCAGTCTGGCTCAAAACTCTGACCCCAAAAAAGCAGAGGGAATGGAAGGCTATATGCGGGATCAGTTCCCTTTTTACGGTCTGCAGGCAGCTGAAAGGCGAAAAACTTTAAGAAAATATATGAGGCAGGATGAGCGGCCTAAATTCAGGCAGCTAAAAACTGCAGTCAAAAAGCTCTGGCAGCTGCCGGAGCGAGAATTTCAGTATTTTGCTCAGGAGTTAGTTTTAAAATATGAGCAGCAATACACTGAAGAAATAATAGATCTCTTTGAATATATGCTGACTAATAAATCCTGGTGGGATACCGTGGATCATATCGCAAAAAAGCTGGTAGGGAAATACTTTCAACTTTTTCCTGAAGAAAGAGATCCAAAGATTAGAGAGTGGCTGGAAAGCGGCAATATCTGGCTGCAGCGGACCGCTTTACTGTTTCAGTTGGGGTATAAGGAAGAAACAGATGCTCAGCTTTTATTTGACCTGATTGAAAAGTTAAGAGATATCGATGAATTTTTTATTCAAAAGGCAATTGGCTGGGCTTTGCGAGAATATTCTAAACTGGAACCGCTGGCAGTGGTTAAGTTTGCAAATACTCACCAGCTTTCATCTCTAGCAGAAAGAGAAGCTTTAAAAGTTGTTAAAAGAAATAAATAGTCTTAAAAGCAATCACCTTGAGGGTATTGGCATTAAAAAAGCCATTGATTTAATCTCAAAGGTGATTTTTTATTTTTTAATCTTGACAAAACAAATGGGTTTAGTTATAATTAATAACGATTGAGCCTGATAATCAGTCTCAATTAATAATAATTTTTATTAGTGATCTAATGTTTCATTCCTTAATTATCACTAAACAATTTAAAGGAGGATCTATTTTGTTAAATAAAAAGAATTACATAGCTATTCTAGTAATGGCTTTGGTCTTAACTTTAAGTATTTCGGTGATGGCAGAAACAAGGGTTGTAGAGCATGCAATGGGAAAAACTGAAATTGAGGGCACTCCTAAAAGAGTTGTAACCCTTTATCAGGGTGCCAGTGATGCTGCTCATGCCCTTGATATACCCCTGGTTGGTATTGTAGAGTCCTGGGTAGAAAAACCGGTCTATAAATATCTGCGGGATGACCTGAGTGATGTTAAACAGGTTGGACTGGAAACTCAGCCGAATCTTGAAGAAATCAGTAAATTAAATCCGGATTTAATTATTGCTTCTAAGATGAGGCACGAGGATATTTATAATCTGCTTTCCCAGATTGCTCCAACAGTAATGGAAGAAAATGTATTCCGCTATCGGGAAACTGTTAAATTAATGGGTAAAGCTGCAGGTAGAGAAGAAAAGGCAGCAGAAGTCTTAAATAACTGGGATCAGCGAGCTGCAGATTTTAGAGAAAAAATTGAAGCTAAAATGGGTGAGAAGTGGCCGATTGAGGTTGCTGTTTTAAACTTTAGAGCAGACCATGCCCGTATATATTATAGTGGTTATGCTGGAAGAATTCTAAATGAACTTGGTTTTGAGAGACCTGAAGATCATAAAAAAGATACCTGGGGAGTTAAATTAACTTCTAAAGAGAGTATCCCGGAGATGAATGCAGAAGCCTTCTTCATCTTTATGTCAGATGATCAGGCAGTAGAAAACACCTATCAGGAATGGACTGAACATCCACTATGGGAAAACTTAGATGCTGTTCAAAATGAGCAGGTATTTAGAGTTGATCAGGTTGCCTGGAATATGGCCGGAGGAATTGAATCAGCTCATATTATGTTAGATCAATTATATGAACACTTTGAACTGGAAGAATAAATTTAATGACTTACATTTTGCGTAATCAAAAGGCAAAACTGAATATGCTGCTGTTTTTAACTTTTTTGTTGATCACAGCAGCAGTTTTTAGTCTGGCTGTTGGTCAGCACTTTATTTCTTTAACAAGTGTTTACAGGGCAATATTTAATTTTGATCAGCAGTCAACAAGACATCTAATAATCCGCTCAACCAGATTGAGCAGAACTGTGATTGCTTTAGCAGCAGGAGGAAGTCTTGCCGTTGCCGGGGCTTTAATGCAGGCGCTGACCGGTAATCCACTTGCTGCTCCCGGAATTTTTGGGCTCAACTCAGGTGCAGTTTTCCTGCTGGTAATTGCAGCTACTTTTTTTGGAGTAACTTCGATGGAGCTCAGTATCTGGCTTGCTTTTTTTGGCTCAATGCTGGCCGGGTTGCTGGTTTATTTTATTGCTTCTCTGGGTAGAAGTGGACTTTCCTCTCTAAAAATGATTCTGGCTGGAGCTGCAGTAACTGCTCTTTTTCACTCCTTTACTCAGGGTCTTTTGGTAATTAACCAGGAGAGTTTAGAAAGTGTTCTTTTCTGGCTCTCTGGTTCAACTGCCGGTAGAGATCTGGAAATGATTATGCCGCTGCTTCCATTTATTTTTGGAGCGATAATTCTGGCTTTAATTTTGGCCAAAGATATTAATATTTTACTAATTGGAGAAGAGATGGCAGCAGGTCTGGGTCAAAAAACTATAATCATTAAACTTTTACTCGGTCTGAGCATTGTTATTTTGGCCGGCAGCTCAGTGGCTGCAGCAGGCGCAATATCTTTTATTGGTTTAGTAGTTCCTCATATCAGCCGCTTTTTTGTCGGGAATAACTACCACTGGCTGATAATTTATTCTTTTATTATTGGGGCAGTCCTGCTCTTAATTGCAGATATTGCAGCCAGGATTATTATTATGCCTCAGGAAGTACCGATTGGAGTAATGACAGCTTTTATGGGCGCACCATTTTTTGTTTACATTGTCAGGCGGGGGTTTAAAGTTAATGCTTAAAAATTTGAAAATTTCACGGGAGCTTATCTTAATTTTTGGCCTCATTCTGCTGGCAGGATTAATTTTTGTTCTTTCTTTATCCTTCGGCAGCAGCTATATCTCACCAGTGACTGTGATCAGTCACTTTTTGGGACTGGAAGCTGGGTCTTATAATTTTACAATTAATATTTTACGCTTACCCCGTACACTTATGGCTTTTTTGGTTGGGGCAGCTCTCTCAGTTTCAGGACTTATTCTGCAGGCAAATATTAAAAATCCCCTGGCTTCTCCGGATATAATTGGAATCACAGGTGGGGCTTCTGCTGGAGCAATCACCTACTTAAGTTTTTTTAGTGCTGATTATGGGATTGCCGGTCTGCCTTTTGCTGCCATCCTGGGAGCAGCGGTGGTTTCCGCTTTGATCTATTTTCTGGCCTGGCAGAAGGGTGTCAGTTCAATCAGGCTGGTTTTGATTGGAATTGGGATTGCAGCAGCTGTCGATGCTCTGGTAACAATAATTATTGTCTTCAGTCCAATCAGTACCACAGTTCAGTCCTATGTCTGGTTGACCGGGAGTATTTATGGTACAAACTGGGAGGATCTTTTTCAATTTCTGCCCTGGGTTATAATTTTTATTCCACTGGCTTTTGCTTTTTACAAAAGTTTAAATCTCCTGGCCTTAGGTGATAAGGTAGCTGCAGCTTTGGGTTTAAATATCCAGCTCAACCGCTTTCTCTTAATGACAATCAGTGTAGCTCTGGCCGGATCTGCTGTAGCCTATGCCGGAGGAGTTGCTTTTATTGGACTGATTGCACCTCATATTGCCCGAAAAATGGGAGGAAAATCTTATTCAATCTTAATTATCTATTCAGTCTTAAGTGGTGGAATGATTTTTATGGCAGCAGATTTGCTTGCCAGAACGGCCTTTTTACCCCTTGACTTACCGGCAGGAGTCTTTGTTTCCGGAATCGGAGCTCCATTTTTTATTTATTTACTTTACAGAAATCGCAACCAATTTTAAAGGAGGTAGAACTTTGAGTATTTTAGAAACTAAAAATTTATCACTGGCCTATGACAAAGATAAAATAATTGATAACCTTGACTTAAAGATACCAGAAGGCGAAATTACTATTTTTATTGGTGGTAATGGTTCTGGTAAATCAACCCTGCTTAATTCTATGGCCCGGCTTTTAAAACCTGTGGAGGGGTCAGTAGAACTGAAGGGAGAAGATATTAATCAGCTTTCAACCAAAGAAGTGGCAAAAAAGCTTGCCTTTTTACCTCAAAGCTCTACTATTCCAGAGGGGATTACCGTCCGCAAACTGGTTGAACAGGGAAGATATCCCTATCAAAAATGGTATCAGGCCTCAAGCAGTGAGGATCAAAAGATAGTTGAAAAGGTTTTGAAAGACACAGGTCTTTTAGAACTTGCCGACCGAGATTTAAGTTCACTCTCTGGTGGACAGCGGCAGCGGGCCTGGCTGGCAATGGTCCTGGCTCAGGATACAGAAATAATTTTACTCGATGAACCAACTACCTACCTTGATCTCTCCCATCAGGTTGATCTGCTTGACTTACTCTATGAATTAAACAAGAAAGATCAGCGGACAATTATTATGGTCCTGCATGATTTAAACTTAGCCTGCCGCTATGCTGATCATATAGTGGCTGTTAAAGATAAAGGAGTTTTTGCCCAGGGTAAACCGGAAGAAATTATTGATGAAGAAGTGATTAAAGAAGTTTTTGATTTAAACTGTCAGATTGTTTCTGATCCTGTATTTGGAACCCCTCTCTGTATTCCAACAGGCAAAAGTAAATTAAGTCAGGTTGTTTAAAACTTTTAAAGAGGCTGGATGAAAATTCAGCCTCTTTGCCATTTATATTCTTTTTAAGATAAAGAGAAGAAATATCTCAACTAATTTGAGAAATAAATAACTTGCAAATTCCTTTGACAAGCCTGATAGAATGCTATATGATAAAAATATAATTAAATATTCAAATTTTTTTAAAATTAATGGTCAGACCATCAGTCCTAAAATACATAAAGCAAAAATATTTATTTTTTCGCAAAATTGGTCAGACCATCGGTCCGATAGTTCTATTCTAAAATATTGGGTAAAGGGGGTTCAAATTAAAAATAATTTTATTGGGGCAGATTTAAATTTTATATTTAGATGACAGTGGGGATTGTTATCTAAAGTATTTTTTAGCATTTGGGCTTAAATTTTTAATAACGGGTATATAATTTAAAGGGGTGTAATAATTGGAAATATTAGTTTGTGTTAAACAGGTTCCAGAAACCAAAAATGTGGAAGTAGATGAAAACGGAAATCTAATTCGTGATGGTGTTGATTCAATAATGAATCCTTATGATATGTATGCACTGGAAACTGCACTGAGGTTGAAAGCTGAACACGGAGGAACAGTTACCGCAATTACCATGGGGCCTCCTCAGGCAAAAGAAGTTATTAGAGAGGCTTATATGATGGGGGCAGATAAGGGTTTTATTTTATCTGATATTAAATTTGCTGGGGCAGATGTTCTGGCGACAAGTTATACCTTGAGCAAGGGACTTGAGGTTATTGGTCTCAAAAATGGCTATGATTTAATTATTTGCGGTATGGAGAGCACGGACGGAGATACCGCTCAGGTTGGACCAGCTATTGCTGAAACTCTTAAGATTCCTCATGTAGCCTATGTCAGTTCAATTAAAGGCTCTACTGAGGAAAAAATTATGGTGGAAAAGGATATGGGAGAGACTATTGAAGTGGTAGAATTTAGCTACCCTGGTTTGATTACTGTTACCAAACATGTAAATCAGCCCCGCCTTCCTTCTTATAGGCTTAAACTAGAAACAGCTGACAGAGAAATAGAAACACTTACCTTTGCTGATCTACTTGATGATGATGAAAATAATTTTGGACTAAAGGGTTCTCCAACTCAGGTAGAAGAAGTTTTCCCTCCAGATGATAATATTGAACAGGTAATCTGGGATGGAAGTGGAGAAGAACTGTCTGATAAATTATTTAATGAATTAAAGGAGTTGAAGCTTGTATGAGTAACTACAGCATAGATTATGTAAACTGTTCTCTTTGTAAAGTATGTATTGAAGCCTGTCCTTTTGATGCTATAGATATAGTAGACGGTAAAATTGAGATGAATTCAGCCTGTAAGGCCTGTGGAATTTGTGTTAAAAGCTGTCCTGAAGGTTTAATTCAACCGGTTGAGGATAAAAGAAAAACTGTTGATAAGAGCCTCTACAGTGATGTTTTAGTTTTTGCAGAACAGTTAGAAGGTAAAATTCACCCGGTTACCTATGAGTTAATGGGTAAAGGGAGGGAATTGGCTGATAAAATTAATCAGGAGCTGCATGTTATCTTACTCGGCCATGATTTAACTGATCAGACTGAAGAAATCCTGGCACACGGGGCAGATAAAGTCTATGTTTATAATCAGGAACCACTGCATCATTTTGATGTTGAAGCCTATGCCAGGGCTTTTGAAGACTGTGTAGAGAGAACAAAGCCGACAATAATCCTGATTGGAGCAACTTCAATCGGTAGATCTCTGGCACCAAGAATTTCAACCAGATTTAAAACAGGATTGACTGCAGACTGTACAATTTTAGATGTTAGAGAGAATACAGATTTAGTCCAGACCAGACCTGCCTTTGGTGGTAATATTATGGCCAGGATTTTAACTACCAGAACCAGACCTCAGATGGCAACTGTGCGCTATAAGGTCATGGAACCGGCTGATAGAATAGAGAATCCGACCGGAGAAGTTATTAACTTTAGTGTTGATGAAAAAGAATTAGAAACCAGATCCAACTTCGTCAGCATCACTAAAAAGCCTGAAGTTGACAGTATTGAAGAAGCAGATAAAATTATTGCTGTTGGCCGGGGAGTAAGAGAAGAAAAAGACTTAGAAATGATCAAAGAGCTTGCCGACTTAATAGGAGCTAAAATTGGTACAACCCGTCCTCTGATCGAAAAAGGCTGGACCGAACACCAGCAGCAGATTGGTTTAAGCGGTAGGTCAGTTCGACCGGAATTATTAATCACCTTAGGTGTTTCTGGTTCGGTGCAGTTTGTGGCCGGGATGAAGAGTTCAGAACATATTTTTGCGGTAAATACTGATCCGGAAGCAAGTATCTTTAATGTAGCGCATTATGGTATGGTGGGAGATTTATATGAGATTGTACCAAAATTAATTGAGAAGATAAAAAATGGTGAGCAGGTTTTTGAGAAAACAGCAGCTGCTGTTTAGTACTACTTATAGGGGGTAAATTGATGAATTTTAATAAAATAACAGAGGCAGATATCGAATCCTTAATCGAAATTTTAGATAGTGATCGAGTAACTTTAAAGGAAGATATTAGTGAAGATTATTCTCATGATGAACTGGCCGAGCTTAGAGTATATCCTGAGCTAATTGTAGAGCCTGAAAATACAGAAGAAGTAGCCCAGATTATGAAATTTGCCAGTAAAAGAAATATACCTGTAACTCCTCGTGGAAGCGGAACCGGTCTTTGTGGGGGAGCAGTTGCTATGGAGGGTGGTATCCTTTTATTAACAACTTCCATGGATGAAATCATTGAAATTGATGAAGAAAACTTAACTGCCAGTGTCCAGCCGGGAGTTATCTTAATGAATTTTGCTGAGAAAGTAAATGATTTAGGTTTTATGTATCCACCTGATCCGGGAGAAAAAAGTGCTACCTTAGGTGGTAATGTGCTCACCAATGCCGGAGGAATGAGAGCAGTTAAATATGGTGTTACCAGAGATTATGTGCTGGGAATGGAAATTGTGCTGCCAAACGGAGAAATTATTAATACCGGTGGTAAGGTTGTTAAAAACAGTTCTGGCTACAGTATTCAGGATCTGATGATCGGTTCAGAAGGAACCCTTGGTATTGTAACAGAAATCACCTTAAAATTAGTGCCAATGCCTAAAAAAGCATTGACTTTATTGATTCCATTTGACAGCCTGGAAGAGGCGATTGGAACTGTACCGGAAATCATAAATGCGAAGATAGTGCCCACAGGCATTGAATTTATGGAAAAGGAAGTCCTGCTTGCTGCAACTGATTATCTGGGTAAAGAGTTTCCAGATACATCTGCTCCCGCTTATCTTTTACTTAAATTTGACGGCAATGACAAAAAAGAAATAGAAAAACAGTACGAAGTAGCAGCAGATGTCTGTCTGGCAAATAATGCTTATGATGTCTATATTGCCAACACTGATGAGCGACAGGATGTGATCTGGGATACCAGAGGTGCTCTGCTTGAAGCTTTAAAAGCAGTTAGTGAATTAGATGAATGTGATGTTGTTGTGCCGAGAAATAGAGTTGCTGACTTTGTTAACTTTACTCACAGGTTAGAGGATAAACATAATTTAAGAATCCGCGGTTTTGGTCATGCTGGTGATGGAAATTTACATCTCTATACTTTAAAAGACGACTTAGATGATCAAACCTGGCAGCAGCGAAACAAAGCGGTTATGGACGAGCTTTATGCTAAATCAAGAGAGATGAAGGGTAAGGTATCAGGAGAGCACGGAATTGCAATTGCTAAAAAAGAGTATTTACATGAAGATATTGGACCCATGCAGCTGGAGCTGATGCGGGGAATTAAAAATACTTTTGATCCTCAAAACATCTTAAACCCTGGTAAAACTGTCTAAAAAATTGTAACTCAAAATTAAATTGTTTCCTGGATGCTTAAGCCTCCTCTTAGATGTAAAAAAATCATCTTAAGAGGAGGTTTTATATTATTAAGCCATTCAAAATCTTTTTGTTTTTAGAGGTGGATGGTTGATTATATTCATATTAAACAATCTGGTTGAAAAGAATAAGAAGTTTAATTGGTAATTACCTTTCTAATCGTGATATTTTGAGTTTCTATGACTGTAATAAATATACACGAACTCCTAAGAAATCAAAAGAAGGAGTAATAATTTACAGGACTTTTATGGGTGGGGGATCAACAGTTGTCGCCACCGGGAATATAGTTAGATGTTATGAAAAAGAGTTTAAGGAAATGGGGATTGATCTCAGTCAGGAATTTAAAGAGGCTGAAAATGAAATTCCAATAAGACTTTCAACCAAAGAAATTCAAGCCTCAGGTTCCAGAGCAATTTATGAGGCAGCATTAAGCCTGGGTTATCAGATGGAAGCTATGCCGAAAGCAATTGATCAACAAAAATGCATAAAATGTGGACTCTGTATTAATGGCTGTAAACAGGGAGCCAAGTGGACTGCAAAAAATTATTTAAATCAGGCTGTCAAGCAGGGAGCGGTAGTTAGATATGATAGTAGAGTAGAAGAGGTTCTTATCGATCAGGGGCAGGCTTATGGAGTTAGAGGTGTTAATGCTGAGGATGAGTTTGAATACGAAGCAGATAAGGTTATTCTAGCAGCCGGCGGCCTGGGTACTCCAGTTATACTGCAAAATTCTAAAATAAACAATACTGATGTTGGCAAAAATTTTTTTATTGATATCTTTGTTAATGTCTATGGAATAACTGATGATGTAAATCAGCTTTCTGAACCACCGATGGAGTTTGTTGATCTTGAGTTTCATGATCAGGAAGGCTTTTTATTATCGCCATTTATTAATCGCCAGAAGATGATAAGATTTATTGAAGCGGGTTTAAAAGGAATGAGATTAAAAGAAAAGAATTTGTATGTTTGTGATGCAAGTGTCTTTCCAAGCTCACCCGGTATGCCTCCAATTTTAACAATTGTGGCTCTGGCAAAGAAGCTGGCTAAAGATGCAGCCTAAATTCGAATTAGATCTTTTTTCGGTTCATTAACTAAAAAAATTGATTAAAATGCTTGAAAAGAAAGATAAATAGTGTTACAATTAAAAAAACTCAATCGAGGAAAAGAGAGTGTTACTGTTAAATCAGGCATAATCTAGGAGAAGATATAAGTTCCTTAACTAATTTGTATTAGCTAAGAGGGAGGACTTTATATTTTTTTCTAGATTTTTCTTTTTGTTTAATAAAATGAGGCTTTTACTTTCAGGGGGAATCAGATGTCTGTTAGAGAAAAGTATAAAGTGAAAAAGGTATTTAATAATAATGTGATTCTAGCAGAAAAAGGTGCTGAAAAGCAGGAACTGATTCTGATTGCAACTGGTATTGGTTTTGCATCCAGCAAAGGTGATATTTTTACAAAAGATGATTATCAAATCAAGCAGGAGTTTGTACCTCTCGCCGGGGAAAAGAGGAGTAATTATTTTCAGCTGCTGGAAGAGGTAGACAGTAAGATCATTCAGGCAACTGAAGAGATTATCAATATGGTTAATGAGGAGCTTGATGAAGATATAAATCAGTATATCAGGATTGGCCTGACTGATCATATCGCTTTCACCTTAAAAAGAATTAAAGAGGGGCTGGAGATTATAAATCCATTTTTGATGGAAACCAGGACCCTTTATAAAAAAGAATTTCAGCTGGCCAGGAAGGCAGTAAAGATTCTGGAAAATAATTTTGAGATTTCCATACCAGAGGGTGAGATTGGTTTTATTGCATTTCACATTCACGGAGCAATTAATAACAGTGAGGTTTCTAAAACAGTTAAGAATACTTCAATTATCAAACAGCTGGTTGCAAAGGTGGAAGAAGAACTTGGGCAGGAACTTGAATATGATAGTTTAAATTATGCCCGACTGGTCAACCATCTCCGTTTTGCTTTAGAGAGGATCGAAAGTAGAGAAAATAATACTAATCCACTTTTAGAGAATATCAAAAAGGACTTTAAAGAAAGTTATCAGCTAGCAGGGAAACTGGCAGAAATTATTGAATCCAGATTTGATTACCAGGTTCCCGAAGATGAGAAAGGTTATCTGGCACTGCACCTGCACAGACTGAATAGGGATTTTAATTAATTTTGATTTAGCAATTTAATTAAAGATAAAATTACATTTAAAAATAGAATGCAAAAACTAAATATTCACTGAGGCATGTTACTGTTTAATCAGGCAAGAGCCGAAGAGAAACTATTATTCCTTATTCCAGGGGAGTAGTAGATTCTCTTCGGCTTTTCTATTGTTTTTAGAATTTATGAAAATAAAATTACAGTTTAAACTGTAATTATTATATAGATCCAGGAAAGAAATTTTCTCTGCAGTTATTTTATTTATGAGTAAGTTTTAGTAAAGATTTTTAACAAAAAACAGGAGGTTTTAAAAAATGAAAAAGATTTTTTCTAGTTTGCAGAAAATAGGTAAGTCTCTGATGTTACCGATAGCAGTACTTCCAGCAGCAGCACTGCTGCTCAGACTTGGTGCCGGGGATGTTTTCGATATTCCCTTTGTCATGGCAGCTGGTTCTGCAATCTTTGATAATCTGGCTTTATTGTTTGGTATCGGAGTTGCAGTTGGAATTGCTAAAGATAGTTCCGGGGCAGCCGGACTGGCAGGAGCAGTCAGTTACTTTGTAATCACCAATGCAACTCAGGCAATTAATTCTGATATAAATATGGGCGTTCTGGCTGGAATTATTGGTGGTTTACTTGCAGGATTTTTATATAACCGCTACCATGATATTGAACTACCTGACTTTTTAGGATTTTTTGGCGGTAAGCGTTTTGTCCCAATTATTACTGGTGCAGCAAGTGTTCTGCTGGCAGGTATTTTTGGTTATATCTGGCCTCCAATTCAGAATGTCATTCAGCTTACAGGTGAGTGGATTATTAATGCCGGTCCAATTGGAGTATTTGTTTATGGCGTCTTAAACAGATTATTAATTCCAGTTGGCCTGCACCATGTACTTAACAGTTTTATCTGGTTTGTCTTTGGTGAGTTTACAACTGCAGCGGGAGAAGTTGTAACTGGAGATCTATCTCGTTTCTTTGCTGGAGATCCCTCGGCTGGATTTTTCATGTCTGGATTTTTCCCAATGATGATGTTTGGACTGCCGGCAGCTGCTTTAGCTATGTATCATGCAGCTAAACCGGAAAACAAAAAAGCAGTCTCCGGTATCTTTTTAAGTGTTGGACTTACAGCCTTTTTAACTGGTATTACTGAACCAATTGAGTTTGCCTTCATGTTCTTAGCTCCGGTATTATATGCTATTCACGCACTTTTAACAGGTTTTTCAATGGTTGTAACCTATGTTTTAGGGATCCAGCATGGTTTTGGCTTTTCTGCCGGTGCGATTGACTATTTCTTAAATTATGGACTGGCCACAAAACCATTTTTAATTATTCCAATTGGGATTGCATTTTTTGCAGTCTATTATTTCCTATTCCGTTTTGCGATTCAGAAGTTTAACATTCCAACCCCAGGAAGAGAGGAAGCTGCAGCAGGCGGTAATCAGATGAGTGTAATGCCTGAGAGTCAGCAGAAAAGCAGTTCGGATAATTCAGTACAGACCGGCAGTACAAAAGCCAGTCAGTATATCGAAGCCCTGGGTGGTGCTGATAATTTAAAAAGTGTTGATGCCTGTATTACAAGATTAAGGCTGGAAGTTAGAGATTCTGGCAAATTAGATGAAGCTAAATTAAAGAAGTTGGGAGCTTCCGGTGTTTTAAAAGCAAATAAGAATAATGCTCAGGTGGTTGTAGGAACCAAGGCAGAATTAATTGCCGAAGAAATAAAAAAAGAATTAAACAACTAAAAAAATAATTAATATAAGCTTATAAGGAGAGGATTTTAAAATGACAGCAGAAAAGACTTTGACAATTAACAATGAGACAGGTTTACATGCCAGACCGGCTTCACAGCTGGTTAAGAAGGCAGGAAATTTTAAGTCACAGATTGAAATTATCGTTGGAGAAAAAGAAGTCAATGCAAAAAGTATTATGGGAATTATGAGTTTGGGTCTTGGCAAAGGTGATGAGATCACCTTGAAGGCTGAAGGAGAAGACGCAGATGCTGCAGTTGAAGGCCTAACAGAATTTATCGAGGTTGAATTACTGGAACATTAAAAATAACTAGCTAAAATAATAAAGAAAAATTTTAAGCCCTCATTCAATATTTGGATGGGGGCTTAAATATGTTGTGTTTTTTAGCCAGCAGTGCTAAAATTAAAAAGAGGTGGTTGAAGTGGATTTCTTGGCAGAAATATCTTTATATAAAATAGATAAAGTTAATGATAGCTCGATAGAAATTGTTGATCTGCTTAATGAAAACGGAAAAGAGGAAGAAGTCAACTGGAATAAACCCTGCATTAAGGCAGTAACTGGAGATATCCTTCTGTTTCTAAAAGAGAAAAGAGAAATTACAAAACATAATAAAAATCGAGATAATATAATTCATTATCCTGTCCAGAAAATTAAAGGCCGTTTTTCTGATGTCAGGGAATATGAGTATCTAAAAATGAAGGTTCTTTATGACTTCAATCTTCATTATCTTGGTAAAAAAGAAATAGAAGCAGTAGAAAAAGACCCTGCTCACATTAAATTTGAAAACTTAATCGACCAAAATCGAACTGAAATTGAAAAATTGATAACATATAATGCTGACGAAAGGGTTGAGCCTTTTAATCATACTAATTATAAAGTGGCTTCTATCTTAGACTCTAAAAAGATATTCAGGCAGGAAATTGGAGAAAAATTCGACTGGGGCTGGAGTCTGATGGAGATCTATCAGCTTGATAAGAATAATTTTGTAAGTTATAAACAGAGCAGCTATTTTCGTGAAAGACAGCGGGGAGAGTTTTTTGAGATCAGCAAAAAAGCGGTAGATTTTATGAGAACTTTTGAAGATGATAAGGATGATTTTTTAGATTAAATTTTGGCTGTTTTTGACTATTTATCATAAAAATATGATATAATAGGTTTGAGGTGAGAAATATGAAAGAATATCAAAAAGCTGCTGATTTAATAAGGCATTCGCGGCATGTAACTGTATTTACAGGAGCCGGTGTCTCAGTCGAAAGTGGTGTTCCACCTTTTAGGGGAGAAAACGGCCTCTGGAATGAATATGATCCTATAATTTTAGACCTAAAAAATTTTTATAAAAATCCAGAAGAAAGCTGGGTAACAATTAAAAAGATATTTTATGATTATTTTGGCAAAGCAGAACCCAACGCTGCTCACCGAGTGATTGCTCGTCTGGAAGCTGATGGCTATGTTCAGGCGGTAATTACTCAAAATATTGATAATCTGCATCAGGAGGCAGGTAGTAAAAATGTATTTGAGTTTCACGGCAATTCCAGAGAACTCGTCTGTACTGAATGTGGAGCAAAATATCCGGTAACAGAAGAAATTCTGCAGAAGCTGCCTCCAAATTGCGAAAAGTGTGGAGAAATTTTAAAACCGGACTTTGTCTTTTTTGGAGAAGCAATACCTGATCAGGCTGAAAAATTATCATTTGAAGAAGCGGAAAAGGTAGATCTCTTTATTGTAATTGGTACAACTGGGGAGGTTCAGCCTGCTTCTTTGATTCCAGTAGTTGCCAGGAGTAAAGGAGCCAAAATAATTGAAATTAACATTAAGAAATCAAATTTCACTGATGACATTACAGATTTATTTATTCAGGAAAAAGCCAGTCTGGCAATGAAAAAGATTGAAGCAGAATTATATAAATAAGCTAAACTCCTCAGCTTTCTAGGGCTGGGGATTTTCTTCGTATTTTGCAATATAGGGTAAATTTCTGTATCTTTCCTGATAATCCAGCCCATATCCAACGACAAAATTATCTTCAATTTCAAAACCGGTATATTCAACTGGCAGATCCAGCAGCTTATCTTCATTAATATGGAGCAGGGTACAGATGCTGATATTTTTAGGACTGCGTGCACCTAAATTTTTGAGCAGATAGCTGTGAGTAAGACCGGTTCTAATTATATTTTCAATAATTAAAACTTCTTTACCAGCAATACTAAATTCTAAATCTCGGGTTACCCTGATGATACCTGAGTTGTCTTTGTCTGCATAATGATTTAGTTCAAGAAAATCAAGTTTGACAGGGAAATCTAATTTGCGGCTCAAATCGGTCATAAAATAGAGGGAGCTTTTTAAAATGCTGACTAAAATTACCTCTTTGTCTTTAAAGTCCTGATTAATCTGAGCTGCTAGCTCGTCAATTCTTGCTGCTATTTCTTTTTCGGAAAGTATAATTTCACCTAAATTATCTTTTTTCATTTAATTTTCACCCCTGTCCAGTTCAAATTTTTCAGCAAGCTGTTCAAAATCTTTTTTATAAACAATTTTTATTTTGATATGAGGATAGAGCTCCTGCAGCAGCCTCACCTTTTTATTTTTTTCTGTTGTATATTTTCTTTTCATTGTTGTTAGTTCAACATAGGTGTCATGTTCTGTCAGATAAAAATCAGGTCTAAAGGCCATGATCACATTACCTTCAGGATCCCATTCCAGTGGAAATTCACTTGGTTCATATTCCCATTTGATATGATGCATATCTAAAATTTTAGCAAATTCCTTTTCGCTCTCATGGCCAAAGCTGCGCTCGCTTTCACTTTCAATTTCTTTTGCCTCTGCTTCGTTATTATCTTCCAGAGGCTTAGGGTTTTCTTTTTTGAGGTCAACTAAATTCATTAAAACAGAGAGACTCTCTTCCAGGTTGAGGCCATCTCGATTTAAAGTTAAATGATAGAGGGTCGTTTCTTCCCAGTCCTGATTATGAATTCGCCAGACATAGCGGCGGTGTTTTCGGTCAGCAAGCTCAAGTTCTCTGGCTGCTTCTTCAGGATGGAGACCATATTTTTTTTCTAATTCTTTGATTCTAAATTCCTCGCTGGCTACAACTTTAAAATGTAGAGCATAAGGATGGTTTTTAAAAATAATCTGGGCCCCCAGACCTAAAATAAGGAGATTATTCTGTTCAGCTTCTTTTTTTAGTCTTTGAGCAAGATAATCAGCAAAGCTTATCTGCTTATCTTTTTCCGCTTTTGGATTAGCAATCTTAGTGTAGAATTTAGAACTCTGCTCCAGCATATGAAGCTGATGCTCATCGGCAACTTCGGGCAGCCAGTTTTTTAGAACAAAACTGCGGTCGATCAATTTTAGACCAAGTCTGTTGGCCAGTTCCTCAGCAATTTCTTCTCCCCCACTTGCTGTCTGCCTTGAAATTGTAATTATCTGCATAAATTCCACCTTCTTTCTTTAACTATATTATAGCATAAATAGCAGTAATAAACTATATTTTGCCGCTGAACACTAAAACGATTTCTAATATAAATGAATAATTTTATAAATCTTAATTTTATAAATAAATAAAGGATTTTACCTAATTTTGCCTAATATATAAATATGAGATGAAGAAAATAATATAGTTTCTCTAACAAATAGGGGGTATTCTATGAAAACATTAGCATTAATTTTAGCAGGTGGAAGAGGTACCAGACTTGATATTTTATCAGCACATAGAGCTAAGCCAAGTGTTCCATTTGCAGGAAAGTTTAGACTGATTGATTTTGCTTTGAGCAACTGTGTTAATTCCGGCATTTATAATGTAGGAGTTTTAACTCAGTACTTACCGCTTTCTTTAAATAATCATATAGGAATCGGTAAACCATGGGACTTAGACCGCAGACTGGGTGGAGTTACTATTCTGCAGCCATTTAGAGGTAAGCCAGGAACAACAGACTGGTATGAAGGTACAGCCCATGCAATTTATAAGAATATGAGTTTTATTGAGAGTAAAGATCCAGATGATGTAGTTATTTTATCCGGTGATCATGTGTATGAGATGGATTATAGCAAAATGGTTG
>Ga0182238_1000134_pt1 | contig 24922 bp, 24 predicted proteins | sample hydfrates6_PW_90_FD_132439 | JGI IMG/M metagenome (GOLD analysis project Ga0182238, IMG submission 132439) | Subsurface microbial communities from deep shales in Texas, USA - hydraulic fracturing test 6_PW_90 | ecosystem: Environmental > Aquatic > Deep subsurface > Shale gas/oil reservoir >... | reverse complement strand
TATCTCATAGTCTTGGTCATTAGTGTATCTACCATATATAGATATCCCACCATCAGAAATAGTAACTACCTCTATTTTTTCAAGAGGTAGCACTATTGGTATCTGATTATTTAAATTGTAATCTATTATAATATGATTATTCTTTACGATATAATCATTTTGATGATCTAATTCATCTATTGTGTCAAAGAACTTTTCTATTAATAGTAAATTATATTTAGCTTTAAGACTTTGCTCAGACATTTCCAGACCACATCCTATTTAGTATTTTTCAAAGTATTCTCTCACACCATCACATATAGAATAAGCAATTAAAAACCTATACCATTTACTAGAAAGATTCTTACCCTCTTCAGGATTGGAGATAAAGGATGGTTCACATAGTATAGCAGGAGCATCGGGTCCTTCTACTAAAGCTAAACTTTTAGTAGGTTTAATACCTCTATCTGCTACACCCAATTTCTCTACAAAATTTTCTTGTACTTTTTTAGCTAAGTATTCTCCAGTAGAGCCTGGGTAATGATAAACCTCACTACCATGTGCTGAAGGGTCATGGAAAGCATTGTTATGAATACTAATAGATATATCAGCTCCAGACCTATCAATTAATTCAACCCTATCTCTTAACTCTACAAACACATCTTTGTCACGAACCATAAATACACTGTATCCCCAATGTTCCAATATTGGTTTAACCATATTGTACCCTATATCATGTACAACATCTTTTTCATTTAAATCTAAATTTTTATTTACAGAACCTGGATCGTCCCCGCCATGTCCATTGTCAATAGCAACAATCTTCTTTTCCATATTTAACACCCTTTCTTTTTATACATCTTTTCTGGTTTTATTATTCTTTTTAGGTTTGTCTTTTCTAGTCCTTTTAAGACCATCGTATTCTCCACCTTCAGATTCTATTAACTTTTTAAATTCTTTATTGGTTTCATTTAATACGTTGATAGTATTCATCTCATCAGGGAATAGTTCAGATGCAGATTCATATACTTCGTCATTACTTATTCTAAATCCATCCAAAGGCATAACAGACATTCTATATCCATTTGATGTTCTAGCAGTACCTTTAACTTTATCTCTTTTCTTTTCATCTTTAACAGCCAAATAATCAGTTCCATTAAATACACCTTTATACACAAACGCCATAAAGTCAACCTCACCTTTAATCTGATAACCAGCTGCAATATGTGAACCATTAAGTGATTTAATAGGATCAACCACATTCTTACCTCTGTCTTTAGCTTCCTTAATAGCTGACTCTCCACCTCGATTAGTTTGTGAAGCTGTAATAACAGGTATGTGACATTCATTAGCTACGACTTTTAAATCTTCTGCCTTCTTTACAATAGGCATTTTAGAATTATGTTTATCCTCCTCAGAGAAGTTGTATTCTAATAAATCTAAGTAATCAACAACTAAAGCCATAACTTTATACCCTCTATTTTCATAGTCATTTATTAAGTTAGTTAAATGTGGACCATCAATAGTGTATCTTTTAAATTGCTTTATAGATAATCTAATATCATCCTCTTTTTTAGGAGATAAGTATTTCATTACAGTCTTTCTCCTATCTGCCATAGACATACTTCTAATATCATCTTTCTTTAATCCATGATATGATAAAGCTCTTGATAAAGTTTGTTCTCTAGTGTTTTCTAATGTAGCATAAATAATTATAGGTTTCTTACCTTCTAATATCTCATTATCAAAATGATTATTGTCTTTTAACTTTAAAGCTAAATTAAATAATGTAAAAGATTTACCACCTCCTGGAATACCCACAAAGTTATAGGATTTCGTTGGAGCAAAGCCATCAAAGTGATCATCAATTCCACAACCTGAATATAATCTAAAAGTTTCTGTCTCGTCCATCTCCTGCATTGTCTCAGCAAAACCTATTATCCTATCTACATCAAACTCTAAAGTCTTACCTTCCTGTGTAGACATAGATGTATCTAAACCATCTTTAATCTGATGTACGACATCTTCTAATTTTTCCATTGCCTTTGAAGAGTCATCAATACCACCAGCTGTAATCTTTGTCTTTAAATCTATAACTTGATCTATCCTACTAAGTAAAGGTTCTTTTAATTTAATAGAGGCATAGTATCTCATTAGATTGTCAAAGTAATCATTGTTTATTGGTTCATCTAATCTAGATTCTATTTCTGCATTTAAATCTTCATCATTACCTTTACAATAATCAAAAAGCATCTCTGCTTTATAAACTCCCTTGTTGATACCACTAATTGCAGATTTAGTCATCTTAACTAACTCGGCATTTTTCTTATTAACTATATTATCCTCATCAGTTAATGAATAAACTTCTTCTACTGTTGTAATGAATTTCATATTATGTGCCCTTTTCATTACAGCAAGTAGAGTTATTTTTAATCTTTCTTCATTATTAAAGAACAAAAGAGAACACCTCCAGTTTATATCTATTAGATCCTTTAGTTCTTTTTATCTATTAAATCTTTTATCTTATTTATATCTATATCATCATCAGTTAACTCAAATTTATCTTTGTACTCTTTTAACTCTGATTCTATTTTGTCTTCGATTGGTACATCCTTATCTAATATTCTGTTTGCCTTTTCGACTTTTTTCTTTATAACTTTATCTTCAGTATCTATTTCATCTTTATATACTTTGAAATCAAATATCGTTCTAAACTTAACCTGTAGAAATGATAGAGTATCTTTTTGTTTTTGATTAAGATTAGATGAATCAACATCTATTCTTATATGCTCTTTTTCTCTTTTGTCTTTACTTATAGAAAGGAGTCTTGCTCTTATGGTATCTTTAGATGATATCATAAAATCTTCTGATAAATCTTTGGTTATAAATTTTGGTGCATTTTCATTTTCTATAAACTTTATTTCATAATCTTTTTGAGCATCATTAATAACTATATGATCAAATCCTTTTTTCTCATTGGCATCATTATAATCTTTAGCCGAGAAGGAACCAGAATACCATATATCATCAGTTATAAATGTACGGGTATGTATATGACCTCCAACTGTATAAAGTCTCATACAGTTATATAAATCATCTACACCCAATACTACTTCTTTGTGCTGTTTACCTTCAGCATATTTTAAAGCACCCTCTACTAAACCATGAAACACAACTACATCTACATCATCAATTAAGTTATCTTTTTTATATTCATTATAATCTTCGGTATATTCTTCAGGTAAATATTTAAATACCAACCCATTTGGAAATTCTTCATTAGTTGGTTTCTCAATTATTTTTACATCACACCAATCATCAGTTTCATAATTATCGAATAATTGTAACTGATCATAATCATGTGAATCTGTGCCCCTTATTAATCTAACAGCTGCATCTTTTGTAGAAGCTGCTGTAATTAATTGATGCATAAATTTCATCATAACATTTATCTCTAAAGAGTCTGCTTTATATATTGTATGAAACAAATCTCCAGCAATGGTTATTAAATCAACTTCATTATCTAAAATATATTCTATTATTTCTACCAATTCATCTTGATAAAAATTATAAGGATCTCCATAAGCAACACCATGGATATCTGAAATATTAATATGATGAAACATATCCTTTACCTCCTATTTAATTTTTAATCCACTCCCATGTATATTCTTGTTTCCATTTTAAAAATCGATATTTATTAATGCTCAAATTATACTAACCTCAACAATTAAATGTTATAGCAATAGAATTTTAACTAAGAAATTTGAGGTGTTTTAGTATATGAAAAATACTAACAGAGCAAAAAGGTTAGAAAGAATTAAAAAACACTTTAATAATATAACCACAGAAGAATTTGAAGAGAACATAAAAGACTGTGGTTATGGAAAAATAAAATCTACAAGTAATTCAGGATTTAAATTAAAACCAATAGATAGGGAAGGTGAGGATATATAAATGAAAGTATTTATAAATCAATTCGAAGATAAGTTTGAATGGCACAATTGGTTTAAGGATATGATGGATGAACAGGATATCCAATATAATTTTAAAGAAAGAGGAGACGATGAATCAGACATAGAAGACAAAAAAGAAAAGGCTGATTTTATTGTTTATATATTTACTGAAGATACTGAGCCAGTTGTAGAACACGCAACTAATGCTTTGCTTGACAGTAAAAACCATTCAGAAAAAGTAATCTATCGTATATTAGAAGATGGGAAGAATATAGATAAATCAGTTTTAGAAACACTAAAGAGAATTGAATCTGAAGTGGAGGATAATGGAAGTAAGATAGTTAATGCCCCAGCACATGCTATCAACTATATCAAGTATGTGGAAAAAGAGGGTGAAGAATATAAAGGAGATAACCCCAATGAAGATGATTCTGAAGAAGATGAAGAGGAACTCCATAAAGAATCTACTAATTTTAATGGAAGTGGTAACGTAAATAAAATATCTAACTCTAATGTATTTAAATATTTAGATAATGTTTTAAACTTACAATCTAAAATAGATGTATTTTTAAATAATGCTAGAGAGGTTGATGAGTATAATTGTGAAATAGGATTTAAACTCTTTGAAAGAGAAAATCCACCTTATAAAAACATGGTTATGGATATGATGAGAAAGGGAAAAATAAAGTTATTATATAATGAAGATTCATCATTATCTAGATCTCTAATGTTTATTCCGATGTTTAAAAACCAAGATGATTTTGTTTTATATATCAACGTAACTTCTCTTGCAAAAGAAAAAGAAGTTGTTGAGGGTGGAGAAAAATCTTATGAATATGAATTCATAAATAATAAAGCATTGTCTAATGTATTAATATCTGGATATGCTCTATTAAAGACTGCACAGAAACCCAACCTAGTATCCTTTAATCAAAAGGTTAAAAAGTCAGTATTTGAATTATACTCTGAAATGATGTTAGGTACTATTAATAGAATAGGTTCCCTATCCAATGATAAAGATAACGCTAAAATAGTTAAATACATTCTAGCCAAGTTCTTCTATCTAGGAATGTTAGGAAGAGAGCACAATGATAAAATAGAAGAATCATGTATCAATCTTTCTGAAGCTAAGGGTATTGAAAAAGTAGAAGTTATTAAAATGAAACATGAGAATGAAGAGTTTAAAAATATCTCTTCTGTTGTAGAATTAATCACATCTGAATTCCCACAACTAGAGATTGATTTATCTAGCTTAGTTAAAGTGCATACTATGTTGTATGGTGAAGGAACATTACTCACTATTGATTATGTACCATATATTGTGGCTTTAGCTTTTGCAGAAAGATTTAGATTCGCTATTTACACATCATCTAAAAACCTAAGAAAGAATTTCAAGTTACCAGCAAATGATATTCAAGTGAGTTTAATGGACAAACTAAAATAAAGGAGGGTTTTAAATGGAAAGTAAAGTTAAAGATGCTTTATTTGAATACCAATTTAATGATTTCTTTCTAAATTATCCAAGATATTTTGATGTAGAAGATTATTATATTGGAAAACCAAACCCTCTTTTATATAGTGAGTTTGATATATTATCTAAAGAAACCAATCTAATAGGTTTCACATTACCCAAAGATATATATGAAGTTGATTTTGAAATTTATATAGATGGTGATTTGGTTGAAGAAGATATTATTTACAAATATAAAAATCACCGTATCTATATAGATTATCCAGGTATAGATGAAACCTTCACTGGAATGATATCAGTATTGTGGTTTCCTAACCAAAATATCATCAATGAATATCCTAAAGAACATTGGGATAATTATGTTGAATTAGAATTTAATAACAGTGGATATTATCTCAAAGGAGAGTTCTTAGAAGTTGAGGGTATTGAATATATTGATTCTTTATCAGAAATCACATCTATAGAAATGAATTCTGATGGAGATGTATATATGACAGTAACCCATAACGATGTAGAGAATGAAGTTCTTTTAGATCCTGATAATGATTTATATATTGGTAGTAATGGAATAGATGTGACTTACTGTTATCATCCAGAGTATATACTATCCACCACTGCCATAGGTGTTAAAGATGATAGATTCTATTTAACACATTTAGAAAGAATAAATTCTAATGTAGTTAAACTATCTGAGGAACATGCTTTAGCAGATAAATTATTTATTATGGTAAACACTGAAAAGAAAACATATTATTCAGATCTACTAGAGAATATATTAGACGGTGTAGTTAACTTTGATAATATACCTAGTAGAAATTACTTTACAGAGATAGATGAACTAGCTGACAACTATGATTATGATGAATTAGATATAGTAAAAGAAAAAGATTTTGGTATGTTCAGATATTTAGAAGAAAAGATATATGGTAAACTAAAGACAACCCATGATATAGAAGATCTCGATATAATATATACTGATGATAGAAATCACAGGTTCTTAAAAAATACTAAATTAAACTTCTATAAACCAAAGATTCATTTAAAGGTCAAGAATAAAAAGAACCTATTTCCTGAGGTGTTTATTAATAGAAGATTGTATACTGATGAAAGAATAACTTTTGAGAAGGGTAATTTCACCCATATATTTATAGGTATAGAAAAGATATTTAAAGACAATATAGATATAAATTCAATGAAACTATATAACGGTTTATCTGTAACAGATATTGAGGTAAAAGAATATGTATCTGAATTATTAAGTGATGAAGAAATATTAATAGATGTAAATCTTAAACCAGAAGATTATTTCTATTCTAACTTCTCACTTCCCAATGATAAAAACGGATATCTATTCTTACCTAAAAACTATAATGATATCCATGATAAAAGATTCTATATGAATGGTAGGCTAATGGAAGAGGATGAATATTTAATTGAATCCCATCCTATAGATAATTATTATATATTATATTTCACTAATGAAATACCAGTTAACTCTACTTTTTCTATAACAGGGTTTACTGAAAATTCATATTATGACAAAATCAAAGTACCACATACATTTGATATTGAAGGTAATAGTGCTTATTATAAAAATGATATTTATTATAAAGGAGATTATATAGAACACCATACATTTCAACTATCTTCATTCTTGAAAAGAAATCAATTAGTTGAAACTGAAGATCGTGGTGAATTAACTATCTTTATAAGAAAAGATTTACCTGACATATATTATGACTATAGGGAAAATATTATTGAACTTAATCCGATTGATTTCGATATACCTTATGATTCAAATATTGTAAATGACAGTATCTTTGATGATATAAGTGATTATGATATGGATTTATTTAAATACTATGTGGAATTAGTGGAACCTGGATATGTGGGAACATCTGATGGTGTAGATAGTGAACTCTTTGGTATCATTGAAGAAAGATATCCCAATATAGTAGGAACTGATGGAGCTATTATAATTAATCACGAATACAATGGTTTCCCAATGGATATATTATATCCTGATACTGATGTTTATGAAACAAGAGGTAAAGTAAAATACCTTCTCGGTGAATATGCAGAAGATGAAGTTCCTGATTATATATTAGAAGAGATAGATAAAAGAGGTCACATTCATATAGACCATGATGTATTACAATTTGTAAAGCACAACTATTTAGATGTAGAGGGTGAGCTATTATGAAAATATCTCAGAAATTAGATAATATATTTGGACTAGATAAGATACTACATTTCAGTATATCTTTAAATTTAATGCTACTCATATCTCTAGCATCATGTGAGTTATATGGTGTTTTAGCTACATTACTATTAGATATTCTAAAAGAAATGATCGATAGTTTAGATGAGAATAATAAATTTTCATATGGAGATATGACTGCGAATATACTTGGAATAATATTTGGTATTTTATTCTTAAAAAGTATATAGACAAATTAAATCCCGAGGGTATTATCCCTCGGGTTATTTTATCGTTAAAATCTAAACATATCATCAGCTGAATCATCTATTATATTTTCTAAATTATCATTATTACTTTTGGAATTATTCTCTCTCAATCTCCTTGAGAAATCTTTTTCTTCCATTTCATTTATTACATCATCATTAGTTTTAATACCAGAGTCTTGTATATCTAAATAGTCATCTAACATATCTCCTTCAAACTCGTCTGTATCCTCATCCATCATCTTATCCAACTCTTCATCGTATTCATTATCACCATCGTCTTTAGGTGGTTTAGGATTCATGATACCAAATCTATATTGTAAATCATCATCTTCTAATAATACATAGATACCAAATAGATAACCTATTAAAAGGTCATCATGTGTACCATCTCTATGATCTATTCTTCTACCTGTATCAATAAGGTTTGTAATCTCTCTATAAATATCATGAGATTTAAATAATCTTTTATGATCAGTTATCCTAACCTTTAATAATTCAAACAGTCTGTTTCTTATTTTCTTTTGGTTATAGATACCAAAGTAACATTTAACCCCTTTCTTCGTTGTCACATCGGGGTTCTTGATTTTATGTTTATCTGAATATGGTGAGAAGTACAAATATTTTTTGAATTTAGTATGTTTAATATTATCTATTATAGCAGACCCGACATTATTTCTCTCTATAATAACTAAAGCATCTCTTAAATATTCATCAATAAATTTCATAATTAATTTAGAAAATATTTTAGTATCGGCTTCATTTGTTCTCATTGTAAATACCACTTCGGATGTATCAGGGTCTAATCCAACCATGGTAGAATAGTCATAATCACCACCCATACCTGTTGAAACATCGACTCCAATAATCATCTTTTTATATCTTGCCATTTCAAAACCTTCATATATTTTAAACTGATAATTCTCTCCTAAGATAACTGTATCATGTTCAGTATTTTCTGTAAGAGATCTAATCTTATCAATAGCAACTTCTGAATACGGGTTAGATGAATGGTCAACTATCCACTGTAAAAGAATATCTCTTTTAAAGTCTTCTTTAGTAGCTACCTGTCTCATCTGTTCAGCAGCCCATTTTTCTGTGTATCCTAATTCATAATACTGATAAGATATATAATAGAAGTTCTTTTTAGAGTTCTTCTTATTCCAAGCTATTAATTCATCTCTTGTCTTATCAAACATGAATGGTTCAAACTTAGTAGAGTTTTCTTTTACAAAAGAGTATAACCATTTACCAGTTCTAGTATTCATATCAGGTGGTGTTGATGTCCATGTAACACCATAAGGTCTTCCAGCTCTTTTAGCGTTATCAGCAGCTGTTTTATTTGCTGGCTGAGCAGAACCCCATACATCTGCTGCATAAGGATAATAAGCAATCTCATCCATATTAATCTTAGCCTGAGTTGCACCACGACCTGCTCTTCTAGCTTTAGCTTTAGATTGCCCCACTGTTTTAGTTATAACTGTATTACCAGTAACCATATTATCGTAGGACTGAACCTTTTTACCCACCTTACGTCTTTCCTTGTACTGTTTCTTACCATTTTCATCTTTAGTTTCTTTTAACTTAAAGATTTGTAAATAATCAGGTAGTAACTGTAAGACTCTAACCATACGCTGTAAGTTTTCAATAGCTACAGAGTTATCATAGTTATAGAAACCAAACTGTGTGTTACGACAACCGTATCCAAAGAAATAACTTTCCCCTGTCATCTCACCTATGGTTTTACCTGTCTGTCTTGGTTGTTCCCAATAATAATTTATGTTAAGCAATTTTAAATACATAGCTGATAGGTTTCCTATATGTAACATGAACGGAACATTACCACCTTCAGTAGGAACCAAGACAACCTCTCTTAAGTAATACCAAAAGTTTCTCTGTACTTCCCTTACTACCTTATTCTCCATTTCAACAGATAAGGAAGGATCGTGTGGATCAACACCAACTAAATCCTGATCATATAATAATAAGAAGAATTTATTATTATCTATATTCAGATTCTTTAAAACTTTATGAACAGCCAAGAATGATTTATTAGATGTATTAAAATCATATATAAAATCAGGGTTACTTTTAGATGTAGTTTGATCCTGTTGTTCATGATGTCCATCCATCCTTTCCTGATTTGGAAAGTTATTATCCTCTACATTGTAAGGTTTGTTTACCTCATTATTTATATCTACACCTGATATTTGTTCTTCAGTTTCTTGAGTATCATTGTTTTCTTCATCTAATTTATATTTATCATTAGAGTTTCTTTTTTTAAACTTAATATTACCCATAAGAAAACCTCCTTTTATCCCTCATAACCAGGAGGATAATTTATGTTTACTGTCATTCTTTCCCTTTTAGTATTTTTATCTCTGTACTTTTTAATAGTGGTTAGAAGTTGTTCTCTCATAGATTCTAATGCTTCTTTAGATTTTCTATCTCTTACTTTATCTAATGCTTTATTAATATCTTCTAATACATCGTAAGCATTATGCATAGCATCTGCTTTTGAATATTTATCATACATGAACTCAAATTCAACCTGAGCTTGATCTACTTCACGAGCCATCTTTGTAATTCTTTTTGTATCAGATGTTTTAAAGATATCTAAAATACCTTCTGCTACTAAGTTAGAAGAATCAGCTATAATACAATCAGCCATGAATTCCAATGTGTCCTCAACAGAATAATCAAATGATACTAAACCAGCTACTGACTCTTGATATAAATCAGAGCTTGTTTTATTAGAATCTTCTGATTCCAAATAAGGTTTCTCTTCTCTTCTAGGATCATTAAAGAATACTGGTTTATATTTGAGTTCTTCAATTTCAAATGCAGATGGATCGTAAATCATCATCTCTAATCTTCTAAGTAAAATATTGATCAGTTTGTCATCTGTATCAATATCCATCTCTACCATTCTTTTAAAGAAGACAGCTGCATTAATATCTCTTATTCTACCTCTACCGAAATAATACTTATCAATAAACTGAAATAGATCATGATTTAAAACTTCTTGATGGACTATTTTATGATTGATATACCAAGCTAAAGCAACATCCATAACAAGAAGAAATCTCTTTTCATGAATCATTTTATTTTCATCTACACCATCACTGTTATTAGATTTACCAACACCGAAAATATTGTCCTTATATTTAAAATTATTTTCAATATTTTTAATGGTAAATATATTAGATAAAATATTATTGGTCACTCTTTTAGCTAAAGCTGGATAATCAGTTTGGATATCCTCTAATGCTGTAAGAATATCTCTTTTAAATTTCTCTAAAACCTCTCCACCTTTATTCTTCAAATCAGACATCCTCTTTACATAATTTGTATCTAATTCTAATAAGACACTATTATAAATAGAGCCTTCTTTTTTACAATCTTTATATCTCATAGATCTATTTTTTGGGAGATTGTCTTCTTCCTCCAATAAAAACCCATTACCTAATTCTCTTAACATATCATCAATAACTTCTGATACAGTATTTTTATTTTCTTTAACCTGACCCATAGTATTCCAAACATCTCTTTTATTTAATAACACATGTGTTATCGATTGGATATTAGGATAGATACTTATATACTTTCTTGGTCTATGATCATAATAACCATCTTGTGTTTCGATAAAATCTTTTACTCTTTTTTCATGTTTTTTAGTTTCTTTTCCTGTTTCGATGACAAACTTAATTTTAATACCGAAATTCTCTTGTGCCATCTGATCTATAGCTTTTAATTCAGGAGTGATATTTTCTAATCTTTCAGATACTTTCATTTATGAACGACCTCCTTATATTTTTAACTGTGATAATCTATTACATTGTTTTTCCTTAGAGCTGAACTAAACAATAAGTATAGTTATTACAAAATAAGAATCGGGAGGTTATAAAATGAAATCACTAACTCTATTAGATTATTATAAAACACATAATGTTTTAAGAAACCTTGAAAGAAACGCTTATTATAGTGATTTAATTAAAAAGAATAAATATGATAACGTAGAATTAGCTATAGATAAAATAGATCAAATTGTAAATAATTTTCAAATAATGTTAGACGATGTGACAGTAGATAAATTAGCTGTTTTTTATAATGGTGGAAAACACCTGTTTATTAAAGTGTCTTCAAATAAATACGAAGGTGTTGTAGATTATTTCTATGTCTACACTTCATCAACTACACTACATTTATTAGGTGCTGAAGAAGACGATGAAGTCTTTAAAGTATTCGATACAAATAATACTAAAGGTATTGATGAGGAAGAATTGATTGATGACTCACCACTTGGAATTCTATTACAGGGTACTAATAACCCTTTAGAATTTGCTGAAGGTGAGATTAAAGAAACCATTAGTTTTAACTCTATCCTTAATAAGATTAAAGACTTTATGGAAGTCTCTTATAAACAGTATATGAAATATTTAAAGCACTACTGTAATGATAAGGATTATTTAGCTGATATGGAAGCTATTAAAAAGAGATATTTATTTAAATTATTTGAAGACAATAAGTCTTCCTTATTTTACGATTATGGAAATGAAAAAGCTGTAAGAATACCATTTTCAAAAGGTGTTTTAAAACATGATCTATTAACATATAAAATTAAAAATTTAGACGGAATGAAAGATGAAACAGAATTTGGTGTATCATTATTAAACGATTCCGTATATGTTGTAAAAAATAAAACATATGATAAAACCGGAGACGACTTTTTAATTGGTGAATCACCAGTTGATAAAAACCCTGATAAAATCCGTAACATTAAAGTTAATATCAAAGAGTTTTCTGATACTGAAGACGATGCTAATATCCATGAGTATGTAGATTATCTAAACTATTTAGCAGAAGAAAATATGTTATCTTTAGTTATGTCACCGGCTCGTGCTAAAGCATTTGAAATTGCAGATCCAGAATATTATATTTCCCCCAATGATTTACAGGAAAAGAAAATTAAAAACTTAAAACTAATTATAGATGAATTAGATTATTATATTAAAAATAGTCAGGATAAACAACAGAAAGAAGAATTAATTGAATTTAGAAATAAAATTAGTGGGAAAGTATCTGAAGTAAAAGATATGAATTCTGAGGATTGTAGAAGAGCTACCAACTTAATGGCTGAAGCTCTAAAGGATGAAAAGTTAATCAATAAAATGATTCTTGAATCTAAAAGAAATGATAAGACTATCTTTTCTGAATCCAATAAATTAATTAACGATCCTTTATATATAGAGTACGAGGATAAACTAATAAAAGAAAGTATGGAAGATGTTAAAGAATACAGTAAAGAAAAACTTAGTCAAATGATCGCTGTATTCCAAAAAAGATTAAATAATATCAAAAGGGAATATAAAGACCCCGAAATTAAAGGTGCCAAGTTAGAGAAACTAATGAATGATATCTACGGTGTTCTGTTAGATATCTATGCTTGGACATCTAGTGTTAACGGGTTAATTTCAACTTTCTTTATGGCTGCTTTATCTTTGGTTGAATTGGGTTCTGAATTCAAGGAAAGAACTCTTGAATTTTTGGAAAGAAGAAAAGTAGAAATTGAAAGAGAGTTAGAGGAAGCTACTGGTAAAAAGGAAGAGATCTTTGAAAAGTTTCTACCTCAGCTTGAAAGAAGAATTAAAGAGATTAGAGAAATGAGAGTTAGAAGAATGTCAAAAAATCTATTACATGGTGAAAGTTTATCTATTCTAGATATTGTAGAAAATAGATATAAAGAACTGAAAGAATTGGATAACTCAATTAGAAATAATAAGTATTATAAAGAATCATTAAATATGGTTGATGATGAAGTATCTACTACCTCAATGAAATATAGAAAAGAATATAAAGATATAGTTAATAATAAAGAAAAGGATGAATTAATAACTTCTCTTTATAATTTAGCAAAAGATATCTTTAATAAGATATTATCTTTTGAAGAAAAAACCAAAGGTGCCGATGAATTAGTGTTTGTTTATCTAAGTGTTTTAAATACTATTTATTTAAACAATGATGATTTTAAAGATACTGTTATAGAAAAATTAGCAAAAGATTTAGTTGAGGTAAAATCTAGATTAAATGATCCAAATATAGATGATGAAAGGAAACTTTTCTATTCTGATTTCGCAACTAGAATTGAAGCCAGTATTTCTACATTGGGTGATGATAAAAATTTACTTTCTGAATCAGTTGTATCATTCCATAGGTTACCAAGAATGGATGTAACCACTGATAAATTTAAAAAGATAATCAATAAATATCAGGGTGAAACTATTAAAGGTAATGAAGATAAGATTGTAAAGGATATAAAAGAAGCATATGATAGTTTGTTTAACGAAGTAGCTTCTATCCACCCACATCAATTAAACTTTGAATATTACTCAGAAGGTATTGATATTGATATTGATAAAATTAAGAGAAAAGCAGTCGGTGTTCCTAAATCAATCATAGATAAACTTACTAAATATAAAAGGAAAGCTGAAAAGATAATAGCTAACTTGAGAGATAATAAAAGACAACGATTAAAAGAAAAAGTTATTAATGATGAGATAGTACCATTCATTGATGACATTCTTGAATGGGCTACAGCAGCAGCAGCTGGTATAGCTTCAGGTGCAATTGGTATGCAGTTAACTGGTATGGGTGGACCAATAGTTGGGTTCGTAATCTTCAATCCTGTAGTAGCTATTATCGGTGCAATCTTAATGACAATGATTGTAAAGACTGGTATGAAACATAGAAAAGATCAAAGAAGAAAAATGGCTATAAGAATATTGGAAGATGAGATAGAAATTATTGAAGAAAAAATTCAGGATGCAAGAAACAGAGATGACACAAAAACAAGAGATCAACTTAAACGTTTAAGGAACCAGCTGCAAGAAAAGAAAGACTGGATACGCGTGAATGCTAGGATAGCATAGATAAAAAAAAAGGAGACGGGGATCAACCCGTCTCTTTATTGTTTGTCATTATAAATAATATTCATTTTCTTCTATTTTTATAAATACACTTTCATCGGGTTCATTTTTATTATCCATGAATAAGACTGGTTTATGCTCTCCATCTACTTCAACAACTAATCTGACTCTTCTATAAACTGTTTCATGCATTCTTTCTTGATTTATTCTTTCCCTTTGAATCTTTTTATTTTCGTCACCTTCTAAAATTTCTAACTTCAAATCTTTAATATTTTTTTCACTCATAATATTTCCTCCTAAATTATATTGTAATTAAGTTTATCGAACAAGAGAATAGATGATACAGGGAGGTGCTAAAAATTTATGCTCAATAATATCAATAAATTGTTTGCCCCAGAAGAACATGATCTAAAAATAGAGAAATCTGATATCCATCACATGGGTGTTTTTGCTCAAAAGAAAATTCCAAAAGGTACAAATATTGGATTAGCTTTTGAAAAAATAAACAATACTGGTAACCCTGATATAGATTTAAAAAGAACTAAACTAGGAAGATATGTTAATCATTCTTCTTCTCCTAATTTAAATCTTGTTAAAGATGATAATAGTTACTTCTTTATTACTAGTAGAGATATAGATAAAAAAGAAGAATTATTTGTAGACTATCACGGTTTTGATTGGGAGTCTAAAGATCCAGATATAAATACAACTCAAATTTATTTAACTGATAATAAAGAAGCAGTTAATAAAATGATAAACTGGATTGAAAGACATGAAGGAAGAGATGTCCTAGAAAGACTCAAAGTTAATCATTCTAAGACTGATTTAGAAAATTTCAGAGTTATAGCTAAAGGATATAATAGAATAGGTTTAGTTGGTATTCTCGATTTAAAAGATGATAGGAAAAATTTATTCTACAAAAAGATAGATAGAAAATCTGCAATCATGACTGTTTATATATCTCCCTTTATGAGAGGTAACGGTTATGGAATTGTAGCTCAAAAACTATTGGCTGAAGAATTAGTATTGGATGATGTGTATGTTATTGTAAGTAAAGATAACTCACCTGCACTTAGAGCTTATAATAAAACAGATGAATTTAAAGAAGTTCCTCATAATATATTAAAAAGGTTAAAAGAAAAGAAAGTTTTAGATAATCTAATAAAACTTAAAGATGACTATACTGTTTTTTATTATACAGTATCTAATATAAATGATGAAGAAAAACTATTTAAAGAATCTGTCATGTATTCAGAAGCTCCAGGCGATGAAGAAGAAGATGACGGTACTGCTACTGATGAGAACACCGATACTACTGAAGATACTGAAACCACCGAGGAAGATAATGTTCAATCAGAGGTTGGGTTCAATTTTGATTCTGAAGAGAATGTGGTTGAAGAACCTAAAGATGAAGAGAAAAAGGATGATATAAACTCTAGAAGAGAAAGATACTTAGAAAAAGTATTTAACAAAATGTATGATAAATATACAGTATTGGTTGACAATATGACTAACCTAGATGTAACCAAAGATAAACAGGTTATAATAGATTCATTAATAGAGGAGTATCAAGAAACATTAGAGATGCTTATGCAGTATTATTCCCATACAAATGACCCTGTTAGTGTACAGTATCAGACCATACTGGAATTTAGAGTTTTATTCATGCATATCAATAATAAACTTCACGCATTTAAAGAAATGGTAAATGACGATTAACCTTATATATATTGGGAAATAAAAAGCAACAAATATTGTAGAATAAGGTTATGAAAACTAAAAGCAAATTAATTATAACTATAAAAGGAGGTACTTTTAATGAGTAGGAAACAAATCGATTTTAATGATAACAAAGTAGGTGCTGATTTACAGAATGATGTTAAAGCTGATACATATAACAGCATCAAAGGTTATTCAGAAGCTCTAGAAGAAGTAAATATGTATTGTGAAAATAACAATATTCCATTAAGTCAAGGTTTTGGAACATATGTTATGGATGAGGCAAAGTCTAAAAATTTACAGGAGAAATTTATGTCTCCTCTAATTAAAGAATCTGCCAATCTAAACAACCGTAGAAAATCAGGTGTTAACGGTGGATTATCTAATGAGGACATGTTGATTGCAGAAAAGATGGATTTAATTAATGATGATATGAATATCATCCAAGATAAGTACGATACAACTTGGGAACTGTACGCAGATTCCATTGTATCAACAGGTGATTTAGCTCCAATGATGGCTGCTAAACCTCCACTTCAGTATCTTGAGACTATCCGTAATAACGGTCGTCTAGTAATTGATCATAAATCTGCTGAAGATTATACTGTTCGTCGTAAGTACGAAAGAAAGTATGTTGATGTGAATGGTGAAAGAGGATACTTCCCAGATGTTATGAAAGATTCAACATTTATGGATCAATTCCTTAACCACTCACAGCCAGAATTTGAAGCTGAAGTTGTTGTAGGAGATCACACAGATAACTTAGCTAACCTAATTAATCTTTCTGGTGTTGATGGAGTAAATGCAGATAACGATGTATTATATCCAGAAATGAAACTTACTGAGATTACTATTGAGGTAGAAGAGGATCTTACAGATGATTCTACTGCTAACCCAACAACTCAAACATATACAACTGCATTACTTGAAAATAATGATACTATTATTACAGCTCATAAAACTTCAACTCACACACCTCAGTTCTTTATTAAGACTCAGGTTGAAGGTGGAGTAGAGACTGATAATACAGAACCCACAGTTCATGAGGTTACATTGGCTGGTAGTATTGATTTTGATTCTGGTGAACTTAGCTTCCAGGTTAGTCCTGAAGTTGTATCCTTTAAAGCACAAGCTAGAATTTCAGGCAGTAGAATTAATAAGGTATCTACTGTTGGTGTAGAAACAACACCTATGGAGTTCACAATCAAAGAAAGAATCAATATGGCATTAAGTTATGACCCTAAATCTCTAAAAGATTTTGCTACTATTGAAAATACTGATGGTCTAATGAAGATGACTTCAGTAATTCTTGACCTGAGTGAACATATTAAAGATCACAAAGTATTTAAAGCATTAGAAGAAGATAAGGAACTCCTTTCTGAAACTAATGAAACACTCAAGCGATTAGAAACTGGTAATGGTACTAGAAACGATTATTTCGATAAGACTTTCTATGCTAACCCAATTGCTGGAGATAACTATAGACCTACTTCTCACATTGGATGGAGAGAAGAAGTTCTTCCAGATCTCGTTGATGACGTAAGCATCAGTATGATGAAACGATTCAACTCCAAGTCTGGTATCAAATCTGTAATTTATGGAGATCCATCCATTACTAAGTTAATGCCTAATATGACTAAAGTAATCTCCAAAGATAAAGAATACGCTGGTGTAAGTGTAGATTATGATGTATTCTCCATGGAAATTAAGGGTAATAGCTTTAGAGTAGTTTCTACTGAAAGAGCTAAGAACAATACATCCTTAAGAATGATTCCTCGTAGTAACTCTAAAGAGCAGGAAACATGGACATTCTATCAGCACTTCAGTCACCTATATAAAGATAGTTCAATCAGAGACGTCAACGCTGTACATCTTCCAAGTATTGCATACATTGATACTTTTGATGTATTTGGTATCCATAGAATTATGGGTAACATTTCAGTTAATACTGATCAGAAAACTATTGAAGATATGGCTGGAGAAAGCTATTTAGATTATACTAACAATTAATAACGCTTTCATCTCCTTTTAAATAGATAGGTGGGTTCCTTGATTGGGACCCACCATTTTATTCGTCAAAAAAAAAAGAGGACAGGGTTTTACCCCTGTTCAATTTATTATGTTCTTATACATTATAATATATTATTTCATTAAGTCCATCAGGGTTTGATAACATATCATCTAAACTATCATTAATATCTGAAGTATACATAACTTTTAATCCACCGTCAATGGTTCTCTTATCGACTGCATAAATATTATCAGTTATTAAAGGAATGTTATTGATTAAAGAATTCCACCTTTTACCCACAATCTTATTTTCATGTTTGTCATCTAGATATAACCAAAGATGCATATTGGCTTTATCGGATACCAATACATATTTTTCTATATCTAAAGTTTTAAATAATTCTTCTAACTGCTCCACAGGTGATAATCCCTCATCTAAATTTACATTAACCATATCCTTTTTATCCATTAACTACCATCTCTCCTTTATTATAGTTTAGTATGTTCAATTCTTCTTTTTCTAAAGCATGTAAAACTCCTAATACAAAGGCAGGGTGTTCTTTGTTTACACCATAATGAATGTTAACACCGTTACAGAAAATTCTCAAAACAGGTCTCATATAATCATCATGTCTAAAATTAAAATCAAACTTCATGTTTTTAATATCGTATCTCTTAACCTCCTTTACAGCATGATTAATTTTTCTTTTAAGTTGTAATCTGTTCATTTTATTCATCTCCTTTTAGATGTTTTATTGTGCTCTTCTACCTTTATTATATATAATTATATGTTTCTCATTTAAAAGATAATAAAACAACGTATATAGTTAATTATACAATGATTAAAGGTGGTGATAGTGACTATGATGAACTTGCTTATGGAGTTAGATTATTTCCAACAAGATAAAACTGAAAAGATCAAAGGTTTAAGGATAGATACATTAAATAAAGTATTAGAATTTAATAATGGTTCCGAGTGGATAAAGTTAGCCACATTAAAAGACACACCACCATTACAGGAAAAAGATGAAAAAGACGCACCTGATGGTTATTCTTCATTAGATGAAAATGGATTAATACCTAATAGTAACTTACCTGATCAAACTAAACAGGGTATGTATTTAGTTGAAACATTAACAGAAAGAGATGCTATATCCAATCAAATAAATGGTGATATAGTATTTGTAAAATCTGTTAAAAGAAGTTACATTTGGGATGATGAAGTTAATATGTGGAGATTACAGTCTGTTTTAAATAGAGATGATATAGCTGTACTTTGGGAGAATATAGCAAACAAACCAACTGCATTCACACCTGAAGAACACGGTAATGATTATCACACTATCCCTTTTGCTAAACAGGAAGATTTAGATGCACTACAAAATCAAGTAGACTCACAAAAGGGAATGACATTTGAGCAATCTACATTATCTAAAACATGGGTTGTAAATCATAATCTAAGTAGAAAACCACATGTTACTGTTTTGGATACTGAAGGTAACCTAGTATATGGGTCTGTAAAATATATAGATTTTAATACTTTAGAAATACATTTTAAAAACCCCTTTAGAGGGAAAGCTATAATAAAGTGATCAATAAAGGAAAGGTGTTGATAAATAATGGCTGTACCATTTTTAAACGATATAGATTTAAACGGTAATGAGATATTTAATTTAACCATACATAATGTAAGCTCATTCCCTGAAGTTCGTCAGGGTAAAGTTATATGGCACACTGGTAATAATAAATACTATGTTTGTGATGGAACTGATTGGATACCATTAGCTACAGAAGGATATGTTGGTAATGAAATAACCGATGTAATGAACGCTCTATCCACTCATGAAGGATTAACTGCCGAGACAGATAATGTTCACGGCACAAAATCATATGTGGATAATGAAATCAGTGATTTGAATACGTTACTATCGGGTGATATATCCACAGTCAGTTCAAACTTATCTACTCATGAAGGACTGACTACTGAGATAGATGATGCACATGGTTCTAAAACATATATAGACGGAGAGATATCTACTTTAAGTACAGATATATCTTCATTACAAACTAACTTAAACAATCACGAAACTGCTGATAGTCCACATGGTGGTCATGAGATTACATCCAATAAAGGTGTTGCTAATGGATATGCAGGATTAGATGGTAATGCAAAAGTGCCACTATCACAATTACCTGACGATACACAGCAAATAACAACTGTGGGTGTGAGCACAGATACTAAACCAACTGATGCTACAGCAGCAGATAAATTCTTTGAAACCGATACTGGTGACACTTATATTTATGATGGAACTTCTTGGATTATCATGGCTGATGCTGATTGGGCAAATGTGGAATTAGATTGGACCAACATAGCTAATAGACCCAGTTCCAGTGTATCTGAAATTGATAGTGCTGTAATATTTACTCAGGGATCCGATTCATTCAACAACGCTGGTGATTATACTAATCTACGTGCAAGAGCAACCACAGTATTAGATGTTGGATTAGATAATGTTGATAATTATTCAAGAGCACATTATGATGGAAGATACTTACAAATATCTAATAACTTAAGTGACTTAACAGATGTTAGTGCTGCTAGAACTTCATTATTATTAGAAAATGTAGCTGATAAATTCACAACAGTTATTGGTGATGGTGTTAAAACATCATATAATATCAGTAACCCCTCACCAGATTCTAATATTGAAGATTTAATGGTTCAGGTTATAGAAAATCAAGGTAGTTATTCAACTGTATTTCCTAATGTAGAAAGAGATACCATAAACGATCAAGTAACTATAGTATTTGCTGAAGCACCAGCACTTGAAGAGTACAGAGTTATAATAACTGGTTAATATCTTTAAAGGAGATGAGAGATTATGGAAATCAACGTTGGACAAGAGATGAAAGAAATTGAAGATGAGTTTAATAGAGTAACAGATATTATTAATAAGAAAATTGAAGAGATCAATGAATTGAAAAAAAGAAGAGAACATTTAGTAGGAGCTTTTAACTTCTTAAAGAATAAATCTAATAGCGATAAATTATTAGAAATTGCTAAACAAAATGAAGATAAAAAAGAAATGGAAGAAAAATAATACTGCTGAGGTGTTATTATGAAAATATTATATGACGCTAAAATAAACGGTGAAGTTGTAGCTAAAGGAATTTCAAGAAGTTCTGATAATTCTGAAGCTGCATATCAAAATGATTTACATCCTTTATCAATCTCTGGTGATTTTAATGATCTGATAAACGTACCTAACACCTTTGTGATATCACACAATAACACTGAGGGACACATAGAGGATTATGTAACAACAACAGTATCTCAACAAAAAATGAACGATGCTGAAACTGCTGCTAAAACATATACAGATAATATGGAATCAAGAGTAGATAGTGAAATAACCAATATCAATTCTGATCTTGATCAACTATCTACTAATATGTCTAGATGGAAAGATGAGTTTGTAAATCATTTTAATAGTTTATAAGATTAAACCGTGTTCGGAGGTGTTTGTATGTGTTAAAATTTTTACAGAATTTATATATAAAGGCTAATATTATTGCTAATTCTTTTAAAAGAGAATCAGATAATTCTGAAGTAGCTTATGATAATGATTTACATTCTGTCGCTAAATCAGGCGACTATACTGAATTGAGTAACAAGCCAACTGACACAATAGAAGCTCATGATAATACATATCATAGTGAAGAATATGATACGGTATCTGGTACTCAAAATAAAGCTGATAGTGCTGAAGCCTCTGCCAACATATATACTGATGATAGAGAAGAGGTTTTAGAACTTAAATTAAGAGACACTAGAGAATATATAAATCAAATAGAAAGTGATTACAACTATCAAAGACAATTATTATTTAGTTACTATTTAGATAACGATGTTCAAGATGTACTAGATTCTAATGAAGCAGGTTATTGGTATTCTCCTTTGACCTCAATAGATAATGGATTAAATACAGTAGATATGACTGTGATGGATGCTAGATTAAAAGCTATAAGTGACCATCATATATCCAAGTATAAAAACTTTGATACAAGATATAGTGATTTAGATCCTGCTTGGTGGGAAGACGATTAATAATTAAAGGAGGTATATAAATGGGAAAACCAGTAGAGTTAAGTTTATTAATATCAGAATCATTTGAACTAGATCCAGCTAACTTAGTTAATGATTTAAATAACGGTGTGAAAGTATTTTCTTTTGACACACCTTTAAACCATACATCTAGAAAGACATATAATGGTAATCTGTTTACCAGACAGTATTTGGAAACAGGTATTAACTCTGATAGATTCCAAAGAAGAATTGGAAATAATAATATGGTGGGTGAATTCCAACATCCAACAAGAGATAACCCTGAAAGATATGTGCAGGTTTATGATAACTTTGTAAGCCATAGAGTTAATGATGTTTGGTTTGATGGAGAATTACTGATGGGTAATATTCAAACAGTAACGTATTCTAAAGGACCACATATGGCTAAAAAAATTGCAGAGGGTACAGTACCAGCTTTTTCTTTAAGAGCTGTAGGTAAAATTCAAAGAGATGGTGTGGGTAATAAAAAGAAGTATTTAGAAATTATTACTTGGGATAATGTATTCGATGCTTCTGAAAGAGCTGCTTGGGCAGATACATCTACCATGACATTAAAATCACCCCATACTAATGAAGAGGGTAATAATGTTGCTAAGAGTTTATTTATGGAAGCTAATGTAGATGATGTAGTTGGTTCCTTTAAGAGTATAGATAAAGATCTAGATATGATTGCTGAATCATTAGGTGGAGCAAGACCTGAAAAGATTATGTATTCAAAAGAGAATAATGTAATCGGTTATTATTCAGAAAATGTTCAAGCCTATAGAAATGTAAAAGAAGATCTATCAAATGATCTAAATGATTTCTTAAGATTATAAAAAAAATAAGCCCAGGGTTTTATCCCTGGGTATCTTTATTTGTTTTCATGTTCATCCATTGCTTTATTAGCTAACATGTCTGCTATTTCATTTTCCTCTCTTGGTACATGTATAAATTCTATCTTTTTAAATTGATCAGCTAAATTTTTTGTGAAGTTATATTTTTCTCTCATTCTTTTATCTCTGATTTTCCAGACACCGTTCATCTGATTAACCACTAATAACGAATCTAGATAACATCTTAATTCAACTTCTGACACATCTATTTTTTCTTCCACCTCGATTAAAAATCTTAAACCTCTAATCAAAGCTTCATATTCTGCTTCATTATTTGTCTTTATTCCTATATATTGATAAAGTTTTTCTTCATAGCTATCATCATCTACTGATGTTATATAAACACCAACACCAGCTACTCCAGCGTTCCCTCTGCTCCCCCCGTCAGAAAACATCTTCAGTTTCATATTACACCTCCTTAATTAAAGAATACAATTCTCCTAAATATCTTCTCATTGACTTTCTTATTGCAAAGTTATTTTCTTTCTTATTTCTACCAACCATAAAAGATTCAATGAATATATTTAATTCACCCAGAATCTTTTTTGCCATGAAATAATCATCATAGTTTTGGTCATCCATGTACAGTGATTGATAGTAATCATATCTGTTATCTAAAAACTCAACTATTATTTTCTTAGCTTCTTTTTCATATTTAGAGATTTCTTCTAATTCTATTAGATATTGAGTAAGTTTATTTCTGTATTTGGTTACCATTATTTAATCCTCTCCTTAAGCAAATATTATATATCCCATGAAAGAAACTATTAATATAATCATTAATATATACATTCTGTTTAGTTTCTTATATATGTTTTTATTGAAACTTCCTATGTCTTTATCTGTATGATATTTTTTAAGCCATCTAACTATATATTCTTCAGAATCAGCAATTATACTTCTAACTTTATCTTCATCAGTTACCTTTTCATTTTCAATCTTAATGTTAGTTATTATTTCATCTTCCTTATATTCCATAAACCAATCGTAACATTTACCTTTCTTATAGGGTATAGAATACTTTCCAAGAAAATAATAAAGTTGTGATACAGCAACATCTTCTTTAACTATATCTACAACCTCTTCTAATGACTTGTCCTGTATTACCACTAATTCATATAGATCGTCAGATTCCTTGTAACTATAAGTTTTCTCTGTAACTTCTGGTTTCTTTTTCCTCATATTTTTCATCTCCTTAGTATTGTTATTATGTTCTTATCAATAATATAATATATAACTCAACCCCACTTAATTAAAAACAATCACTTAGATATTAAAGGAGGTTATTATTATGGATCCCAATAGGTTAGTTCGAAAAATCAGAATGAATATTGGACTTAATGGTCCTTTAAAGGATATAGTGTCCGATGATGAATTAATGGATATAATAG
>Ga0182238_1000133_pt1 | contig 25053 bp, 33 predicted proteins | sample hydfrates6_PW_90_FD_132439 | JGI IMG/M metagenome (GOLD analysis project Ga0182238, IMG submission 132439) | Subsurface microbial communities from deep shales in Texas, USA - hydraulic fracturing test 6_PW_90 | ecosystem: Environmental > Aquatic > Deep subsurface > Shale gas/oil reservoir >... | reverse complement strand
GTTTGACCCAACTCCTAGTTCAACATCATATTCAGATCCACTTCTACTTCAATTGCACCTTCTTCGATAGCTACGTCTTCAACTATAACTTCAGCAGTTTCTCCAACAACGCCTTCTTCGTCATATGCAAAAATAGCAACTTTTGGATATGACGAAAAAGGCGTTTGGAACTGTTGCATTTACAGTTATTACTTTAGTTTCGGTAATAGCACTAAAGGGGGCAGCTTTTAGATATATAAAAAAGCCCTGAAACCCGCATGAAATCAAGGGTTCAGGCCATTGTTAACTTTGCATTGTAGTCCCGGTTTATATCATTAGTACCATTGTGCATACTGATAGGTTTTACAAGCTTATTATTCATAAAGGTTCTCTAATAGATAAGTTGTTATTGTAGTGAATATGCAATGCTTTTTTCATATAAAACTTCCGGATCAATGTCCGCTTGGTTACACCATTCAATACTGTCAAAACTAACTCTGACGGATTTAAATTTCTTCTCATCTTTCAACTCTTTAAAAATACCTTTATCTAAATAGGGTTTCATATCAAATATTCTCTTTTCACCATTCTCAAAAGTTAAAAGCAACTGATAATCACTCAAAGGTTCTACTCCTGTAACAGCTAAATACATAAATCTACACCTCCTATTTAAGTGGCTCGATTTTAAAAGGAAGTTCGCCATTCATTGCTAAAGTCCAGTTTGCTAATAATTCTTCCTGTCTTAGTTCAGCCCATGCCAAAACTAGCTTGAGCTGTTTCTTTGGTAGATTCCCTTCCTTTAGTTCACAAGTATTTATATCAATTATTGCCTTATATTCTCCGTAATAAGCATGGAAGTGTGGTGGGTTGTGTTCTCCTGGAGCACAAAACATTCTAATAATTATTCCGTAAAACATACTTATAGTTGGCACATAATCACTCTTTTCATAAAAACATATAACTATACAATTTTAGTATATCACGTGGCCAATTTTTCTTCAATAACTTACTGATTTTTTAGCAGAGTTTCAATCTCCCTCTTAAACCCGTACTTCTGCAGGTATTCCACCAGGGCCGCTTCCACGATTTCTCTTTGGGTAACATTCTTTTCCTTGCTGAATTCTCCTGTCAACTTAGCAATCATATCGCTCATGTAAATTGCCTTAGTTCTTACAAGACCTGGAACGGCATACCTCGGTATTTTACCATCCTCTCTGACGCCAGATATGAGCTGGTATATATCATCCCGTTTTTCATACAAAAAGCGGATGAAGGGAAGGTATTCCTCTATCCTCTCCGGCGTCTTCCCGCCCGTTAGTTGGGCCATTGTCTCTGGCGGTGGACCTTCTTCATCCTCCACCTTTCCTACCTTTTTAACATAGTTATTTTTATAAACGTTCCACTCATAGCCTTTATTTTTCATATACTCAGCCATTTCCTTGTGGTCTTTAAATCCTTCTTGCTTGGCTACCACCTTGGGGTCTACATTCTCTTCTTCAAAAGCGGTGATAATACTGACAACCTTCCCTGGCGCATAACTTTTGGGATCTCGGTTTAATTTTTGCACTCTATTCTGGGCTGGGATGTATTGGCCTTCCCGGCTGTCATATACGAAGTTTTTCCTTCTCATATACATATCAAGACTCTTCCAATTCTTGTACTTTAGTTCCGCAGCCACCTCATCGCGGGTCTTGAACTTTAACATCTCCAGGATTTTCTTGACCTTGGCATCATAAATAGGTTTTTTATCACTCACGGTTTTCTCCCCCTTTACAAAAGATTAACAGTTTCGCTGAGTTTATTTGTGTCCTGGTGCAGGTATCTGGTGGTCACCGCCAGGCTGGCATGGCCCAGAAGTTTCTGGATACTGACTACTGAAGCTCCTTTTTCCAATAAATTAGTACCAAAGGAGTGCCTCAACACATGGGCACTGATATTTTTTTCCCAGCCCAGCTTATGTGCAGCATCATGGATGCAGCGATTAATATAGCTGCTGGAGACCTTGCCGGTTCTGGCTATGGCAAAGAAGCGGTCTGAATCTGCTTCCCTAATGTGTTTTAGATAATGGGTTAAAATGCCATGTAGCTTATTGTTAATCGGTACATCCCTGTCTTTTTTGCCCTTGCCTTCAATGATGTGCAGCACTTTGTTTTCCAGGTCCACATCCTCCATTTTTAAATTAATAATCTCGGACATTCTGCCGCCGGTATAAAACATAGTCTGTACCACGGTGCGAACAACAGGGTGAGTTATAGCTTTGACAAGGTCCTCAAATTCTTCCTCGGTAATATAAGTTCTTTCCTTTTGCTTGACCTTTACCGGTTCCAAAAGATTAGCCAGGTTCTTGGTACAAATGTCTTTTTTGCAGCAATAGTTGTAAAAGCTTCTTAAAATGTACAAAGAGCGGCTTCTACTGGCAGAGGCAATTCCCCTTTCCTTTTCATGCAGCAGGTAATCCTCAATGTCCTGCAATTTAATATCTTCCACATAAACCGGGCAGTTGTGCTTTACAGTTAAAAAATTATTAAAATTCTTCAGTTCCATGGTATAGCCCCGAATGGTTTCTTGAGACCTGTCAATAAGCTCCATGTGCTTGGCAAAACTCTTAATTGCTTGATTTAACAGCATTTTTCTCCCTCCCTCTTGATTGGTTAGTAGCATATTAAAATTACTTTGGGCGGTTATCAAGTTATATCTCACTAATAATTACCCTTTGCTTTACTAAGAAAAGTTAAGGATTTTAGAGTTAAAAAAAGAAGCCCTGGACAGTTTTTTCGTCCAAGGCTGTGAGTTTTATCTTCAAGGTGGTGGGTTTTTCTGCAATATTAAAGCCGCAACCCTTTCAATTAAGGTAGCGGCATAGGCTCCGTTTACAGTTTTTCCTTCCCTGGCATTTTCTTGCCAGTATTCAGGTGTATTAATAATCCCCTTGGTTACTAAGACATCCAAGGCTTCTGCCAGCTTGTCTCTGGGTTGTTCGGTTAAGGACTTTTTAAAGATATGCCACCTGGCCCAATTGTTATCCCGCATAGTGCCGGGGCAGGTTTTCCGGCTGGCGTCATAGTGCCTGACCACCCTTTCCGGTGGAATGGAATATTTGTTCATGTGGTATTTTACCAGTTCAACCGTGTTGGCGACTGCATTTTCATAATCACCATCAGCATTAATGCAAATTTCCACCCCTATGGAATTTTGATTGGTAATGCCATATTTCCCCCGACCATCGCCGCAGTGCCAGGAAGCCCGGGAGTCTTCCACCAGCTGAAGAATCTGTTTATCATCTACAAAGTAATGGGCTGAGGCTTGCCGGTCCCCGCCGTTAAAATACCTGTAGTGTGCCTCAGCATCAGCTCCCACCCGTGGATTTCCGGTATCGTGGATGACAATATAATTGATAGACTTGCTGTTCCTACTGGAGTGGTTGTATTTAATTAGCTTCTTATTTATCGGCAGCATGCTATTCCTCCTATCTTTTGTCTTCTTTCAGGTTAAGGAGTATCGACTTTAACTTCTCCGGTACTGGCAGCCCAACCCTGGCGGCGTTTTCCATAATGCTTAAGCCTTCATTGGACAAGTAGAAAAAGATAACAGCAGTTCTAACTGCACTGCCTTTTTCCAAGAGATAGCAATCGATAATGTGACCAACGCCCACCAGGGCAAAAATGATTACTTTTTTAAAAATCCCCCGAAAGCCAATCTCGCTGGAAAGCTTCTTTTCAACAACTGCCATCATCAGGCCGGTAATGTAATCAATGGACACAAAGGCTACCAGGGCTAAAACTAAACCGTCATAGCCACCCAAAAACCAGCCAATATAACCGCCAATAGCGGCAAAGGCAAACTGCAAATTGTTAATCAAATCTTTCATTCAATCACCCTTCTTTCATAAAAAAAATAGACACCTGTAAAAGATGTCCTTACCGTGTACTCTCTGTTTTGAACTCCTGCAGGGCTATCTTTAATTTCCGGGCTAGGGTAGGGAGGCTGTGGCCAAAGATAACATTGAGTTTAAAGCCACCGGCTTCATATATTTCTTCCACTTCTGTAATCCGGCTGTCCATGGTCAGGCTCCAGGCTTTGTTTTGCACTGTCACCACATCGCCCACATCCCAGTCTTTTTCGTATTGAAATGGCCCCTGGGTTAATATCTCAGACTGAAAAAATAGGGTCCTCTGGTGTTCAGCCAATATGCTCTCTCCCCGGACCGGTAAGTCAGAGGTGTTTTCAATATCCCTCGCATCCACAAAGATAACGTGTTTATCCAACCCAACGGCATCACTTCCTATCATGATTACTTCTCGCTGTGTACCTTCTCCCTGTCCGGCCACAATTGCATAGTTGCGATAATCAATTAAACTGTCGGTAAACTGCTGGGAGCTTACGTTCTCAAACTCGGGAGAAAAGATGACCGGTGGTAGTGTGGATTGATTGGCTGAAAAATTATTACCTTTGTATGTGTCGAATATCCACCTCTTTAAATCAAAGTCTAAATAGATGTGCCAACCTATACCAGTAATCCAGCTTATGCTCTCCAGCTCATCACCCAGGTTTTTATATCGGCTCTGCCATTTAAGTGTAGAACCTCTGTGTTGGTTTTCAGCTAGGGTCAGCATAGGAAACTCCATGCCGGGGATATCTAAACAGTTCCGCTGTACATAATGTTTCATTACTGTTTCCGCATCGGCTTCTTGGATATCATGGGCTTGTCCTGAAGGTGGGATGGTAATACGCTGCCGGGTAATGGCCCCCAAAGCATAGCCTTTAACTGTTATAATTTCTTCTCCATTATCATTTGTTTTTATTTCTTTGTGCCGGATAATACCGGTCTTGTGCGGGTCGGCTCCCAGCATGATTAAGCTATTGATATCCAGCTTATCTGCATTTTGCACTTTCCTGTTGGTCACCAGCTGGAACTCGCCGGGGAAGTGGTAGCTGCGGCAAAAAGAAAGGGAAAGATAGTTGTCTATCTCTCCCTGTAAATCAAGGATTGGTGATAATATTCTAATTGGCTTCATTTAAATATCTCCTGCCGTTTTGTCGAAAACAACATCACCATCTTTTAGTTTTATGCGGTTAACATTCTCTCGCCAATTTGGGCCGCTTAACTTAAACAATGTTTCTTCTTCAACTTTCTTTAGTATTTCCGTCTTGTCACTGCTTGAATAATCAAGGGTAGAATATCCTATTGCATAAACTTGCCCTTCACCATTTTCTTTAAATATCAGTGTAATCATTATCACTCCTCCCTTACTTCTCAAGCCAAATCCTGTAAATGTACAACCTGCTATACCTGGTTTCACTGTATGCATTAGCAAAAGCATTTGCCGCTATACAAAACTGTCCACTTATATCGCTAACATCAATCTCGTCAACTTTTTTAATAAAGTCTGCACTTATTTCTAAAATATGTGTGAAATCATCGTCCTTATCAAGGCATAACCCAAAGCGACTTCTATTACTACCCGTATCAGAGCCGGTATTTTGCCACTCAATTTTGAGTCTATTAAAATCAGTGATATCCACCGGCTCAGTTACAAAACGCCCTTCACAGCTATATGAAGTACTATTTCTAGAATAAATATACAAACAGTCTTCACGGTACTCAAATTGAGGATAACTGCTATATGTTTGAATCTCAATCTCTTCAAATAGTGAATCTCTGAATTCGTTATAACTGCCTCCAAATATTTGTTGTGAGAAAATAGGGGAAAATAAATAAGCCCTTGAATATTCATTAGCTGTCGTAAAACTCTCTCGTGCAAAATTTGAGTTAAGTATTTCCACAACAGCTACCGAACTCTCGGATATTGCATTAATCATGTAGTTATTATTTACAACTTTAGGAATAGCAATGGAACTCTTGGCAAGTTCCTGCATAGGAATCTTTTTACTGGCTATGCAATCCATAGCAATTTGATTTTCAAGTAATCTATCTGTGGCTGTTGGAGAAATGGATAGCTTTTCCATAACCTCTTCAACATCTGTAATATGGTCCATACCGGTATAATTTATAGCATCAAGGCCAACATCTAAATCTTGCTCTGTCCAGCCCACCAACATTTTACCCGTTAGCATCTCATTGCTCTTACCAATCGGGTCTGACCACAGTTTTGCTTCGTAATAGATAGTATCCCTGGCTACAGAACTATTTGCAGCATTGGTGCAGATATCTACATTGTCTTTCCAGGCCTCGTAATTTTCAGCAATAAAACTACCATCAGTCTGGAAGCTGACCCCATCGTATTTAACGTATTCGGGATATTCTTTAGAAAACCAATAATGAAGTGGGAAACTGGTCATGGAGTATATATATCCATCTGTTCCTTGGGCAATCCAGCCTAAAATGACCCTTTTTACTTCTTCCCAGTAATGCTCGATTTCAATCTCGCCGCTCGGCCCTTCAACTTCTCTGCTTTTTCTGTATTTCAACATATTGTTTGGAATATCAAACCAGTAATCCCCGGTCACGGGATTTTCAGGTTCAAACCTTGAGTAAGTTAATTTCTTTTTTGTGCTAAAGCCAAAACTCATGGTAGCCCCATCAGTATTCAACTCTGCCCAAATATAGTAAGCTTCATCTGGATTTTCAGGCATCTCCAAAACATAAGTGCCGTAGTGGGCAATTGATCGGTTAACAAATAGACCACCAGTCACTCCTAAGGCAAAATTGACTATAAGGCCTACCCGGCCTCCGGTGATGTGTAGCTTGCGAGAGTATGCCCAGCTTTGCATAAAGGCCGGTTTACCGTTGGGGTAATGGGGTCCGCTTAAAACCCCGGCACTTATATAAAACTGATTGGTAAGCCCCACATAGCCGTCAAAGCCCAAAGGCAAAGGAGATATCCTTACACCGTTTTTCATGGTATCCATCATCACTTTCCTCCTTTACGCCTCTGCCCCAAAGGCGGTGAAATCTACACCGGGCTCACTTACCTGAGCAATGAACTTGGTATCCTCGTCCAGCAAAAACTTTCTACCGATAATCTCCAAAAGGAAACGTGCGTTTAATTCCCCCTCCCAGAGCCTGCATTTTAGACTTGTGGTGTTGGCCCAAGGCGGGTTCTCCCCTAAATAATCAAGCATTTTGTCTTCATAAAACGGTTCACTTACCTCGGCCAGAGCCACTTCTGCGTTTTCCAACCGGCCGTAAACCTTGTAGCCCGTTGCGCCCGTAACACCGCCCCAGGACAAGGCTACATAGTAGTCTTCGTTCATATTAGGGTGGCAATCCTCCAGGATAACGGCCTGCGAGGCCAGGGTCTCACCGGAGGCATCTAAAGCGCTGACCCGGTAAGCATAGTCTTTTCCTGCCACCCCGTCCTGGAACGATTTTTGTTCTTCTTCCTCGGTCAGGGGTGCTTCTCCGGTACCGCTGGCTTCAGCTACAAAAACTTGTTCTCCGTCTTTTTCAATAACCTCAATTGCAGCTGCTACCAGGCTGGCTTTATTGGCATCGTTATCTAAATTGCCATCACTATCTGTAGCCAGAATAATCCGTAAATCCTTGTTTTCTTCTCCTATTAAACTGGCCGTTAAGGGCTGGTTGGTAATAACAGTGGTGATGACCTCAACGGTATATTCATTCCCTTCCACCCCGGGCTTTTTTACTCGTATCTCCACCGTCCCGTCTGTGCCGGACCCTATCAGGGCTACCGCCCGTCTGCCGTGGCCGTGGTCACCCATCTTCACTGCCTGTACATTTGACGGTACTTCAAGCATGTTTCGGTTTTTGTCTGCCAGAGCTAAAATAATTCGGGCGCTGACAAAACCCCGGTTTAAGATATTAACATCTACCAGGGCCTGAGCACCGGCTGCGTTTACCCAATCCAGCCATTCATAAGTAGCGGGGTTGGTTAGTGTGTGTGTTTTAAGTCCCACTTTGTCATCCCCCTATCCGAAAATAATAGCGTTGACCATGTTATTATGGGCCGAATGATTATCCTGGTGTTCTTTAAACTGGCTTTTGGTCACCAGGTTGGTGGTATCCTGGATTTCATCAAACCACGTCTTCCATTCTTGAAAAAATGCGCCGCCTGGCTCGGACAGTTTATTTTCCACCCACTGGTCCCACACTGAGAGCATCTCCAGAAAAGAAGTATCGGCCTGTGCTGTTTTATGGTTTAAATAGTTAAGCCACTCGTTAAAAATGGCTGTGGTGTCTACCTGTTCAAAAAGATGGGTAACAACCCCACAAACTTCATTATTCAGGCGCTCATCGGTAACCTGAAAAGACTCAATAAAGGACTTACCGGTTAAAATTTCTACCTGAGCTAAAGCCAACTCGTAAATATTCTCGTCCCGGGTAAGCTCTGGGACCTGTGGCGTTTCTGCCGGTGTGCCTGTTAGAACAAAGGCTTTCACATAGCGGTTTTCCAAGGTTTTATCCAGTCTTAATACCACCCGGTCGATGCGGTTATAGCTGGCGTGGGCGCTGCTGTGGTGTAATTCCAAGGGTTCACTTTCAACTTTATAGAGATATCCCTCTACCCAGGCATAACCCGGCCAAATATAGGTTTTCATATCCTGGCCTAAAGTAGCTACCTGCAAGTTATTGCCGTTTCCGTTAAAAACCCCGTTTCTAATGAACTGCCTAAAATACTCGGCAAACTCATCAGCTGTGTAACTCCTCTCATCGGTTCCATCGATGGAGTCAAAAAATCTATAGCGTTCGACCAAAAACGTTTCCTCCCTTCTTAGAGCCCCACATACCTGTTTTTCCATTGCACCACCACTCGAGTTTTGATACTGTCGTTATTACTTTGGTAGCTCAGCATATTATCTCCCGGCACCAGCTGCCAGAAACTGCTCTCTAAATCAATATAATGAAAGGCGTTTTCGCCGTTGATACGCACATATTTCTGTCCAAAGTCAGTAGAGATGGTGAGTACATCACTCTCTTCCAGCTCCCGGTTGACTTTTAAGAATTCCCCGGTTGTGAGATTGGTTACTGTGGGATTTACTGCTGGTCCCTTAAATTCGATCTCCACCGGAGTAGCTACATCACCTTCATTAACCGCTTTTCGCTGAAAGCCCCGCCGGGAAAACACAGTAGGAAGCATAAGCTTAAACGTGATTCCACCCATGAGATAAGACATCTCCCGGCTCTCAAAATAGGTGTCCAGCCAGAAAGGTTGGTGGCAAAGCAGGTAGAGTAAGAATTTCTGATAATATAAACCCTTGTTGCCCTGCCCGGCAGGAAATACCGGGGTGCTTTCGGCCAGTCCTTTAATTTCCCTGACCTGGTCTCCCTGATAATAGGTGATGGTCACTTCCCCAAGTTTGGGGTTTAACACCCGTTGCATTTGCCTTCGGGCTGCCAGTAGAGCACCGGGGTTACTTTTGGTAACAATCATCCCTTCAATACTAAGAGCCCGGTTCTCTAAAGTGTTATCTATATAAGTAGAGCCGTCCTGGAAAGGTGCTTTTTGGCTTTCTATTGCAACCGGCACTTCCCCGGCACCATCTATAGTTTCAAGAAAATAGGGTGCCTGGTTACTCAAGGTAATGTTTTCTCCATTTTGATTGGTTATTAATATGCTGTCCATGCCACACCTCCTACAAATCCAGGGCCAGCTGCCGGGATGCGTTCTTTATTCTCCTGGCTGTTTCTGCCGGGGTAAGGGGAGTGGGGCTGTTGATGGTGATGTTTTGCGTGATTCCTTTATGGCCGGCTATTATTTCTTTTGTTCCCTGGTCATTATAGATACGAGATCCCCTGGGCAGTTCCACCAGCTCCGGACCTAACTCACCTACCATGGTCAGCCCACCGGGGAAAAAGCTGGTACCCTGAAAGTTGCTGTCAGAACCGCCGCCACCCGTTACCGTTCGGATAACCCGGGTAATGCGCTCCACTATGCTGAAGACCTTTTCCTTAACACTGGTGGCATTCCATTCTTTAATCTTTTCTATCCCTTCACCGATTTTATCCTTAATTATGTCGATACTATCGGTTACAGAATCTTTGACCGTTTCCCACTTTTCAGCAGTTGCCTCATTTATTTCATTCCAAGTAGTAATCACATTTTCTCTAATTTCACTGGCTTTAGCGGCTGTATCTTCTTTCATGGAACTCCAGCTATTGGCTACGGATACTCTTGCGTTTTCCCATTTCTCAGCTGTAGCTTTTTTGATTTCTTCCCACTTGTTTATGACATCCTCTTTAATCTCACGGGATTTAGTAGCTATATCATCTTTCATAGCCTGCCACTTAGTCTTTATTTCCCCAGTTTCCCAGTTTACTTGATTTACGTGTTCCTGGGCCTGTGCTTTGGCTTCTTCCACTACCTTCTGGTGCATTTCTTTTGCTCTTTTAATGGATTCATCCCTCTGGCGGGTTGCTTCACGGATAAGTTTTTCGGCCTGCTCTTCGGTAATGGTACCCGCTTCATCTCTCTGCCGAATAATTTCCTTTATAACTTCGTTGCACTGCTCCTCGGCTACTTTAATAGACTCTTCTTTTTGCTTGAGGCTGTTTTTAACAACTTCCGCCGCCTGCAGGGCAGTTATTTTTCCCGCATGGGCCTTCATCCGCTCCATGATGGCCTTAGCTTCCACTTCGTTTTCTGAAAGCACCTCTATCCCCGCATCCACCATTTCCCTTTGAATGGAATTTATCTCTTCCTGCTCTGCTTTAGTTAGGGCTCTTTTTTCTTCCGAGGCAGTCTGCAGGATTTCTTTTATCCTTGCCTCTCCATCGGCTACCCTTTGCTTTCTCTTTTCATAGCCTTGATGCAGGTTATTTAGAATTTCATCCTGTTCTTCTTTAGATAAAGCTGTGCTGTTATCTACAAACCCCTGTATTTTAGCCAGTGACTCTTCATGGTGTTTGTCCAGCCCAGCCTGGACCTTATCAGCCATCTCTGAAAAATTTACGGCGATGTTATCCGCCATTTTCTTGGTTACTTCCTGGCCGCTCCAGGAGAGTTGATTTAAGGCCAGAGTTGCTTCATCGTTTAGTTCCAAAAACCCGCCTACAGCCTTTTTGGTGGATTCTGATACTTTGTCGCCAAAAAGCTCAACGGCGGGAATACTTTCTTTTTGAAGGTGCTTATATAAAGCTACCCCGGCCACGGTAGCCGCCCCTATTCCTAAAACCCAAGGGTTAAGTAACAGCGCCCCAACCTTGGCGGCCATTCCGGCAGCACTAAAACCCGCTGCCATTCCACCTGCAGCGGTGCTGGCAGTAGCAGCACTTAAGGATAATTTGCTAAATACACCGATAATAGAGCCGATACTGCCTATGAGCTGACCGCCTATCAGTAAAAGAGGGCCAATGGCAGCTGCTAAAAGTCCAATTTTTACTATAGCCTCCTGAGTTTGCGGGCTAAGGCTGGCAAACCAGTCTACCACCTCTTGTATCTTCTCCACCAGACTGTTAAGGTGGGGGAGAAGTACCTCGAATATCTGGATACCCACACCTTCCAGGGCAGACTTTAACTTGGTCAGTTCCCCCTGCAGGTTATCTTCCATGGTCTCCGCCATCTCTTCGGCTGCCCCGCTATATTCCCTGGTTGCCCGGGTGAGTTTGGCATAATCCTCTTCACCGGCATTGATAACAGCAAGCATTCCGCTCATGGCTTCCTTACCGAAGATGGTGGCGGCGTACTGGGCCTGCTGCTCCTGGGATAATCCAGCAAACTTTTCCCTTAATTCATCCATTACATCTTTAAAGGGAAGCATTTCTCCATTGGCATCGGTGATGGAAAGTCCCAAGTCATTCATAGCCTGGGCCATAGCAGCTGTGGGGTTGGCCAGGTTGGTAACGGCACTCCTTAAAGAGGTACCGGCCTGGCTGGCTTTAATTCCCGCATTGGCCATAAGGCCTAAAGCCAAAGCTGCGTCTTCTGCGGAATAGCCCAGGGAACCGAAAAGGGGAGCCACATATTTAAAGGACTCCCCGAGCATGGATACGTTAGTATTGGCTTTACTTGAGGTGCTGGCGAGAAGATCGGCAAAGTCTGCCGCCTCACCGGCCTGCATGCCAAAGGCAGTGAGGGCATCGGTGACAATGTCGGAGACAGTACCTAGATTTTCACCGCTGGCTGCGGCCAGCATCATCACGCCGTCTAAACCCTCTAACATCTGGGTGGTATCCCAGCCGGCCATGGCCATGTATTTTAAAGCTTCAGCTGACTGGGCGGCGCTGAACCTGGTGGTAGCTCCCATCTCTTTTGCTTTTTCCTTTAATTTTTCTAAATCAGCACCGGCGGCACCGCTGATGGCCTGGACTTCACTCATGCCTGCTTCAAAGTCAGAGCCCACCTTTACAGCAGCAGCCCCCAGACCTGCTAAAGGAAGCGAGACTTTGGTGGTCAGCTCCCTTCCCACACTCTCCATCTTTTGGCCTGCAGCCTGCATTTTCTGCCCGGAAGCTTCCAGGGTTTTGCCAAGCTGATACCAGTTAGAGGACTGGACTTCTATCTGGCGGTTGACATCCTTTAAGTCCTTTTCCATATAGTTAAGCTGTGTCCTTGCTTTATTGAGTTTTATCTCCATGTCCTGGGTAGCCCGGGCATCTCTTCCCTTGGTCTCAACTGACTTTTTATGGGCTGCCTCCAGGGCCTGTACCTTTTGCCTTTGCAGCTCCGTCTGCTTGGTGAGGTTGTCGGATTTTAACTTTAAGCCGTCCAGTTCCTCGCCATAGCCCGCCAATTGGCTTTGGGCCAGCTTAAACTCGGACTGCACCTTTTTCATTTCCCGGTTTAAGCTGCTGATTCCGTTTTGGAAGCCGCTGCTGTCCAAACCCACCCTGACGTTTAACTGCCCGATTTCACTTGCCATCTTCTCACCTCCTCTGCCGGGGCATAAAAAAAACACCTGAATTGTCAGATGCTTAAACTTTCAATTACACTTTTTATTCCTTTTCCGCTTCTTTAAGCTTTTCGCACAGCTCTAATTTACATCATCCATATCCTTGCCATCCTATTTACATTCGTGTTTTCGCAGAAACATCTCTTTTCTTAACTGTGGTCTATTATCCAATCTAATAAGTCTTTATCGTCTATTGTCCCATCAGCTAGACTAAGTCCAAGCCTTATTAATTCATCATCTGTAGAAGTAACTTCAATTCCGTTAATCTCAAGAAACACAAGCATCGCCAATATTCCAATCCTCTTATTTCCATCAATAAAAGGATGGTTCTTTACTAGGAGAAATCCTAACTTGGCAGCTTTTGATTGAACAGTTTTATATAGGTCTTCCCCATCAAATGTTTGAAAAGGTGCATTTAGAGCAGACTCCAATAATCCTTCGTCTCTAATCCCATCATTTCCGCCTGTTTCTTTAATTAGAAGGCTGTGCATATTTACAACTTGTTCCTTGGTAATTCTTTTCATTTCGCCAATTCCTCAAAGGCTTTTATATGTTTTGCAAGTACCTTTTTAGATATTTCATCTACTTCTTCATCACCAATTATTTCATCTTTTACTAACTGACTGTATTCGATTAAAATATAGCGAGGCTTATTGTTTTTCAGGATTACAGCGCTCCCATTTTCATCTACCATTCTTGCTACCTTTGAAAAGTTTTGATTAGCTTCTGAAATAGAAACCAGATTATCGATTTTTACCTTCATAAAAGTTCACCCCTTTCTACCTATAGTATACCCACGATTTTAGGATAAATTCAACCTAATTAAATAAATAGAAAGAGTTTGTTTTTCTTATAAAATCCCATCGATATATTCTTTTTCGGTATCCAGCTTTTTATTGAGCAGTTTCAGGTAATAAACAATGTCCATGGTGTCAATATCATTCATAGTCCAGCCCTTTTCCAGAAGGGCCAGGTAGAGCCTGTCGATAAATTCCCGGGGAGCCATGGCATCCCCCTCTAATCTTTTTTTCCCTCACCGGAAGTAGCCTCCGCCACCTGACCTACAACTTCATTGATGCAGCCCGTTATGGTGGGTATGAGTTCTTTGGAAGAAAGGCCGTCATAGAGTTCATCCCTGGTGAATTGATTGCCGAAAAGCTCGGCGATATAGTCTATTAATGTATCAAGCTCTTCCGGGGAGATGTTTTCAAAGTTTACTCCCCGGGATACTTCAATAGTTCTTCTCACCATTCTGGCACTGATAAATCCTGCTGTAAAAGTCTTATCCATCCCCGCTATTTTTAATGTTATATTCATCTCTCACCTCTCCTATAGAGCCGCAGTGTCGCCGGGCACCTTGTCAAACCAGGTAGCGGCTCCTAAAAAGTCCGCGCTGTCTTCATCGGCGGTTCTTTTCCATTCCCCGTCATGGACCCTGGCCATAAAGGTAAATTTCACCCGGGGTGTCTTGTGTTCCACATTGTCTTTTTTTGTCGAATAGTCCTCTGCCATGGGCTGGCCTACGCCTTTTAAGAGCCAGATATAGCGGTACTTGCCGTTTGTTTTTAGACTTTTAAAGCCCAACGCCAGATAGGGAGGGACATCGTCCTTGTTTTCCACCAAAACTCCTTCTTCTATGCTGTTTCCCAGTATCTTTGCCCTGATATCCAGGGGTAAATCGGCGGTTTCCAATTCAACGTCAATCTTTCCCAAGGCTGAAACCGATTCCCACAGCTGGTCGTCTGCATAGAGTTCCTGGGTGTTGACCGTAGGGTTGATAGTGGCGTTGATTGCTCCCACCAACGGTTCTACAGGTTCATAGGTTAAAGTATCTTTTGTATCTTCGGTAAGAAGCGCAAAGTGCAAATCATTTAAGCCTACCTGTGCCATTTATAGCACCTCCTTCATAAATCGCATCACTTTATGGTAAATGGAAAGCTCATCTTCATAGAGGTCATAAAAGTTCTGCTTCCTAAATCCGAAAGAGACCATCCTCTGGTGGACAGTCTTAACCAGCTCCGTATAATCCCCTTTACTCCAAATATCCAGCTGCACATAATAGCCGGTAATAATCTCTTTATCATCTGCGTGTTCTTCCGGCCTGTCCAGATAGGTGAAAAAGGTGATATAAGTATCGGCCTCCCCGGTATAGGTTTGAAAGGAAACCGGCACCCCGATGCCGTCTAGGGCTGCCAAAACCAAGCTGTTCATCATAAGCCCAGCCCCTTTTTAAGTTCTTTTTCTATGGCAGCAAGTGCCCTGCCTTTAGAAGTTTCATAACCCCTGGCCATAAAGGGGTTTGCTCTTATCTTTACAGTGCCGAATTCCACAAACTTGCCGTACCAGCCGTCTTTATCCGGGCCAATTTCCACGTACTTGTTACCCTCTTTTGTTTTAACCCTGGAAACGGCAATGCTCTTTTTTAAAGTGCCGGTCCTAACCGGAGCTTCCCTTTGTATAGCCTCTTTTACCACCTCTCCGGCTTCTTTTAAGGCCTGGTTTTCAATTCTTTTCCCTTGCCTACCCATTTTTTCAACTGCGGTAAGTAAATTATCCATTCCCTCCAGCTCTAGATTAGCCACCTGCCTCCACCTCCAGTGCCTTTATTTCCAGGTAGCGGTTTTGGTATTTGATATTATCAATGGAAGTGATGTTATAGTGCCTGCCCTGAAAAAGAATTCTCATGCTTTCATCGATTCCTTCCAGGTAGCGGATAGTGAATTTCACCGTGTTTTCCGCCTGCACTGCTGCCGCAGCAAAGTATTCCCTACCATGCAGGTTGGTAGCTGCTGCCCAGAGGGTTTTAACATCCTCCCAGCTTTCTACGTTAAAACCATTCTCGTTAGTGGTGGTAATTTTCTTTTGCAGGGTAATCCTGTGCCTTAACTCCCCCGGGTTCATTATTCTTCTACCTCCGGGGAATAGCAGTAGCTTAACTGGGCCAGCAGGCTGTTAATTACCGGCCTTATCTCAGGCCCTACCTTGCCAACGGTTAAGCCCCTGTTTTCATACCAGTCCGTCACCAGCACCAAACAAAATAGGCGGGCCAGGTGGTTAGTATCATCAAAAGTGTTGCCGGTGGCGTTAGTCAAGTAGGTTTCCGCAGCATTTATTAAAGAGGTTATCAATGCATCGTCTTCATCTGTCTCTACCCGCAGGTATTGTTTTGTTTCTTCCAGTGTAATAAGCAAACTAAATCACCCCGTAAAAGGAAAAGGAGCGGCTAAAAACCGCCCCCTATTATCCAGTAGAAATTGTCAGCTGACCGAATACTGCTGCATCAGCATCCCACTGGACACAGTCATCCCTGGTAATGGTCCTTAATTCCGTGGTATCCCTTCTCCAGGCATCGCCTCCGGTGGTAGTGGAGGCCAGTTCATAAACACCCCGGTTAAAGAGAACCATCAGCTCTTTAAAGTTTCCAACGATAAACGGGGCCTTCACAGTTGTAGTGCCTGTGGAGGGCAGTACCCTGTTGGAGACCACCACTATAGAGCGGCCCTTGAAAAGTTTTTTGCCCGGTTGGGTGATATCATCCTGGAGTAAGGGCCTGTTATTGGCATCTTCCTGTTCATCCAGCCACTGAAAGCCGTCCTGGTTGGTGATGATTTTACTGGAAAGGCTGATTGCCGGGTCCAAGTCAACGTTTAATACTTTCTTGATTGCTTTAATATCCGCCAGGTCTTTTTTGCTTAAGGCGTTCAGCACAGCTATAATTAAAGAGTTTTTGGTTACCACATGCTTTTTGGCTATCCAGCTTGTTACATAGCTCAGAATGTTCTGGTCGCTATCTTTTAAAAGCTCGTTGGTAAGTGGTAAAAACCCGGCCCGTTTTACCAGTTTATAGGCTACAGGAGTAAATTTGGGGTTGTCCGTTTCCTGGATCTCCCCGTATTCCTCCACTACCTGAAAGGGTGTCATATCTTCATCCTTTTCCAGTACCCGGGAGCCGGATAGGGTACTGACGGTTTCCACCCGGATATGCCGGGATAAATCGTTTAGGCTGCGCATCAGCTCATTTATTCTTGTTTGGATATCCTGCGGCACGATGATGCCTGTATCACCGTCAGGGTCGGTGGTAGCTTCCCCTTCATGCATGGCCGCCCGGTACTGGTTGATGACACTATAGTCATCTGCAGTTATCCGCTGGCGGCGCAGGCCTTTTAAGAAGATGTTTTTGTATTCCGTCTCCAGTTCCGCATCGGTACGTTCAGCACTGGTACTTACTTGGGTGGCATTATCCGGGTTAATCTCTTCTGCAGCCTCTAGCTCCTGCTGCAAGGCTACTTTTTTCTGCAAATCCCGCACTTCATCCATGGCCTTTTCGGCATCGGCTACCTTGTTCTCTCCAAGTAAGCTTCTCACCTTGGCTCTGCTTTGTTCAAGTGCCTGTAGTAGCTCCCGCAGTTCTTTGCTCATATTCAATCGCCTTCCTTTCTTGAAATAAAAAAAGAGCCTTTTACAGCTCCAGTTCCAGTAGTATTTTTTGTTTTAAGAGTTCTTCATCCGGGTCCGGCTTAGTAAGCTTTTCCGGTGTGTTTTTATACCGGGCTAAAAGCGTTTTATCAATAGAGGCCGCCACCTGCTTTTCCTCCTCCACCACATCGCAAAACCCGTATTCTTCACATTCAGCAGCTGTCAGCCAAGTTTCGGCATCCATAATGGCTATAATCTCTTCTCTGGTTAGTGCCGAGTGGCTTTCGTAGGCGGAAATCAGGCTTTCCCGGATTTTATCCAGGTCATCGGCCAGCTTTCTGAACTCGGCTGCATTGCCAAACCCCAAGGTCCAGGGGTTGTGAACCATCATCATGGCGTTTTGGGGCATAAAAATAGTGTCACCCGCCATGGCAATGACACTGGCAATACTGGCCGCCAGGCCGTCAATATAGACATTTTTATGGGACTTATGCCGCTTTAACATGGAATGAATAGCCTGCCCGGCAAAGACATCGCCCCCGGGAGAATTGATATAGATGTTTAAAGTATCTATTTCTCCCAGGGCTTCTAAATCTGCTTTGAATTCTTTAGGGGTTACTTCATCTCCCCACCAGGTTGTGTCAGAAATTTCCCCGTAAAGGGTTAGCTCCCCTGTCTTTTCACCTAAAACCCTGAAATTCCAGAACTTTTTAGTTTTCTTCCCCATTTTCACCACCACCTTTCTCGTACTGTTCTCCCGCCCTTTCAATGGGCATCATATTGCCGTTAATTAAAAGCTTATCGCCGCCTTCTTTGGCTTCCAGTTCCTCCAGGGCTCTTACCTCATTGGCCGTTAAAAACCCGGACTGGATTGCTATTCTGTAGCCCTCGTAGCGGGTCTTGGGGTCGGCTCTTAAAATTGCGTTGACATTGAATTTAAGGTAATAGCCATTCCCTAGTTCCTTTTCGGTAAAAAGCTTGTACGTCATTTCCTGCTCGTAGCCGGTGAGGATATCCATCAAGGTATCCACATAAAATTCCCGCTGCTGATGCTCCACGTTAGTGTGGGTGGCCCGGGCCAGGTCGTTTATCTGGTGGTTCTTAATACCAAAGGCGGCAGCTATTTGCTTGATGGTAAGCTGCGTGTTCTCCAGAAATTGAGCGTCAGTCAGCTTTAAAGACAGGGGCTGGAACTGATAGCCGATGGGAAGTAGCGACACCCGGTTGGCATTTTTCAGGCCGCTTGCCATCTGTTCGAACTTTTCTCTAAAGACCCTCTGGGCCTCCGGGTTTAAATCACCCACGTAATGAATGATACCTTTGGTCTGCAGTCCCGTCTTAAAGGAGTTATTAAGATACTTACTGGCCGCCCCTGCATTTTCCACTGTATTTTTAAGCCTCTCCAGAGGGGTCATACCCACAATCCCGTCAGCGGTTAAACCTTTAAAGTGCAGCATCTCATCTGGGGCTATGCGGTATTCGTTTCCCCGGTTATCGGTGTAGACATACCAGAGCTTCCCTTTATGGGGTAAAAGGCCGATGTCATCCACATATATCTTCACCCGGGTGCTGTCCAGGGGATATATTCCCGTCACCCTTCCGGCGTTTCTGCCCCTGGTGGCAAACTCCAGCCAGGCATAAGAGTTGCCGTAGATGTTTCTTTGCACCTCCAAGGATTTAAAAAAATCCCTGGCACTCATCCAGGGGTTGGGCCTGATTTTTAAGAGCGGGTTTAAATAGTGGTCCGCTATTTTTTGTCTGCCCTCTTGATTTCTGTATACTTTGGTAGGCAGCTTACCCACAGCATCTGCCAGAATGCGGATGCAGGCAAAAACGGTGGCTTCTTTTAGCGCATTTTTGCCCCTGTAGTTTATTTCATCTATTTCAATGCCTAAAAGCTCCAACAGTTCCGGGTCGTCTAATGCTACCGGGTCTGAAACAACCTCCGCTTTAAAAAAGGATTTTATTTTACTAAGTACATTCAACCCATCACCCCCTAACCCCAGAGCTTATCCAGCATCTTCTCAGTTGTATATTCGTTTAAGTCAAACTTATCTTCGTTTCTGATGGCCCTATCCAGAGCCATAATCAGGGCCACCGCACCGTCTATTTTCTCGGTTGATTTTTCCTTATCGGGCTTAATGTTACCGGCGGGATCGGTTCTGACATGGATATTATCCATCATCCAGGAAAGTACCGGGTGGCCGCCGTGGGCTAATCTTTTCTCCAGGGTTAATTTCATTAGTTCCTTGGTAGGCGGGCTCATATCCTTGTACCCCTGCCCAAAGGGAACCACTGTAAAGCCTGCGCCCTCCAGGTTCTGCACCATCTGCACCGCACCCCAGCGGTCAAAGGCGATTTCCCTGATGTTATATTTTAGCCATAAATCTTCGATGAACTTTTCTATAAAGCCGTAGTGGATGACATTGCCTTCAGTAGTCTGTAAGCAACCTTGCTTTTTCCAAATATCGTAGGGCACATGGTCCCGCCTTACCCTTAAGTCCAGGTTCTCCTCCGGTATCCAGAAGTGGGGGAGAACATAGTATTTGTCATCTCCCGGTATGGGAGGAAAGACTAACACAAAGGCAGTGATGTCAGTGGAGCTTGATAGGTCCAGGCCGCCGTAGCATATCCGGCCCCTTAATTTTTCCGGGTCAACTGCAAAGGAACACTTTTCCCAGAGATGCATGGGCATCCATCTTACAGACTGTTTGACCCATTGATTGAGCCTAAGTTGACGGAAGAGGTTTTCTTCTGCCGGGTTCTCTTTGGCGCTTAAAAATGCTGCCCTTACCTTTTCTATATCAATGGTATGGCCTAAAGAAGGGTTGGCCTTATACCAGTTCGCCTCATCAGTCCAATCGTCATCATCAGCAATGCTGTAGATAACCGGGTAGAAGGTGGGGTCTTTCTTTTTCCCTCTTAAAATATCCTCTGCTTTTTGATGCACTTCCCAGCAGATGGAGTTTCTATCGTTTCCGGCGGTGGTGATTAAAAAGAAAAGCGGCTGCATCCTGGCATCGCCGCTTCCTTTAGTCATAACATCGTATAAATCTCTATTTGGCTGGGCATGAAGTTCGTCCATTATTACCCCATGAACATTTAATCCATGCTTTGTATATGACTCTGCCGACAGCACCTGGTAAAAGCTGCCCAGGGGCATATATACTAGCCTTTTCTGGGAAAGTACCGGCTTGATTCTTTTCTTTAAAGCCGGGCATTGCTCCACCATATCTACCGCCACATCAAAGACAATGGAAGCCTGCTGCCTGTCCGCTGCACAGCCGTAGACCTCGGCACCCCACTCGTTATCGGCACAGGTTAGATAAAGGGCCACGGCAGCGGCCAGCTCGGATTTGCCGTTTTTCTTGGGCACTTCCACAAAAGCGGTGTTGTACTGCCGGTAGCCGTTTCCTTTAACGGTGCCGAAAATATCCCGGATAAGCTGCTCCTGCCAGGGGAGGAGTTCAAAGGGTTTTCCGTGCCAGACGCCCTTGGTGTGTTTAAGCTCTTGAATAAATTTAACTGCCCGGTCTGCCTTAGCTGTGTCAAACATCTACTTCATCACCTTTAAGATGTCTTCCATGGGGTCCCCTGCATCCTGGCTGCTGGCATCAACCTGGATACGGGTTCTGGCAGCCGGGGTAAGGCCGAACTCGCTGCAGAAGTCTTTCATCACCTTAAGGTATGTCTGGGCGATGGACACCTGGGGTACCTGCTGGATATATCCCGAGGGGGTTTTAAAGATAGTGCCGTGTTTACTTAAAAACTCCTCGGCTTCTTTCCACCTGGCATAGGCCTGGCAGTACCCGGCAAAGGCAGCGGCATCTACCTGTGTTAAAACACCGATGGCCTCCAGGGTTTTAGCCATTCGTTTCCATTCTTTTTTCGCCTCCGGCTCCAGCCATGACGGACAGCGGGGAGCCTTTTTCTCGGGCTTGGGTTCGTTTTTATTGAGCGGTCGTTTACCGGGGTTGCCTTCTAACAGTTTCAGTTCCGTTGGTTTAGGTTTTCTTCCCCGTGTCGCCACAGCTTTCACCTCCATTCGGGCAAAGAAAAAAGGCCTCCTAAGGCCTTCACTCACAAATCTTTTCTTTATCCTCTTCTGCACGTTCAATTATCAACCGGGATTTTTCTTCCCGCACTACAATATTCTGGCCCGGGTGGTAGCCGAGCTTTTCCAGCCACCGGCCCTGCAGGCGAATGCAGGGTAAATCTGCAGGGGCGTCCCCGGGTGCCTGGTATACTTTAAGTTTTCGTTTCATTCCACCTGCCCCCGCTTCTTAAAGGCAGCGTTGCCGGAAAGGTTTTTGAGCAGTACCTTCCTGGCCTCTTTATATTCATCACCTATCATCCCCAGGCGCAAGAGCCAGGTCCTGAAGGTGTACTTTTCGTTGTCGGTAGGCTTTACCTTAGCTGAAACATTTCGTTTCTGCTGCCGGGCGCTTTTGTTTAAGAGTTCTAAAAGCTGAGTGGCGGCTTTTATTTTCTCCGGGTCATCCCCGCCCTGGCCCAGCTTAAAAGTGATGGTTTCTTTCTCGTAGTCAAAATCAATACCAGGGCAGCTTTTACCTTCCATGGCTTTCTTAAAGTGCTCCAGGGTAACCATCGGGGACTGGCTTAAAGCAACAGTGACTTCTTCACTCACCAGGTCGGTAGCAATACCCAGGGCCTTTTTAATTAAAGGCTGTTTATTGTAGATCATGTGTAAAAGGTTCTTGAGGCTTTGGCCCTGATAGCCCTCCAGGGGAAGCTGTACTTCCAGGGCCTTTTCAGCTGTTTCTTGATTAGTCATGGTTTCCAATTCCGTTTCCTCCTCTGCTGCCGGTGCTGTTTTTCCGAGCAGCTTTTCCAGTTCCATTTCCTGCCCCTGTTTATCCACGATGCTTCCGTCCCGGGCCACGGTGTAATCACCTACCCGGTAGGCAAAGCTTGGGGCTCCTAAATACTGTGGTTTAACCTGAAAATGTTCACTTAAAACCTGTACAATGTTTTTCCTATCCATCCAAATCCCTCCCGTGTTTTTGGTAGTCTATATATCACTCCAAAACACAGGAATAGCAAGGGTTTTATGCTGGTTTTTGAATGTTTTTGTGCGGTGTTTTCTCCCCATCTCGAAGAAGAAAAACTTCTTCCTCCCCGGCGGTTTCAATATACCTTTTTACAATTACATCGCAGTATTTCTCATCCAGTTCCACTGCATAGCAGATTCTTCCCGTCTGCTCGCAGGCAATTATAGTGGAGCCGCTGCCTGCAAAGGGCTCCAGTACAATACAGTTAGTCATGCTGCTGTTTTGAATGGGGTAGGCCACCAGCTGCACCGGTTTCATGGTTGGGTGGTCCGGGCTTTTTGTGGGCCTGTCAAAGTTCCAGAGTGTAGTCTGCTTCCTGTCGGCATACCAGCGGTGTTTTCCTGTTGGCTTCCAGCCGTAAAGGATAGGCTCGTGCTGCCACTGGTAGTCGGATCTCCCCAGAACTAAAGACTGCTTGGCCCAGATGCAGACATTGGCCAGGTGAAAACCTGCATCTTTAAAAGCCTTTCTAAAATTTAATCCTTCTGTATCAGCATGGAAGATGTATGCTCCCGCCCCGTCATCAAGGACTGCATAGATGTTCTTAAATGCTGCCAGGAGGAATTCATAGAACTTCTTATCCTCCATGTTATCGTTTTTAATGGTTCTTTCCTTTTCCCTTCCGGCAGTATAGTTAACGTTATATGGAGGGTCGGTGACGCAGAGGTTGGCCTTTTTACCTTCCATCAATCTTTCAATGTCGCTTAAGTTGGTGGCGTCTCCGCAGAGCAGTTTGTGTTTTCCTAAAAGCCAGACATCTCCCTTTTTGGAGATGGGTTCTTCTATTTCTTCCAGGGCTGCGTCTGCATCAAAGTCGTCTTCCTTTACTTCTTTATCATGTACTTTGGAAAACAGGTCTTCAATTTCGGCGGCGTCAAAGCCTGCAAGGCTGACATCGAACATGCTGCTGTCCAGTTCGCTGATTAAATCCGCCAGTTTGGGTAAATCCCACTGGCCGCTTACTTTATTTAATGCAACATTTAATGCCTTTTCTTCCGGCTCATCCATATCTACCACCACGCACTCAATTTCTTCCTGGCCCTGCTCCTGCAAAATTTTTAAGCGCTGGTGGCCGCCTACAACATGGCCGGTCCGTTTGTTCCAGATGATTGGCTCCACGTAGCCGAAGGTTTCCATGGATTTTTTGAGTTTTTCATATTCCGGGTCCCCTGGTTTTAAGTCTTTCCTGGGGTTATATTTGGCTGGGTTTAATTTTGACAGCGGTATTTTTTGAACATCCACGATATCACCTCAATACTGGTTGATATTTCTTTGTTTCTTTGATATTATATTTTCAAAGAAATAAGTATTATTTTACGCTCTTTGCATATACTATAAAGGAGGTGGCATATATGCCTATAACTGCTAGGGAGCGTGATAGTATGGAGAGAAAAATAATCAACGTTTCCAAGAAGCGTCAGATTACCATACCCTTAAAGTTTTATAGAAAGCTTGGGCTTGGAAATGAAGTCGAGTGTTCCTTAGAAGACGGAGCTATTGTCATTAGACCTGTTTATCGAGATACCAACGACTTTTCGGTTGAAATATTGAAAGACCTTATCTCTCAGGGGTATTCAGGTGATGAATTAATAAAGCAGTTCGAAGCGCAAAACAAAAACATCAAAAGCGCTGTCGGTAATATGCTTGAAGAGGCTGATGAAATTGCCTCCGGTGATAAAAAAGCTGCTAAATTTGATGACGTTTTCGATGCGGAGAACTGATTATGTATGAGATATTGTTCAGCTCCGCCGCAGAGCGTTTTTTCAAAAAAATAAAGGAAAAACCCCTTAAAAATGCTTACAAAGAAGCTCTATTGGAAATTTCTAAAGACCCTTATATCGGTCAACCCAAGCGTGGCGATTTGGCCGGTATTTATGGTTACGATGTAAAATATCAGGGTGCAAACTATGAAATCGCCTATACTATCCATGAAACAAACGGCAAAAAAGTTGTTGTTCTTCTGGCCGGAACCCGGGAAAATTTTTATGAACAACTAAAAAAGTATATTAAGTAGCTCTCAAAAGAGGGCTGTTTTTTTGTTACCCCCCCCACCCTTGAATTTCGCGAATTCTCGCGCGAAGGCACGCGCCCGGTCTGGGAGAGGCAAGAGTTAAAAAAATTGACCCCCCTACCCCCAGGAAAGCTGCTACAAAAGTTGTTACATCAATAAGTGTAGACAGTTCCTTTCTTCCCCCAGCGACCATCTTCCCTGGCGGTCTTTCTATCATGACAGGGCTTGCAGAGAGACTGCAGGTTTTCTTCATCAAAAAACAAGGTGATGTCACCTTCATGGGGTTTTATGTGGTCAACTACCGTTGCCGGTGTTAACCTTTGCGCCTTCAAGCACTCCACGCAGAGGGGTTGTTTACTTAAAACGTGCTTCCGTAGTCTCTGCCACCGGCTGCTGTTGTAGAGTTTCTTGTAAGGTCTGCTAGTACGGTTGTATTCTCTCTCCATTTCTTTCTGGTGTTTTTTGCAGTACCTTCCTTCTGTCAGTTCCGGGCAGCCGGGGTACCGACAGGGGCTTTTGGGTTTCCGGGGCATTTTGTTTCACCTTCTTAACGCAGCTGGGGAACATGCAGTACACCTTTTTGCGGGCATACCATGTTCCCCAGACGCAGCGTTTGCATTTATGCATTTATTAAAACTCCTTTGCCGTAACTTTCGTGGGCATTAAAAAGCCCTGAAAAGCAATTTGCTTCAGGGCTTGGTAAAAAATATAAACTTGTTTTAACTCCTAAATAAGGTGGGTGGCCTAAAACCACCCTAAGAAACC